>Ga0169931_10005934_pt1 | contig 18540 bp, 16 predicted proteins | sample Kivu_15m_20L_FD_129675 | JGI IMG/M metagenome (GOLD analysis project Ga0169931, IMG submission 129675) | Freshwater microbial communities from Lake Kivu, Western Province, Rwanda to study Microbial Dark Matter (Phase II) - Kivu_15m_20L... | ecosystem: Environmental > Aquatic > Freshwater > Lake... | reverse complement strand
GATGGTCGCAGCGGGAGCCACACCAATCGACAAAGAGCCTCGCCCTGGTTCGCGCGGCACCACAGTGGCATTCATTAACCCCAAAGGATCGTTCGGCACATTGATCGAACTCGTACAGGAGTAAGCATAGTGCGACTGCATTACCTCGCAAACTTGGACGTAGTGAAATTGATGGGTACAGAGCAATTCATGTCGATAAATCGACATTCATGTCGTCGCACGGTTGTGGTCTCAGGTTACCCTCACTTGATTTCTCGCACGACAAGGGTTCCATGCTCAAAGCATTTTGCGAACCAACGGTAAGGGATTCAACTGGAGTCCAAAGAGGAGGAGAAACTGCTATCTCCTCCACTCAGACCGTAGCTCTCGGAAATCTTCAACCATCTCTTGAACCATTAAACCAACATCTTGATACCTTATCTTTGCTTCTGTGTGTGCTGGCTTTGGTTTGGCTATTAGGTTTTTGATTGCAAGAGTCCAAGCTTCAACGGATTCATTCTCCACAACGGTAATGAGGTCGTTTAGAAGTGCGGGATCGTGGTGCACTGGGCCGATTAATGACGGTGTTCCAAGGATTGCCGCTTCGAGGGGAGGAAGATTTGACGGTCCAAGAGCGCTTGGAAATACGAGTGCCCTTGCGTTACGGATTAAGTCTTGTAGTTCAACAGCGTTCACAAATCCCAAAAAATGGACACGATTGCTTATCCCGAGTCGTTCTACTTCAGTCCTAATGTAGGTCTCGTTTCCCTTATCGCTTCCTGTAAGCACGAGATGAGTATCACTTTGAGACTCGGTCGCATAAGAAAATGCACGAATTAGCAAGGCATGTCGTTTATGTGGCCAAAATTGTGCGGGGTAGATGAGATACTGCGAGCCGAAATTACCGGCGCAAATATGCGTTGCATCTGGATTTGATGTTGATTGATCAGGAAAGACTAAACCAATGTTTCGAACTCGCTCAGGTAGCACTCCATAGACCTGCTCAATACGTTTTGCTGTGTGTTCTGTATCGACAATTACTCGAAAGGATTTAGGCAAAACACCTCTAAAGTACAGTTCTCTTTCCTCATAGTGCCGATCACCAGTAATCTCGATGAATTCAGGTATCGAACGATGTCCTAGGTCCCAGACGGTGTTGATCATCGGAATATCAACAAGGTCTAACGAAAGTGGATTTGGCGAGAGAAAATACGCAATATGGATACCACATTTGCGCATTTGTTTCTCAAGATTTCCATATCGGAAACCAATCCTCTTAATCAACGCATACCCGGCGAGCGACTGGCGAACACTCAGAAAAAAAAGTGTAATCAGACCATTCCGATAGGTTTTGATTGTTGATGTCGGAAACTGTCTCTGAAAGGCGGACTCGAGTTCCTCGGGACAGAAGATAACAAAATCCGAGCTTTCAGACGTTGAAGCCAGGACATTCGAGATGATGCTTTGTTCGTACTTATGAGCACCACCACCAGTCGGATCAGCAAGTGCTATCAGTGCAACACGGACATTCCAAATAGAAGCCATAGCTACTAGTCCGAGCTCCAATCTTCGAGGTGTTGAAACAACCGAATGTATCTTTATGCGAGGTTAGCTAACTACAATTAGTCTCCAAGAACACACAAGACAGCATTTGTGATCTATTTCTTAATAGTAAAGTAGCCCAACACTTGTACCTCTAGGGTCGGCTCTCACAGAAGTCAATTTCTTGGCACTATGTTTTGTTCTATGTCAAAACTCTATGAACTGGCTGTAAGAGCTAAGGGAAGGTTTAGAAAGTTAGATGTCGCTACGCGGTTAACCAGAAACCATAACTACTCAATCATGTTTCTCTTTGTTCAGAAAATAAGAATATTGATTGTATTTATCTTGTTCACCTCTCTCAGCCTGAGGTCATTGCGTAGGACTCGAAAAATATCACGCACACAAAGGGATATCGCAAGGGGTCGCGATGCCTTAATTATTGCAGGTGGGCCTTCCTCTTTGAAACTAAATTTACACAAGGTGAAAGCAGACCAGATGAGTAACAAGGTTTCAGTGTTTGCGATGAATTGGTATACGCATACCGAGCTGGCTCATCAATTGGTACCTGATTACTACGTTTTATCTGATCCTCTAAATCAAATGAATAGGCACAGTGAGTTTAGGGGAAGAAGAAGTGTGGACATTTGGTCGCAGCTAGCAAAATGGACGGAAACAAAACTAATCTTGCCACACAATTGGTATCCGTATACGAAAGACTTTGAGACACGAATTTCGATGTTTATTGATAACCGGGAGTTGATTGGATTTTCCAAATCAACAAATCCAACTAAACCCAGAGGGTATGGTTCGCTGACGGCGCTAAATGCGGTTGCGGCAGCACAATATATGGGTTTCGACAACGTGTTCTTGATTGGGCTGGATGGAAATATGTTTTATGCCCTTACGGTAGATGGCAGTGGTCAAATTTTCTTAGGAGGCTCCAATCTCGCTGATAGCGAGTTGACACCATTGGTAGGGCTATCGCCAGATAGCCCGAGTGGCATGGCCGATGTGCTGTATAACTTCAGTACAGAATTCCTTGATATACGACGATGCTTTACTGCTCCAAATATTTTCAACTTAAATCTAGATTCGTTAGTAGATGGAATCAAAAAAATAGATAATCACCCCTTCTTGAAACACTGCCAGGTTTTGTAGTTTCGGTTTGAGCGCAAATTGAACTTTTACCATGTCCAAGTCTGTGGCTAACAAATTTTGATTAATCTCGTTCAAGAGATTCATATAGTATGACGATAGATTGCGAACGTTAAAGGTAGAAGGAAAATGCTAACGCGGTTTCCAAAGCTGTCTACGGAGTCGTTGGGGTGATCGAAATGTCTGAGGCTTACGCATCGTATTACGACTTATTTTACCAGGATAAGGATTACGGTACCGAGTCAGTATTTGTTGCAGATCTTCTCAAGAGATATGGTCTGCCAAGAGGCGGCAACCTGTTGGAGTTAGGAAGTGGCACTGGAAAGCATGCCGAATGTTTGGCCCGAATGGGTTACTCGGTGTGTGGTGTAGACCTAAGTCCTGTAATGGTGTCGTCTGCGAAATTGAAAAGCGTAGATGAAGTCGTAAACCAGTTGGTCTTTGAGGTTGGCGATGTCCGTACCGTGCGAATCAACCAGATGTTTGACGCAGTTGTTTCTTTGTTTCATGTGGCCAGTTATCAGACGACAAATACTGACTTGATGGCGATGTTCAGAACTGCAGCAGTTCATTTGAAGAAAGGTGGCATATTTTTATTTGACTGTTGGTACGGACCCGCAGTACTCACCAACAGACCTGAAGTCCGCGTTAAGATGATGAGTGATTCAACGGTAGATGTTCGTCGCACAGCGGTCCCGGTGATGCTTCCAAACAAGAATGTTGTTGAAGTCAACTACTCCGTGCAAGTGAAGCAGAAGAAAGGAGGCCACCTAGCTGAATTTAGCGAAAAACACGAGATTCGCTACCTATTTTCACCAGAAGTTGAGTTAATGCTTGAACTAGCCGGTTTTTCTCAGGTATTTCGACATGGATGGATGACAGAAGAACCCACCGGTCTTGATAGCTGGGCTGCGACGTTTGTGAGTGTAAAGAGTTCATGAAACAGAGGCTGAAACAACCTGAATAGTTGGGACGCAAATTAGACTCAACTCGCTGAAAGTTTCGGCGAAGCATAGGTACTGCTTCAAAAAATCACCAATATTGATCGAAAAATGGTCCCAAATTGTTTCAGAAGATATCCCTGACAGAACAGGACAAGCAGGAGTTAAGGCGTCTGCAGTTCAACGCGCGGGACATTCAGGATGATCATTATGACTATTCGAAAGTGGTAGTGAAGAAGCCCTGGGGCTATGAATATTTGATTTTCTCTAATGAGGTAGTGGCAGTCTGGATTCTCTTTATAAGGGCAGGCTCCCAGACCTCTATGCACTGCCATCCTCAAAAGAAGACCTCTTTAGTAGTTCTGGAAGGACGAGTCAATCTTTCGAGTTTGTTTCAATCTTTAGACCGATCAGTAGGTGAAGGTGTACTCATTGACAAGGGGGTCTTTCACCGAACAGCAACCCCTTTTGGGTCAGGTGCTTTTGTTATGGAAATAGAGTCTCCTGTGAACAAACGGGACTTGGTACGACTCAAGGACAGATACGGTCGCGAAGGTCAAGGGTACGAGTCAGAGGACCAGCATTCCTTTGATCTACAAAATTACAACTACTTGTCGCTAAAGAATTTTGAGAGCGAACAGAATCTCAAAAAGCGATTTGGACAGTGCTCGATGACATTCAAAAAATTTACCGAAAGAAAGATGTTGGATGAAATTCCACAACTTGGGCCAGATGACATTTTGTGTCTCCTTCACGGAGATATTGTTGATTCCGCTCACCAATCCGTGGTTGAGGTTGGGGATACGCTGACCGTTGATTCATTGAGAAAGCGCGGTCAATTGCATGTCAGTCAGAACTCGGAGCTATTAATCATTAAGAGAGTAGACCATGCTGTAAAAATCTCGGATTGCATTGCCTCCTACTTTAGTGAAAAAGATTTGAGTCCCGTGTTCATTGTGCCAGGTGAGGCCAATGTTCACCTGCTCGACTCTATTGGAAGGCACGAAAGCCTGAGTTTTATATGTATGCAAAGTGAGAAGAGTGCTTCACTTGCAGTTGAGTCATACTGCAAACTGCGATCAAACATCGGTGTACTGCTGGTCTCATCTGGTGCCGCAGCTGCAAGTGTTGTCCCTGGTATCGCAAATGCTTGGGCTGACTCCGTTCCAATGCTCGTAATTTCCGGGCAGGCACGGACTGACCAAGATACGGATGGACGGGTCAGACAATTAGGTAACAAAGAGTTGTGCGTGATCGATTTGATCACGCCAATTACAAAGTATGCCGTCAAGGTTAATGATCCAGCGATGATTCGTTACCATCTTGAGAAAGCCGTTCACATTGCTACGCAAGGTCGACCAGGACCCGTTTGGATTGATCTGCCGATTGATGTTCAGGGAATGGTCATCGAAGAAGAAGAACTCAAACGGTTCAATCCCGACGAGCTGGGTTTGGAAACCGAGATTTCAGTCAATGAGTTGCGCCTACAGATTCGTCATGTTATTGCTCTTCTCCAGCAGTACTCACGGCCAGTTATTCTGGCTGGGAGTGGTATTCGCCACGCGAAAGCAACGGCGGAATTTCTAGAATTGGTAAACCAACTTAAAGTTCCAATCCTCACCAGTCGACGGGGTGCTGATCTTCTGCCAGATGATCATCCGCACTTTTTCGGTAGACCGGGTACGTACGGTCAACGAAGCGCCAACTTCGTCATCCAAAATTGTGATTTGTTGATCACCATCGGCTCGCGCAACTCCATTCCACTAATAGGCCGCAATACAAGTGCATTTGCACGCTCGGCCTTCAAGGTCGTAGTTGATATCGACCCCAATGAATTAGAAAAGTCGACATTAGTTCCAGATCTTCCTCTGACTGTGGATGCAGGACGGTTCATCCAAGAATTGCTTTCTACTTTGCCGGCCTCGCTTCCTTCCTATTCGTCGTGGATGGAACGATGTCATGAGTGGCGTAAGAGATTTCCTTCTCATTCCTACTCAGGTCCATCGCTCCCCCTGGACCCGCCAGAAGATGGGCTGGTGTATCCACTTCCACTACTTCGCTCACTTTCTGACGCACTTTCTGAAAATTGTGTTGTAGTAGCTGACGGCGGTGCAGCGCTCATTTACGTACTATTGGCTTTCAGATTCAAAGTGGGTCAAAGACTGATTAGCTCAACAGGACTTGAGTTGCCCGGATTTGCCTTAGCAGGGGCTATTGGTGCCTGTATCGCGAACGACCTAAGACCAGTTGTATGTCTTTGCGAGGACCACGGTTTTCAGATTGGCATCCAAGATCTTCAGACCATTATTGATCACCAGTTACCAGTCAAGGCTCTCATTCTTAAGAGCAAGGGCCATTCAAGCATCCGCAACATCCAGCGAGACTTTTTTGGAGGTCGATTTGTTGGTACCAATTACGAGAATCGTTTAGGGTCTGCTCCGTTACTTCAAATAGCCAAGTCATTTGGAATTCCAACCTTTCAAGTTACTGAAACTAATAAGCTATCTTCTACTCTCAGTGAATGGCTTAGGACGGAGGGCCCAGCAGTTTGTGAAATTGAGGTTGAGGATGACCAGGACCGAATTCCGCGTCCAGGCTTTACTATTCAAGATGACCAGAAGTGGATTGCTAAGCCCCTAGAAGATATGTATCCGCTATTGGACCGCAAAGTACTGCAAGAAAATATGATGATTGAACTGATCCACGAGAACTAAGGAGTCATCCATATCAACCGCGTAGCCGATTACATCATTGAGTTCTTTGAGCGCCTTGGAGTCGATCACGTCTTTACTGTCTCAGGTGGAGGATCGATTTTTCTCTGTGATGCGTTAGCTAAGGCAAAAACAATGAAATACGTTTCTTGTCATCACGAGCAAGCTGCCTCGATGGCAACTGAAGCCTACGCACGGGTTAGACGAGGACTAGGAGTCACGCTGGTAACCACAGGGCCAGGAGGAACGAACGCCATTACGGGCGTCGCTGGATCATGGCTTGATCATGTTCCTCAGATTGTCATTTCTGGACAGGTCTTCACAGCGCAAACCATCAACAAACATCCGGGGTTGAGAACTTTGGGAGTTCAGGAGATAAACATCATTGATCTTGTATCCCCAATTACAAAATATTGCGTCATGGTGGAGGATGAGCAAGAAATCCGGTACCACCTGGAGAAAGCAGTGTATCTCGCCACCCACGGCAGGCCCGGACCCGTTTGGATTGATATTCCGGCCAATGTGCAGAACGCTAAAGTTGATCCAAATACGCTTAAACGTTTTGACCCCAAAGAGTGCGAAATTAATCTAGATCCAGCACTTGAAGAAAAAGTCGCACAGGTGGTGACACTTCTAACTTCAGCCAAACGGCCTCTGATCCACGTTGGGCAAGGCGTACGAATCGCGAGGGCCGAAGACGAGTTTTTCAAACTTATAAGTTTGTATCAACTGCCGTTCGTGACTGCCCGTAACGCTAACGACATGTCGCCTGAGAATCATCAACTTTACGTAGGTCGTCCAGGAACCTATGGCCAACGTGGAGCAAATTTTGCGGTACAGACGTCTGATCTCTATCTCGCGATCGGGACGCGGCTATCGCTTGCCCAAACCGGGTATAGAGCAAAAGACTATGCACGAAATGCCAAAGTGATAATGGTTGATATTGATCAATCAGAACTTGATAAAGACACTGTGAATCTTCATCTGAAGATTCAGGCAGATGCGAAGCAGTTCTTACGAGAGTTAACTCGGCAACTATCTCAAGTGGAGGTGGAGACCAAGAGGTGGGAGCAGTGGATTACACAGTGTCAACAGTGGAAAAAAAGATATCCGGTAATACTGCCTGAGTATCAAGAAAGAGTTGGCAGTGTGAACTCTTACTACTTCATCGGTGTTCTATCCGATGTTTTAACTCCGAGTGACATAGTCGTGACAGATATGGGATTTGCCTTTCAAAGCACTCACCAGGCATTTCGGGTGAAAGAGGGACAGCGAGTATTCACTAACTGTGGACTTGCTTCGATGGGTTGGGGTTTGCCTGCAGCTGTTGGAGCTTGTTTTGGAAGTGGTATGAAAAGAACGGTTTGCATCGCTGGTGAGGGTGGGTTGTTGATGTCTATTCATGAGATGGCTACCGTTATGCATCATGAGCTCCCCGTTAAGCTCTTTGTCCTAAATAATGGTGGCTATCTGACGGTTAAACAGACCCAAGACCTTGGTTTTGAAGGGCGATACATGGGAAGTGATGAGGGCTCAGGTATCTCGTTTCCAGATCTCATGGAAATTGCGAAGGCCCACCGCTTCAAGTCGGTGCGTGTTAACTCACATCTAAATCTGAAACAGCAAATTGAAGACATCATAAATCTTGAGGGGCCGGTCCTCTGTGAAGTGATGATGGATCGCAATCAGCTACAGGCACCTAGGTCGATAAATCGACGCGACACGAACGGCGTAATAATCCAGACTGCTCTTGAAGACAGTTATCCTTTCCTGAATCCGAGAGAAATAGAGGAAAACATGAGCATTTTAAATTGATTGTAATTCCAAACGACCTAGGAGAACATCTATGCGAAAAAAAGCACTGATTATTGCAGGAAAACTCATTCAAGATCACGAATACATCTATCCCTACTACCGACTTCAAGAAGAAGGTTACGAAGTTGATGTTGCAGTTCGGGGAAAAGAAACTGTACTGGCAAGTATCGGTGTCAAAGTTGTTCCTACAAAGGATATTCCCGAACTCAAGGTGGGAGATTATGAACTTCTAGTTCTCCCGGGTGGTGCCAAGGCAATGGAATATATGAGGCAAGATCAGGACATCCTTAAATTTATTTCTGATTTTCATGCATCGGGAAAGATTGTCGCATCAATTTGTCACGCGGGGCAATTGTTGATCTCTGCCAAACTTGTTAAAGGCCGAAAGATTTCAGGGTATTACAGCATCAAGGATGACATTATCAATGCCGGCGGGACCTATGTGGATGCGCCGTTTGTAACCGATGATGGTATCGTTTCGTGCCCTCACTACATGCATCTCGGACCATGGATGAAAGAAGTAATCTCACAGGCCAATCACAATGTGAAATAGTTGTTTGAATCGAGTTGAACTAAAACTTGGAATGACGTAGAGGCACCCCTACGAAAAGCAAACTAGTGTGAAGGAAGTTTTGTCGAAGTGCGAAGACTTGTCTCATTGGGTTGCAATATTGGGAATGACATTGCTGAGTAAGTGCAGTTCAGACGTAGGGTGCTCCCATGCTTGAATACGATGCCCTTTCTGGCTATCCCTCCCCGAATCAGCCAAGGTATGTTCATCCAAACCTTCGGACGATTCATAACAGAATCATTGCGTCTTATCGAGACAAGGAGTTTTATGACGGAGATCGAGATAACGGATATGGAGGCTACAAAGATGATGGTCGCTGGGGTCCTATTGCCCAGAATATGTTACAGAGATATTCCCTCGATAATCAATCTTCTGTTCTCCATGTCGGTTGCGACAAGGGCTTCTTACTCCATGAATTTGCTCAAATTCGTCCTTCGATCACGCTAAGAGGAGTAGAAATTTCAGATTATGCAATTGCCAGCACAAAGCCCTCAATAAGACCCTTGGTTTCCAAAGCCTCATTCACAGAACTACCGTTCAAAGAAAGCAGATTTGATTTTGTTATCGCTATTGGAGTTGTTTACTCCTTGAATTTACGAGATGCAATAAAATGTCTAAATGAAATTCAAAGAGTTGGTACCGGAAAAAGTTTCATTACTCTCGCTGCCTACGAAACAGAAGAAGATTTGCGACTTTTCAGGTACTGGACCCTGCTCGGGTGCACGATACTAAAGAGGACTGATTGGGTCGAAGTCCTGAAACACGTGGGCTACACGGGAGATTATAAGTTTATTACTGCTCAGTCACTTAATTTACTTGAGAAGAGTGAGCCATAATCATGTCTTTGATTAGAAGTTGTCGATTAGAGTCAAAGCTTAACTAAGTTGTTGATTGCTGCTGTAGTTTGTCGATTTTCTTAACTTGGGAATGTGGGGCGGGTTAGTATTGTTATCGACTAGTAAGAAGTTGGTCATGGAAAACGAATTTAAATCAGAGTGGGAGCGGCTTGAAAGCTTATTGCCGAGACCAGAGCGTGTGAGAAATGTTGTCACGGTAGATTATCTAGAGTTTTTCGAGGCAATTAACCGCCAAGAATTTTCAATTGTTAAGTCAATCATTGGAAATCTGTATTTTGGGGATGTCTATATTCTGAAGGGTGCCTTTCCCCGAAGATTCATGGCTGAATTACGAACAAATGTGCAAATTTATTGGAATAGCAAGCCTTCCGAGTTTCATAAGATGCTGGAAGGAACACCAGATTTTCATCGAATAATTGATGCTGAAACCGGGAAGAAATACAGTTTTCGAGTTTGTAAGCATTCTGCCTATTTTTACAATTGGAATGATGATCCTCTCAAACTATTTGACATGATCTACGAACGCTGGCGAGTTATCAAACAATTGATGGGGCTGAAGCCAGACGAATACGAAAAAAATACCCCCAAAGATGGGGTAGTAGATCGAGTTCAGATCGTTAGATATCCGCCTCGGATTGGCTTTCTCGAACCACATTCGGATCCGTACAAATATCAGCGCTTGTTCTTCAGCGGGTACATGAGTAAGCGTGGCGTTGATTACAAAGGGGGCGGATTTTATCTCGTTGGAAGTGGAGATAAGGTTGTTGAAGTGGAGGATCGGATTGACGTAGGAGATGTCTGCATCGGGTACGCCACGATTCTGCACGGAGTTGCACCTGTTGACAAAGATAAGGAACCAAATTGGGAAGGTGGCGATGGTCGTTGGTTTCTGTCAATGTACAGCAACGAGAGTGATGAGGTGTTAAACCGACACACTGGTCATGCCGTAAGAGTCTCAATAGACGGAGCGATGCCCGAAGAGTATATGTAATGGCGAGAAAAGTGTATAGTCTTTCGTCGTTTGATTTTGAGCACTGAGAGGAAGAAGCCGGGGGCGCTTGCAGAGCGAACGGCTAGAGAAATTCATCTAACTCCTACTTAGATGCAGATTCTGAACAATCGCAGTCTCGTCTGCAAGGCGCGGTAACTAGCTTCAAAACAAATTGAATTTACAACAAATCGGTCTAGAAAAATTACCATAATTGGTCTCAAAGGTGTTGGGGGATTAATGCTAGATAAGCGAGTCATAATTACAGGTGCATCCAGGGGGCTCGGAGCTGTAGCCGCCCGCGCTTTCGCCGAGCGTGGGGCGCGGATTGCACTCATGGCTCGGTCACAAGACGAACTTGAACAAGTTCGCATGTCTTGTCAAAGTCCTGAAAAACACGTGAGTATCCCTGTAGATCTATTTGAGATGAATGACATCCAGCCGGCAGTTCAGAAAGCACAATTGGCTCTGACTGGTGTTGATGTAGTTATTCACGCTGCCGGCGGTGGCTTGGGGATGAAAGATGATTTCTTAATGTATGAGGATTTCACAAAGCTTTTCTCTCTCAACCTAGGTGCAGCTGCGGAGATCAATCGGTTGATAGTTGCTGAGATGAAAGAGAGGGGCTCTGGGAATTTGGTGCACGTCGGATCAATTGCCTCAAGTGAAGGCGTTGGATCAGTCGGTTACAATACCGTGAAAGCTGCACTGGCTGCGTACGTTCGTAGTATTGGTCGGGAATTGACTCGCTTCAATGTTGTTGCAACAGGTATTCTTCCTGGAGGATTTATTTCGCCAGGCAATTCGATGTTTCGGTTGCAAGAGGCCAACCCATCTGCATATAAAGCATTTATTGAGGAGCGGCTTCCCCGTCGGGTTATGGGGAATGCTCAAGAACTAATTCCAATGCTTATGCTTCTCAGTTCTGATGATGCGTCAATGATGGGTGGATGCTTGGTGCCGATTGATGGCGGCGAGGGAAGAAGCTATATTGAATGACATCAAGACCTCGCGCTAGTCACCGTCAAAGTCAAGTCACCGTGGAGAGGGTCGCGAGGGCTCTAAATTCATGTCCGGACGGGTCAGGGTTGTTGAGATAAAAGGATAAAGAATCGAGACTCAGTAAAACCCAAAACTGGGGCTATCAGGCGAACACAAAATTTGGTGACTTCGTGCCTAATCCTGACTGTCGTAAACATCGCAGGAATAGCGAGCTCGCAACACCCAAATAGCGAACTATCCGAGAATATGACAACACGGATCACTTCGCTCTGTCGTACCAGGTTTCACCAATTGATCGCCTACGAAAGACTAATCACCGTTCGCTCTGAGAGGTAGCTGTTAACCCGTGACTGGTGACGAGCAGCAGCAACGTAACTTGACACAGCAACCTGCTTTATGTTTATGTGGGCGGACTTAGGAGTGCAATCAGAATAATGGACAGGAAGAACGTTTTTATCGAATTCCAATCTTCTTACAAAATGCTGCAAGAAATCTGGGTTATACGTGAGGAGACTTACTGATGAGTGAGCGCCAGGCGAAAGAAATCGTTAGGCTGCCAGCTCACCAACGTATTTCTGAGCAGCAGATCAGTTGTTCCGTGTCGATGATTCGAGAATTGTATTACTGCGAACTGGCATACCAGATATGAATAGTCGTAACCTATCGAAATTGAAAGTCAGTGTCATAATCGTTACCAATTCCGATCAGCGATTATTGAAATTGAAAAAGAGTCTAAATGCTCTTGAAAACCAGACGTATCGCCAGGTCGAAGTTGTTGTAGTTGGCAATGGTCTAAGTGAATCAGCATGCGCGTATTTGTTCCAGTGGGCAAGTGGTTCCAAGAATCGACAGTTTTTGCCATTTAGGGACAATGCATGGAGTTACTTGGATCACTCCATTGTCGGACGTCTTCGCTACGAGGCAGGAATTCAACATGCAAAAGGTGACTTAATATTTTGCCAATCTGACGATGATTTTGTTGCCCCTGACTTCTTTGAGCGAATGGTGAATCTATTCGCACAAAATGCCGATTGCATGACTGCAATTGGACTCCCGTTAAGTTATTTCTGGGATACTGACCGTATCGAGCTTCCCAAGGAAGGAACGTGGAGAGATCGGCCCCGATATATGCACGGTAAGGACTTAGTCATGAGTTGGATTAAAGACAATAGCTTTCATCCGAATCCAGGTTTTTGTTTTGTCTGTCGAAAAGCGCTATTTGTAGAGGCTGGCAGCAGTATTTGGTATGGCTACGACACCAGTATTCTCCTTTCGCTTGTTCCACAGGGGATAACAGGTTTTGACCCCGATGCCTTTATGTACTGGGGTTGTCACGATGACCAGGCACACATTGAATTGAATGAAATGCACTATGAGAAGTTTGTTTACGTAGAGCAGTTTAGAAGGCGGGATCAACTAGCATCTGATATCTGGAATGAAATCGGCAGTACAGATGAATTGCGAACTTTGAGGACGTTCCAGAAAAGCGAATTGGCCTATCATTCTGCTAGAGGGGTGTTTCAAGCCTTAAAGAGAAGACATTTACGTCTTGCTTTGAAACATCTTAGAGTTGGTGGATTTTTGAGAGTAATGATGATTGGGTTGAAAGAAATGAAAGTGACGATCCGCAGGTGTTGAGTATTCAGATTAAACTTTGTTTACGTTGGATTCTGCCAAAGCGGCTAAAAGTAAGGCTACAAAGTAAGTTTATAACCTTCATTCGAAACAATCGGTTTCACCATGTTAGGTCTAAGGGTGACGCAGGCATTGATGTAACTTTTATTGAGTACAAGTTCATTGCTACTCCTCCTGATAAAAGGCTCATTGAATTGGCAGCGACAGCAGCTCAGATTCTTTGCTCCGAAAAGATGATCGAAACCTCGCAAGATAGTGATTTTGGCTTCTGTCCTCTATTGTTCGACTTCGGTAATCATTATCTGTTGCTAACCGCCCTAGCAGACGCCAAAAGAGCAAAAAAGGTTGTAGAGATTGGGACAGCCGGCGGTGCATCCGTGTGGGCGTGGTTGCGGGCAGATTGCGTGGAGATGGTTCACACATGGGATATTAGACCGCTAGAGCATTCAAAACAGTGGCTTGCAACTCCAGACTGCGAGAGGCTAGTTACCGAGGCGCTCGAATTAGAATCAAATCGTTGGAAACAATTTGTTGAAGACTTGAGCGAATCCAACGTCTGGATGCAGAGGTGCCAGGAGATTGCTGATGCGGACGTAATCTTCGTTGATGGCCCGCACGATGGTATTTTTGAGAGGGCACTCTGGTCAAAAATCATTTCTCTAGATAATGTCAAGGACATCCTGGTGATATTTGATGACATTCGCTTGAGTTCCATGGTTGATTTCTGGACTGGCCTCTCAGTGCCTAAATTAGACATCACATTCATTGGCCATCAATCTGGAACAGGCATAGCATTTCTTGAAGCAAATCGAAAGTAAGCATGCTTCGCAAGCAAATCGAGCCATTCAAACAGTTAGATAGAAAAATCCTCCTCAGAAAGCTTAAGAGGATCTGGCGAATACCTCACGAGTTTCTACTACTCATTGTCGCAGTACCTGTAGTAGTAATGATTCGCCTGATAAGTCCTTGGGTTCTTATTAGATGGGACAACATGACGAGTCCTCGAATTGGTCATTTTGCAGCCAACCCTGAACTCTATCTCTGTGAGCGAGAAGCTGGTATCGCTGTGCCCAAACAGCGCCACATTGATATCTTCTTTATGGAGAAACCAATTTCTAATCATCAATTGGCAAAGATGTGGCGAAGAGTGCTGAGGGTCTGGCCCCATTGGTTGATGTCACCAGTACGACGAGCAAACTTGCTTTTACCTGGTGGGAAACGTCATCAGATTTGTGATGATGCACACTCTGATCGAGACATACATAATTTGTTGGATAGATGTTCACCGCATCTTGAGTTCACCGCTGATGAAGAATTCAAGGGACTTACGGAGCTACGTAAAATCGGGGTGCCCCAAGGGGCACAGTTTGTATGTTTGATTGTTCGTGATTCTGCATATTTGAATTCGCACCAGCCAAAAGATTGGAGTTACCACAACTATCGCGACACTGATATCAAGAATTATGTGCTTGTCGCCGAGGAACTTGCTGATCGTGGCTACTACGTTTTACGAATGGGGGCAAAAGTTAATGATTGCCTCGAAAGCAATCATCCAAGAGTCATTGACTACGCCACAAATGGGATGCGATCTGACTTTATGGACATCTACCTCGGAGCCAAGTGCGCCTTTTGTATCTCCACGTCAACTGGATTCGATGCGATACCGCTTATATTTCGTCGTCCAATCGTCTTTGTAAATCTAGTTCCCGTAGGTTACCTTTGGACATTTAGTTCCAGAGTTCTCGCAATCACCAGACGCCATTTCTCAACAGCAAAACAACGGGATCTGTCTCTAGAGGAGATCTTTACCTGTGGCGTTGGACTTTCACTTAAGTCTTCGGAGTATGAGACGAGCGATATAAAGCTGATTGAGAATAGCCCAGAGGAAATCTGCAGTGTGGTCATCGAAATGGAGGAACGTCTAATGGGTACTTGGCAAGCAGATTCCGTTGATGACGATTTACAAAGACGATTCTGGAGTATTTTCCCTATACAGAAAAGTGATATTAATGGTCGACCACTTCATGGGAAGATAAGTTGCCGCATTGGTGCAGATTTCCTACGTACTAATGTTTCTTTCCTCAAATGACTGAATGGGATTCTGATGTCAGTAGTTGTCGTTTTTGCTCGTGAGAAACAAACTCAATCAAACTTTAGATGTTAGACGGCAGCGCAATAAAAAGTGAGTAGCGGACTATCCGTGATACCGTGCTACATTTGGTTGGTAGGTAAATAACGTTTAATTCTCAGTTCAGGCCAGTTGTGTCTTCAAAATGCATGAACGATAAGCAACTAATGATGCTGTCGTTCAGAACAGTTGAATTTATGGGTTTAGGGCCCACGCATTAAGTGTGTTCGTGTCATTAACTACATGTGCGGGATCGTCCAATAATCATGTTAAGGAACGTTCTTGTAAGTACTGCTTAACGGCGTCAATGTAATCTATAGGGGTGCGTGGAAGAGCAGTGAGTTGTCGAAGGCTGGACAACCGTTGTGTTGGTTGGCTGTGTAGCGTCCTGAATGTTCAATAGGTGATGAATCACGGAGCCTTGCGAGAATTTGCGTTGCGATATCGCGAAATGACTGCACTTCACTTGTAAGGTTGCAGAAGCAAGCGTATTTCGAGTGGTGGTTCTTCCCAGGTACGTGTAGTGAGTTAGCTCTTTCTAGCAAACACCGCTGCAGGTGGTTTTTTAGTACGGCGACAGCATTATAAAGTATGTGTTAAGTCCCACTTAAACTCAAAGCCATTGAGCAAGGTTCGTTAGTCAGATACTCCACTGTAAGCCGACTGAATACGTGGGGTCATTCGAAACAAGGCAAGAATCAGAACCTTGCCAAGCAGACTGATCGCGCGAATCCTGCCGGCCGTAGACTTACCGTGAGTTCTCGGCGACAGGGCAGCAGGAATTTCAACTATATAATAGGAAGCACGAGCAGCGGCCACCGTGGCTTCGAAGGTGTCACCCAGATAATACAACGGAAACTCGCGAGCGAATTCGCTGAGTAGTGGTTCGCAAATGATGCGAAAGCCACTTGTTGAGTCGGTGATGCTATGGCCTGCATAATGTGACGTCACTTTGCTGAGTAGTCGCATGGCCAATCGGCGTGATGCCGTCGGGGTCAGGGTGCTATCTGGCGAGAGGTATCGGCTACCGATCACGAGGTGAGCGTTCTGTTGTTCGGCGGCAGCGATGAGATCGCGAATTTGACTGGCGGGGTGCTGCCCATCAGCATCAACTTGCACAACCGCTACGTAGTGGTGGTCGACTGCGAAGCGAAATCCGGCTCGTAGCGCCCCACCAACGCCGAGGTTCACTGGCAGACGCAAGACTGCTGCACCTGCTGACTCGGCGCGCAGGGCTGTTTCATCGGTAGAGCCATCGTCAACAACAAGCACATCAAAATGCTCGGCACGAATCTCACGTACCACTTGCTGGATCGATTCCTGTTCATTGAGTGCCGGCACGATGACGAGTAACGGTCGGGTATAGATCATCCGGAACTTCGTGGCCTCAGTCGTTGCGTAGTGACGAGTTTCGAATCTCGTGGCGTAGTCGAGCGACCTCTTCGGTGAGCGTTCGATTCTGCTTCTGCAGGCCCGAGATAGAAATGGAGAGTTGAATGGCGATGAGCACGAAGAATATGAGTGCCAAGAGTGCTAAGAGTGCTGCCGCTGAGAGACCGAGAGCTTTCGCCACCGGTTCCGCCAGTGGCACGAGTAGCCCGCCGAGGATTCCGATGCTGGCGACTGAAATCCAGCCCATGGCATAACGAAACGACAGTTGACCGCGGCGAGACAGCCGCACTACTATCACTAGAAGCACTAGGCCAATCACCGCCGCAATGGTGATCTGTGTAGCGGACGAGCTCACCGTGTTGACTCTAATGCGCGGTGTCTGTGGCTATCTGTACGTGCTACCGCAGTATGGAGACTGCACGCATGAATCGCTTGACTGTCGTTGCACTAGTTGCGGTGGTAACTGTACTGATGATGGTGCAGGTGCCGTTGGACCTTCGCACGCATCGCTTGTCGCGTCGGGCTACCACGTGGGCTGCCGTTGCAGTAGCAATCGTTGTGGCGGTTGATGCATCGGCGAGTGGGGCATTTGCGCCCGCAGCGATTGGCGCGATGACGGCGGTAGCGGCGGTGGGTGTGTATTGGTCGCTACATCTCGTGTCGCCCCGGTCGCTGGGGTGGGGCGATGTGTTGTTGGTAGCACCGCTCACACTGGCGGTGGCCCATTTAGCGGTAGAGCGTGTGTTGTGGTGGCAACTTGTGGCCGCCACTACCGGTGCGGTGCATGCAGTGTGGGTGCGCGTTCGAAGCGGTAGTAGCCATGTGCCGTTTGGCCCACACTTGTTGATTGCGGCATGGCTGATGTTGGTGGTGAGCGTCTAGGTTGGGGTTGTGATCGTTCATCTGGTTGACGGAACCTATGAGTTGTACCGCCAGTTTTACGGCCAACTTGGCCGCCATTCTGACGAACACAAGAATGCTGGAGTGATTGGCGTGCTGAATAGCACGCTGCAGCTTGTTGAGGATGGTGCAACCCACCTAGGTGTTGCCACAGACCACGTGATCGAGAGTTTTCGCAACGACCTATGGCCCGGCTATAAAACCAGTAATGGGATGGAGCCGGAGATCTTGCGACAGATTCCCGTGTTGGAAGATGCATTGCGTGCCATGGGTGTAACCGTGTGGGCGATGGAAGAGTTCGAAGCCGACGACGCACTTGCGTCAGCGGTGCGAGTGTCGTGCGAAAATCACAGAGTACACCAGGTGCGGTTGCTGACCCCCGACAAAGATCTGGGTCAATGCGTGAGTGGACGGCGCGTGGTGCAGGTCGACCGTAAGAACGATGTACTAATCGACGAAGCGGCGGTGAAGACGAAGTTTGGTGTGGGTCCAGAGTCGATTGTCGACTATCTGGCGTTGGTCGGCGACTCGGCCGATGGGTTCCCAGGGTTGCCTGGGTGGGGGGCCAAGAGTGCGTCGACATTGTTGGCTAGGTACGGCGACATCATGTCGATACCGCCTGATCATGCGCAGTGGGCAAGTGACGGTGTGAAGGTACGCGCTGCCGAGAAGTTGGCAACCACGCTGCGCGAGGGTCGCGAAGATGTGGAGTTGTTTCGAATTCTCGCCAAGTTGGTCGACACGGTCGAAGTGGGCAGCGTTGATAGCTGGAGGTGGTCAGGCCCGTTGCCGACGTTCGCAACGCTCACCAATGAATGGGGCGTTGCAAAACTTGGCGAGAGAGCAGAAACACTTCGTCGACTGAAGTGACGGCCAGGCGATCTGCGGCACACTTCTGCGACCGATGAAGGCTGCTTCCTTCCG
>Ga0169931_10005932_pt1 | contig 18543 bp, 15 predicted proteins | sample Kivu_15m_20L_FD_129675 | JGI IMG/M metagenome (GOLD analysis project Ga0169931, IMG submission 129675) | Freshwater microbial communities from Lake Kivu, Western Province, Rwanda to study Microbial Dark Matter (Phase II) - Kivu_15m_20L... | ecosystem: Environmental > Aquatic > Freshwater > Lake... | reverse complement strand
GCGGGTCCGCGACCCGATTCAACATCTCGACCAGAGATACGGACATGGCTTCACCCCGTGAGTGCAGGCCATCTACCTAACCCACCAACTCCCGCCAACCTCAACTCAGAAATAGCCCTGCCGGTTCGCGTGCGAGAAGTGCTAAAACGAGCACTATGGCAAGCGATCTCGAAGCGCTGTTGGCGGCGGTCGTGGCGAACCCGGCCGACGACGTGGCGCGGCTCGTGTACGCGGACTGCTTGGAGGAGAACGGGAACGCGCCGCGGGCGCGGTTCATCCGGCTCCAGATCGAAGCGGAACGCTACCACCCGAACTCCCGCGCGCACGCCGAGCGCACCGCCGAAGCCGCGGCGCTGTTCGCCGCGCACTGGCCCGACTGGTGGGCCGAAGTGTGCGCCGCGACCGGGCTGCGCCCCGCGGCGCGCGCCCCGAAGTCCGCGCTGGGCCGGTTGGCGCGCTGGGTGGGCCGCGGCCCGCGCCCCGGCGCGCCCTACGAGCACCGCGAGTGGGAACCGTTCACCGTGTACAGCGACTGGTCCCAACCGAACTCGCAGTTCGGCTTAGCGAAATTCGCGCGCGGGTTCCCGGAACACCTCTACCGGCGGCTCGATTCGCCGACCGTGTTCGACCAAACTCTGCCCGCGCGCTGGGCACGAGCGGTGCCGCTCGTCGCGCTCCAGAGCGACTACCAAAGCCTCGGCCCGCCCGGGCCGCACCTCGCCGGGCTGCGCGAACTGGAACTCGACACCCCGTTCACCATCGGGTTGCACGAGTGGCTCACCTCGCCCCACCTCGGTCAACTCGAATCGCTGAGTATCACCGGGGCGGTCGATTACCACCCAGAGTGGATCGAATTGCTCTCTCTCCCGGTGATGGGCCAACTCAAGCGCGTACAGACAGGTATCGCGAGTTACGCACTCGGTGAAGCGCTCGGCTCGGCCGAAGCGCTGACCGCAGTGCGCGAACTCGCGTTCACAGTGGCCGGGCCGGGCGGTCAGGGATTGGCCGCGCTGCACGGGTCGCCGCTCGCGGCCCGCGTTGAACGACTCGAACTGAGCCCCGCGACGGGCGGTCTGTGGCAACCGGCCGATCTGGTCGCCTTGTCGGGCGGGTGGCCGAAGTTGCGCGCTCTGCGCGTCGAGCAGGGTTGGCCGATCGGAGACAACGAAGACGCGAGTCCGGGCGAAGCCGCGTTCCGCGCGCTGGCGGGCGTAAGCCTGCCAGCGCTGGAAGATTTGCACCTCGCACTCCCGCACCTGACCGATGGCCTGATCGACGAACTAATTCAATCGCCACTGACGAAGCAACTGAAGCACTTCGCGCTCGGCGCGGATCAAGTGAACGCAGCGTCCGGTTCCGCGCTACGCCGGCTGCCAGATGCGTTCGACGCGGCGCGCACCGAAACGATCTTCGTGCGCACGAACGCCGCTCGGCCCGAACTCGCGGAACTCACTCGGGCCTTCGGCGACCGCGTTCGGCTCGTCACCGCTTAGGCGGTTCGTAAAATGCTCGATGTCGAGATTTCTAACCGATGTTCGAGGGACGTTGCCGCAATGCCGCGCGTACTGATCGCCGATAAGCTCGAGGCCGCCGGGGTCGAGATTCTCACCGCCGCGGGCGTCGAAGTGGACAACCGCCCCGGTCTCAAGGGGGACGAACTCAAGGCCGCGCTCCGCGCCGCCGACGCCGCCATCGTGCGCTCGCAGCCCAAACTCACCGCCGAATACTTCGAAGACGTCGGCAACCTGCGGGCCATCGCCCGCGCCGGCGTCGGCGTGGACAACATCGACGTGCCCGCGGCCACACGCAAGGGCGTCGTGGTCATGAACACGCCCGGCGGGAACAGCGTGTCTGCCGCAGAGCACACCATCGCTCTGCTTCTGGCGCTCTCGCGCCGCGTACCGGCCGCGGACGCGGTGATGAAGGCCGGCGGGTGGGACCGCAACAAGTTCGTCGGCACCGAAGTCGCGGGCAAGACGCTCGGCGTCGTCGGCCTCGGGCGCATCGGGCGCGAGGTCGCGCGGCGCGCGAAGGGGCTGGACATGCGCGTGATCGCGCTCGACCCGTTCGTCACGCCCGCGAAGGCCGCCGAACTCGGCTACGACACGGCGGCGAACCTCGACGAACTGCTCCCGAAGGTCGATTACCTCACGGTTCACGTCCCGCTCGGCGAGGGCACCAAGAGCCTCATCGGGGCGCGCGAACTTTCGCTGATGAAGAAGACCGCGCGCGTGCTGAACGTCGCCCGCGGCGGCATCGTGGACGAACACGCGCTCGCGGAGGCACTCGCGAACGGCACCATCGCCGGGGCCGGCATCGACGTGTTCTCGGTCGAACCGGTCGCGGCGGATAACCCGCTGCTGAAAGCGCCGAACGTGGTGCTCACGCCGCACCTTGGGGCGTCCACGCTCGAAGCGCAAGAGAACGTCGCGCTCGAGGCCGCACAGCTCATCGCCGATTTCGTGCTGAAGGGCCAAGTGGCGAATGCGGTGAACATGGCCGCCGTGAACCCGGCCGAACTCGCAGAAGTGCGCCCGTACGTCGATCTCGCACGGCGCTTGGGGTTGCTCCAAGCGCAAACCGCGCAAGGCGCGGTGCGCAAGGCCACGCTGAGCTATCGCGGCGAACTCGCGGGGCAGAAGACGCGCCTGCTCACCGCGGCGTTCACGGCGGGGTTGCTCGAATACCGGCTCAGCGGCGGGGTGAACCTCGTGAACGCCGAACTGCTCGCTCGCGAGCGCGGCATCGAGATCGCGGAATCGGCCAACCCCAAGAAGGGCGACTTCGCGGCGCTGCTGCACACGGAGGTAGAAACCGAACAGGGCACGACGGTCGCGGCCGGCACGCTGTTCGGCGACCAATACGTGCGGCTCGTGCAACTCGGGCCCTACCGCATGGAAGGCTACCTCGATGGCGTGCTGCTGGTGTTCTTGCACCGCGACGTGCCGGGCCTCATCGGGTTCGTGGGCACCATCTTCGGCACCTACGGCGTGAACATCGCACAGATGACGGTCGGCCGCGTCGCGCCCGGGGGCGAGGCGATCGGCATTCTGAACCTCGACTCGCCGCCGCCGGAGCAAGCCGTCGCCGCGGTGAAGGGGCACCCGCAGATCAGCAGCGTGAGCGTGGTGAAATTGCCGAAGGCCGGCGAGCTGCCCGGCTGGCTGGGCTGACGCTGCGCGGCACAACGATTTTGTCGAAGATTCGGATTCGGCGCTTTCTTCCGGGCCGCGCCAGTGTATAGGAGGGTGTCGCTCGAATCTGGTCGGCCCGACTCATGTTGGCACTCGTTCTCGCTCTCACACTTCCTACCGATACCGCGCGCGCGGTGCGCGAAGGTGCCGCGTCGCGCGCCGTGGCACTAGAAGGCGTGGTCACGTTCGCGCCGCGCCCGACGCGCTACTTCTACCTCGCGGACGCGACCGGCGGGGTGCGCGTGGAGTGGCCCGGCAACGACCGCGAACTGGCGCCCGGCGACACGGTGCGCGTGAGCGGCACCGTCACCGCGGGCACCTTCCAATCGTTCGTGACGGCCTTCGCGGTGACGACCGCGGCCCCGCCGCCCGCGCTGCGCCCGCACCTGTTCAACCTGTCGCGCGACGAATCGGACTACTTGGACGCGAACTGGGTGGAAACCGAGGCGGTGATCCAGCGCGTGTGGGTGGCCGGGCCGTGGCTGAAACTGGACCTCGCGCGCGGCCGCGCGCAGGCGGTGGCCTATGTGCCGGTCCCGAACGGCGTCGGCGAGAAGCAGGCGCAGGCGCTGCGCGGCGCGGCGGCACGCGTGCGCGGCGTGTGGGAGCGCACGGCGAGTTCCGCGGACCCGTCGCGGTTGCTGGTGCAAGCGGTCGGCGACTTCGAAGTGACGCGCCCGCCCGGCGACCTGCGGGCCGCGCCGCCCCGCACGGTGCGCGACCTGATGCGGCACCGCGCCGACCCGCTGGACGCGCGGCTGCCCGTGCGCGCGTCCGGGGTGGTGGTGCTGAACCTCGGCAACACGCGCCTGTTCGTGCGCGACGATACGGGCACGGCGGAAGCGATCCTCACGAAACCGCAGAAGGCGCGGGTGGGCGAGCGCGTCACGGTGGCCGGGTTCCCGCGCCCGGACGCGACCTCCGGCCCGGTTCGGCTGGACGCGGCGGACGTGCTGCAACACACGCCGGACCCGAACGCGCCGCTGCCGGCCCCGGTACCCGGCACCGCGGAAGACGCCGCCGCGGGCCGGCGGAACGGCCAAGTGGTGAAACTGAGCGGCACCGTGCGGAGCGCGCGCGCGGTGGGCCCGTTGACGGCGCTCGTCGCCACCAGCGACGAGTTCACCTTCACGGTGGTGGTGCTGGGCGCGCCCCCGGGCGCGGCCGAAGTGGGCGGCACCGTGGTGGCGACGGGAACCGTGAGCCAAGAGAAGTTCGCGGACTTCGGCGGCACCGCGTTCGTGCTGTTCGCGCCGCCGCGGGCCGTGGCGCTCGCTCCCGCGCCGCCGCCCCCTCCGCCGCCTCTGCCTCCGCCTCCGCCGCCGCACTGGTGGACCGCGGGCCGCGTCGCCTACCTGACCGCGGGCCTCGTGGGGCTGCTGCTGTGTACCGGCGCGAGCGCGAGCGTGTACCGGGCGCGGCGCGGCGCGGCGGAGCGCGGCCGGTTGGAAGGGCGGCTCCAGCGCGCCGCGCGGTTCGAGATCGTGGGCCAACTGGCCGGCGGCGTGATCCACGACTTCAACAACGTGCTCACCGTCATCACCGGGGCCGCAGAGGAGTTGCGCGACCGCCCCAACGACCCGGCCCAGACGACCGAACTGGCCGGCACCATCGGGCGCGCCGGCGAACACGGCACCGCCCTCGTGCGGCAACTGCTGAACGTGGTGCGCCAGCGCCAACCGGCCCTGCGCCCGCTCGACCTGAACGCCGCGGTCGCCGACACCGCCGGCACGCTGGTCCGGCTCATGGGCACCCGCGTCGCGGTGCGCGTGCTGCCCGAAGCGCACCTGCCCCCGGTACTCGCCGACGGCGCGCTGGTGCTCCAGATCGTGCTGAACCTCACGGTGAACGCGCGCGACGCGATGCCCAACGGCGGCACGTTCACGCTCGCCACGTCCGCGCCCGGCCCCGGCGTCGTGCGGCTCACCCCCACCGACACCGGCGTCGGCATGACCCCCGACGTGCGCGCCCGCGCGTTCGACCCCGGGTTCACTACGAAAGAGGTTGAGAAGGGCACCGGGCTGGGGCTGTACATCGTCGCCCGCGCGGTCGAATCGCTGGGCGGCACCGTGCGCGTGCGCTCGGACTTGGGGCGCGGCACCACCTTCGAGATCGACCTGCCCGCCGCCCCGCCCGCGTGACGCCGGCTCCGCGGGTCAGAAGTCCGACACCACTTCGCCCCCGGCGCGCGTGCCCAGCGCGCGCCACGTCGCTTGGGCCGTGCCGCTGGTCGCGAACCGCACGCTGCCGTCCATCAGCAGCACGTTCACCCCACCGCTGTGGTGGCTGCGGCTCGTCACCGCGGCGTAGGTGGGGAGGGTTGTGGAGCGGCCCTCGCGGAGCGAGTTGAAGTCCGCGTCGTAGGTGGTGCCGTTGAACGCGAAGGGCACCTTCGTGTTCGGCGGGAACGTGGTGGTGAACCCGGTCTGGTGCGCGCGGGCGTCCACCCATTCCGTGTGCCCGCTGTCGGTTTTGAACTCGCCGGCGGTGAAGTGCGCGGTCACTTCGGCCGGCGTCGCCGGCACCGGCGCGCCGGGCGCGGCCGGCACCCCGCCGTCGCGCCAGTACGGGGTGAACGCCTTCACTTCCGCGAACCCGAGCGTGTTGCTCAGCCCGTCGGCGAAGTCGGCGCCCCGCATCGCGCGGTTGAGCACGAACGCGCCTTCGCTCCGGCCGACCGGCGGCTGGTACAGGTGCCACAGCCCGGCGTTCGCCCCGTAGTTCAGCGGGTAGTGCGTGAACGTCGGCCCGTCCGGGCGCTCGCGGTCGTTCGGCTCGCTCGGGCACAGCAGGTACGGCACCCGCACTTTCGCCACCTGCGGCTGCACGGCGATGGGCCGGGCGAAGTCGATCAGCTTCTGGAGGTTCTCCTGCTCGCAGTACGGCAGCAGCCGCGCTTGCACGCTCCAGTACACCGCCGAACCGAACGACTGGTAGTCGCCCAGCGCCGGGAACGCGCCGAGCGCCCCCTCGTGGTTGTGGAGCGCGAGCCCGAGCTGCTTCAGGTTGTTCGCACACTTGAGCCGGGCCGCGGCCTCGCGCACCTTTTGAACGGCCGGCAACAGCAGGCCGATGAGGACCGCGATAATCGCGATCACCACCAGCAACTCGATCAGCGTGAACCCGCGCGCCGGGCGCGCGGCGAACGGACGGACGGCGGAACGCGGCATGGCAGCCCCTCGGTGTGATGAGGGGGATTGTGACCGGCGGCGTGTGAAGGTGGTGCGAATTCCGTGTGCGCACCGGGTTACGCGCGGGCCGCGAGCGCGCCCCACATGCTCACCGCCAGCGCGGTCGCGCACGCTGCGCTCGCCAGCAGGATCAGCAAGCCCGGCCACCGCGCCGCTTTGATCTGCCACCACATGACGAGGCCGCTCAAGCCCCAGAAGCACATCGCGAGCGCCATCGCGTCCACGACGAGTGCCCAGAACCACTTGCCGTTCGCTTCGCCGGGGTAGCCGTGCGCGAGGTGCAGGCGCGTGAGGAACCGGCGCGTGCTCGGCTCGCTTTCCGGCTTCGCGTCGGCCGGCGCGCCGGTCACGGTGCCGGTGAGCGCGTTGTAGTTCGCCGTCCAGACGCGCCCGTCGGCTTCGACCGGGAAGGTGATGTCCGGCACCGACGTGACCGTGACTTCGCCCGCCGGGAACCCGGTGTGCGCGAGCACCGCCGGCACCGCGGCCTTCACGCGCTCGTGCAGCGGATCGGCCAACCGGATGCCGTCGCGCACCGGGCGCGGCGCTTTCTGATCGCGCTTCGCCTCCAGCGCGGGACCGGTGGCGAACGGCGCGCGCTCCGGTTCCGCCTTCTCGCGCACCGGGTTCGCGCGCACGGTGCCGCCGCCGTTCTTCACGTCGAACAGCACGTTCACGGTCTGCCCCTCCGCCTTCACGGTGGCGAAGGCGAACTCGCGCGCGTACTTGGCCTCGCCCGCGAGCTTGTACGGCGTCGCGGGCTTCTGCAACTCGTTCAACTTCGCCACCACTCGCTCGGCCTGTTCGGTGGGCGACGGGAGCGCTTCGAGCGGCGTGCCCTTCAGCGCCGCCGTTCCGAACGACGCCGTTGGCGCGTCGCTGAAGGCGGTCGGGTGGTTGAACAGGAACGCGGTGACGCCGTAGAGCACCGCCCACGGGAACAGGAACAGCCCGAAGTACAGGTGCGCGCGCCGCACGACGTGCATCGCGCGCTTGCGGAACGGCCGGCGGTACGGCGCGGGCGCGGCGCTCGCCGGCGCGTCGGGCTGCGGTTCTGCGACGCTCACGCGGTCGTCTCCCGTTAGAAGTTGCTCGGAACGACTTCGCCGACGTTCCGCGTCGCCAGCGCGCGGAACACTTCGACCGGCGTGCTCTCGGTAATCAGCCGGCACGAACCGTCCATGTTCAGGAACTGCGTGCCGGCCGCGTGCGGCCCGATGAACCCGCCGGGGCTGCTCCCGGTCGCGCTCGGCGTGCCGCCGCGCACGTGAACGAGTACCGAACAGATCGGCGGGCGCGCTTCAAAACTGGGGACCGCGGCGCTGTAACCGATGCGCTTCGATTCGGGCGCGTGAACGATCGTCTGCCCCGTTCCGCCCACCTGAACCGCGCCGGCCCAACCGCTCTGGACGTGCCGGCTCATCCGCTCGCCCACCCCGATGGTGCTGCTCGTGCCGTCGGTGATGTCGGTCAGGCGCACGCGGCTGTTGCGGTGGAACGTGCCGTTGAACCCCGGGTCTTCGTACGCGCCGACCGGGTTCACCGCGGGCGTCAGACCGCCGCCCAAGCACCCCGCGTAGCTGCACACCGCGACGCGGATCGGCTGGCCGTCCGAATCGGTCATCGGCACGGCCGGGGCGCTGCTCGCAATCGTACTCGGGTGAACCAGCGACCCGGACGTGGTGACGTTCACCAACCGCGGCGCGAGGTCGCCCGGATCGACGTACACCTTCACGATCGTTTCGCGGGCCGCCCGGTTCAGCGGGTGCGCCACGGGCAGATCGAGCCGAATCTGGCGGAACAGGTTGTCCTGTTCGACGTACGGCAGCACCAGCGCGAAGAAACTCCACCCCGGCGACGCGGCCGTGTCCGGCGCGGCCTGATTGGTCGAACCCGCCGGGTTGTACGTCCAACCCGATTGTACCGACGACACGATGCCCGCCGGGAGCGCGCCGTTCGCGTCGTGGTAGGCGTGCAGCGCGAGGCCCATCTGCTTCAAGTTGTTTAGCGACGACATGCGCGCCGCCGCGGCGCGCACCTTCTGCACCGCGGGCAGCAGCAGGCCGATGAGAATCGCGATAATCGCGATCACTACCAGCAGTTCGATCAGCGTAAACCCCCGGAGCCGAGACTGCGAACGCAGGGTCGGCGCGGTGTCCGGGACGAGCCTGTTGCGAACGGAACGCATCGCGCACCTCTTGGGAAAGAAGGGCGAGCGGCGTCGCGATGCGGGAGGCCCGCGTGGCTGAGCGCGCTGCACCGAACCAGATTGTCAACGCACTGTCACTTCAGCGTCAGCACTTCGAGCGTGTCGGTGCCCGCGCCGCCGACGAGCACCGCGCGGGTGTCGCCCCACGGCACGAGGCGCGCCACCATCCGCTTCTTCTCGGACGCGCCCACCTTTTCCCACTTGTCGCCCGTCGCGCTCAAGCGGTGGACCGCGCCGTCGTTGGTGTTCGCCACGATGCGGCCGTTCACGACGCACGCGGCCGGCGAGAACGCGGAGCGCGCGTTCCCCGGCAGGTCCGGGCCTTCGCTCCACTTGCCGGTTTCGGCGTCGAAGACGTCCACGCGCGAATCGCCGCCCTCCGCGGTCAGTCCGCCGACGACGTACACCTTCGAGCCGAGCGCCACGGCCGCCAGCGCGCGGCGCTTAAAGGGTTGCGGCACGCTCTTCCACTCGGGCTTCTTCGCGGTCAGGTCGAGTACGAGCGCGGTGTCGTGCCACTCCACGCCGTTCTTGCCCTTCATGTTCCACCCGCCGACGAGCACGAGTTTCTCGCCGGCGACCGCGATCTCGTGCGAGCTCCGGCCCGCCGGAAGCGCCGGCAGCGGTTCCCACTTGTTGGTCTTGGGGTCGAACCGCGCGCACTCGGTGAGGGAGTGATTGTCCGGTTCTTCGCCCGGCGCGTTCCGCGGTTGCATCCCGCCGGCGCGGTAGATGCTGCCCTTGTGCGAAACGAGGTTCAGCCCCTGCGCCTTCGGCCCGCCCGGGAGTTCTTCCCACTTCGCGCCGCCGTCCAACTTCAGCCGGTGGAAGGTGCCGAGCACGGTTTGCGTGTCGTAGTTGTGCGTCTTGCCCGCGTGCCCGCCGTAGACGTACAGGTAGCCGCCGGCCTCGACCGCGCCGAAGCTCGATACCGCCTTCGGCAGCACCGGAAGCGCCGCGGGTTCGGCGGCCGTTGCCGCGCAGGTGCAGAGGAGCAGTGCGAGTGCGTGTTTCATGGGTGTTTGGCGTTTGGAGTTTGGTGTTTGGTTTTGGTGGCACAGGCTTTCTAGCCTGTGCGGTTGCGCGTCACAAACCCACCCACTGGCTTACGCCGGCGGTTCGCCAAACGGCTGTCGAACCGCCGGCGTAAGCCGGTGGGTTGTGGTCAGAACGCGTTGCCGCTGATCACTTCGCCGCCGTCGCGCGAGCCGAGCGCGCGATAGGTGGCGAGGTCGATGCGGCCGTTCGCCAAGAGCCGCACGCTGCCGTCCGAGTATACGAAGTTCGCGCCGCCGCTGTGGTCGCTGCGGAACGCGCCGAGCCGCGCCGTTACATCCGCCGGGGTGCCGACGGTGGTGTTGAACATCACGCCGGTGCTCCCGAACGAGTACGACGCGTAGCCCCACACCCACTGCGTGTTGCCGCCGCGCAACTGGCCCGCGTAGGGGCCGCTGCTGAAGTTGTAGTCCTTCAGTTGGAAGCCCATTTCGCCCGCGAGGAGCGTGTTGCTCGTGCCGTCGAGGATGCCGACGAGCGTGATCCCGTGCTGCCCGGTGCTGCCGCCGCTGCCGCCCCCGGTGAGGCGCACGATCGGGCCGTTGTCGTACGCCGGGTTGCCGCCGCTGCCGGGCGCGAAGAACGGGTTCGGTTGGTTCCCGATGCTCACCGCGTAGCTCGAAAAGCCGGGGAACGCCGCTTGCACCGGCGGCGGAACCATCGTCGGGCAGGTGAACGTCTTCAGCTTCGTCGAACCGAGCGACAGGTTCGTGTGGCCGTCGCCGTCGCCGTCGGTCGCGTCGGTCGGCGTGAGTGCCGGGTTGTAGCGGCGGCCGATGTTCTCTTGTTCGAGGTACGGCAGCAGCGCGGTGAACGCGGAGCCGAACGCGGCCGTGTTCGCGGTGGGCAGGCGGTTGTTCGCGTCGTGGAAGCCGTGCATCGCGAGGCCGATCTGCTTGAGGTTGTTCTGGCAGCTCATGCGGGCCGCCGCTTCGCGGACCTTTTGGACTGCCGGCAGCAGTAGCCCGATCAGCACCGCGATGATCGCGACGACGACGAGCAACTCGATGAGCGTAAAGCCCCTCTTGGAGTGTGTGCGCACGGAGCGCCCCCTTCGGTACGGTGTGGAACCGGGTGAAGAGAGCCGCGTTGCGACGGGTGGTGAGCGCCGGCGAGAAGCGGGCGCGTTCCGTTACGGTGGCGGAGCAGGCTCGGCCGCGGTTCGCGGGCACGCGACGGTCACGCGCCCGCGAATCGGGTTCTTATTGAGACAAATTCTCAACAAGACGGCTTTACATTATCTCGCTGTGCGATACTGTCAACTATCGAAGTGGAAAAAATCGTACTTGGCCGCTGCGGCTTACCTTGATCGGGAGTGCGGCGACTCGCGGCCGTTCTGACACCGCGTCTCAATCTCGCGGTGGACGGGGTGAGCCATGAGCGACGTGGACGACCGCGACGAGCGCGACGAACCGACCCCGGCGGAACCGCCGCGGGTGCTCAACGCCGACGCGCTGTTCGAGGGCAAGCGCGAGGTGTGGATCGAGTTGGACGGTGTGCGGTACCGCCTGCGCATCACCCGCCGCGGGAAGCTCATCTTGCATAAGTGAGTACGCCACCTCGTGCCGAACTCGAACGGGCTACTTGAACCGCGGGAACTGATCCCCTTCCGGCCACGCGGTGACGGCGTTCGCCGCGCCGTGCATCGGGCCGTCGATCGCCCCGGCCGCGAACTTGCCGCCCGCGGTCGAGTCGGTGTTGAACAGCACCGCCCAGTTCAGGCCGTCGTGCCGGCGAACGAGGATCGCGCTCGTGCCCGGAATCAGGCCGGTGTGCCACGTGTTCGCGCGACCGGCGCGCCCCGCGGGCCGCACGTCCCACCCGCACGCGTACCACACCTCTTTCCCCGCGTTCGGCGGCGGGGCCCACATTTCGGAAATGCTCGCGGCGCTCAGCAGCGGCGACTTCGTGCCGTAATCGAACGCGCACGCGAACCGCACCAGATCGACCGCGCTCGCCACCCACCCGCCGTGCGCCTCGAACGCCTCCACGTTCTCCGCGCCGTCCGGTAGCGGCACGAGCTGATCGACGCGCGGTGGGTACAGGCACGGCCCGGTGCGCGGCTTCGAGTCGTAGTACCGCACCTCCGCCGCCGGGCGCGCTTCGGGCGCGCCGCGCGCCAGTACCGCGCGCGTCACGCCCGCCGGCGCGAGAACCTCCTTCTTGGTGAACGCTTCGTAGCTCTGCTGTGTCACGGTTTCGATGACGCGACCGAGCACCAAGTAGCCCACGTTCGAGTACGCGAACCGCTCGCCGGGGGCGAAGTCGAGCGGGCGGCCGAGGACGTACCTCACCACGTCGTTCGCGGACGGCGGGCCGTTCAGCGCCAGCGCGCGCTTTACCCGCCACGGCCACGCGATCGGGTCGAAGCTCCCTTTCGCGCCGCGGTCCCATCCGCCGGTGTGCTGCAAGCACTGGCGAATCGTGATCTGGTCCCACCGCTCGTCGAACTTCGCCCCCTCCGCGAGTGCCGGCTTTAGCGAGACGTATTTGCGCACCGGGTCGTCGAGCTTCAGCTTGCCGCGCTCCGCGAGCACCATCACCCCGACCGCGGTGACGGGTTTGGAAATGCTGGCGATGCGGAACAGCGCGTCGGGCTTCACGGGAGCCTTCGCGGCGCGGTCCGCGAAGCCGAATCCGGCGGCGAACGCGAGCTTCCCGGCGCGCGCCACCGCGACCGCCGCCCCCGGTACGCCGTTGGCGCTCACGAACTGCGTGAGCAGTTTCTCGAACGACTCGGTGCCGACGGCAGCGGCTTTGGCTTCGCGCGAAACGAGCGCGGCGAACGCGGTGGCGAGCGCGGCGCGACGGGTGATGGTGGGCACGCGATAACTCCGGGAGGGCGTTCGCGGGGGGCACTCAACTCGTACTAAACACGAACTGCGGTTCGGCCTTCGGGCCGGTCAGGACGCACGCGGTCAGCGGTTCGCGGACGCCGCCGCTCGTGTCGATGCGGACCCGCACGGCGTTCGCGTCCGGCGCGTCCACTTGAACGTGCCCACTCACTTGCACCTTCGTCGGGTGCGCCAGCGGGAACTCCGAGAGCGCCTTGTCCGCACCGATCCACACGGGGTACGTCGGCTCGAAGTGCGTGTCGGTCTTCGTGCCGAACCGCGGTTGCACCACCGCGCGGTCCCACACTTTGCGGTGCATGCACTCCACTTGCAACTCCGCGGGGCAGTCCAACTCCGGCGACAACCCGGCGTGAAGGAAGATGTGGCCTTCCGCTTCCGCGCACCACGGGAGCGCCGCGAGGAACGCGCGGTGGTCGGCAGGCATTGCGGCCTTCAGGTCCGCGAGTTCGCGCTCCCACCGCCCGGCGGGTAGATAGTCCGGTGTGCGGTCGGTGTAGCTCACGAACGTCTTGTCGTGGTCGTAGTTACCGCCGTAGCGCTTCACCCAATACGCGCCGGGTTCGCGGTCGTCCAAGCCGGCGGCGCGCACGAGCGCGAGGTCGTGGTTCCCCAACACGCAGGTGCTTCCGGGTTTCTCCGCAATCAGTTCGATTACGCGCGACACCAACTCCTTCACGCCGTACGACCGGTCCACGAGGTCGCCGAGGAACACGAGCTTCGCACGCGGCCACACCGGGTGTTTGCGCAAGCGCGCGACGAGTGTATCGAGCCACTGCACGCGGCCGTGCAAATCGCCGATAGCGATGATGGGGTATTCGACGTGTGTGGGCAGTTGCACCGCGTCACCTTTCGTTCGGGTGGCCGACTCTCTCCGAGAGTCGGCGCGTCGGGCGCGAAGGCACTTTGTCGAACTCGGAACAGACTTTCACTTCTCAGCGCCGACTCTCGGAGAGAGTCGGCCACCCGTTACTCCGTTCCGAGGCTCGGGCAGTTGCATGGCGTCACCTTCCCCGGCATCCCGTTCCGAAGTAGATTGCACACATCCATGTTACGCGGGAGGTCGCCATGCGCGCGGACCTGTTCGGGCTGGTAATGGAAACGCCGTCGGTCACGTTCTACCTGTGGTCGCCGTGGCGCTGCACCGCCATCGAGCACAAGCTGTTCGAGGCGCTGAAGACCGTGCCGAACGCGACGGTCGAAGCGAGCGGCGACGAGGTGCGGCTCACGCTCACCGACGCGAAGGCGTGGAAGACCGCCGTGCAGAACCTGTCGCGCGTGTTGAAGGGCTGGCAGGAAGAGGCGAGCGACGCGAGCAAGGACGAGCACCGCAGTTGGCGCTGGCTGCTCGAATCGGACGTGGACGCGCGCGGCCGCGACATGCAGGGCGAACCCGCGAGCTTCTGGTGCTACGTGCGGCTGTCGATCGATCGCGGCGGGCCGGGCGAACCGGAAAAGGGCGAGGACCTCGACCTGAGCGGCTTCGGCATCCGCGTGTGGGGCGAGAAGGAGTAGGTCGGTCGGTTCGGGAGAGTGGTCCGCTCGCTCCGCGAGCGGGGCATTGCGGCGCGGGTAGCTGGTCGAAATCGCGCCCGAGCGCGCCGCGTTGTGAAGCGCCGCTCGCGGAGCGAGCGGACCACTCTCCCGAACCAGTCCTCAGGCCCGCTCCACCTTCGTGTTTTCGTCGAGGCTCACGCTGGTCAGTTCGCCGTTGGGCTTGGTGAACCGCAGCACCGGGACGACGAGGTCGTCTTCCTTCACGCGGTCGGTGGTGATGCCGGTTTCGAGGTACGCGATGCCGCGGAACTCGCCGGCGGCCTCCGCGGTCCACTTCTTCGCGCCCACGCGCACCGCGTGCGTCACCTTGATCTTGTCGCCCGGCTTCAGCGCGCGGAGCAACTCGACCTGCGCCGGGTCCATGCGGCGCGTGGGCAGAACGATCTTGTCAGGCGCGGTGCTCATGTGCGTCTCGGCTGTGGCGAGCGGCACGCGCGAGCGTGCCGGTAATTGGCTGGGATGAACCGGCACGCTCGCGCGTGCCGCTCGCCCAGAGCGTCACGTCCCCTCGGCCGCGACTTGGGGCTTGGCTTCGCCGCGCACCAGCGCGATGCGCCCGGTGCGCGCCAGTTCCAGAATGCCGTAGGGCCGCATCAGTTCGATGAACGCTTCGACCTTCCCCTCGGTGCCGCTGATCTCGATCATCGCGTTCTCGTGCTGAATGTCCACCACGCGCCCGCGGAAGCTCTCCACGAGTTGGTACACTTCCGGCCGCTGCGGGGCGAGGCACTTCACCTTAATCAGCATCAGGTCGCGCTCGACGAAGTTCTCCGAGCTGATGTCGTCGACGCGCACCACGGTCACGATCTTGTCGAGTTGCTTGCGCACCTGATCGAGCACGTTGTCGTCGCCGTTGACGACGAACGTCATGCGCGACAGGTTGGTCGATTCGGTCTCGCCGACCGCGAGGCTGTCGATGTTGAAGCCGCGGGAGTGCAGCATGCCGGCCACCGTGGCCAGCACGCCGGGTTGGTTTTGCACCAGAGCGGAGAGCACGTGACGCATTGCGGAGCGGTCCTTGCGCTGTTGTGTCGGTCGCAGTGATGATACGGACCGCGCCGCGCGGCGTGGACCCTTTTTATGATAGACCCGGCCCGCGCCGCGGTATACTGCGAGTTGCGCCCGCCCCCAACCTCTCTGCCAAGAGGCTGCCAATGGGTGTGATTCGGCTCGCGCTGGGCAACGTGTACGGCGCGATCGTGCTCGCACTGTTTACTGCCATCCTCGGCGGCGTCGCGCTGGTGTCGATCCCGATCGACATCTTGCCGTCGTTCAAGACGCCCGCCGTGCAGGTGATGACGTACTTCAACGGCATGCCCGCGCGGTCCATCGAGCGCACCATCACCGACCGCGTCGAGCGGTGGGTGAACCAGTCGGCCGGGGTCGCGCGGGTGGAATCGCGGTCGGTGTCCGGGGTCAGCGTCGTCAAGTTGTACTTCCAAGACGACATCGACCCGAACACCGCGCTGACGCAAACCACCTCGCTCACCGGGGCCGCGCTGCCCTACCTGCCCACGAACACGCTGCCGCCGGTGGCGCTCCCCTTCGACCCGACCGGCACGCTGCCGGTCGGCATCCTCACCGTGTCCAACCCGAACATGGTGGAGCAAGAGGTGAAGGACCTCGCGCGCGTGGAGGTGCGGAACCGCCTCGGCGCGGTCCGCGGGTGCGTTGCCCCGGTGGTGGTCGGCGGCAAGGACCGCCGCGTGATGGTGTACCTCGACCGGCAGAAACTGGAGGCGCGGAACCTGTCGCCGGTGGACGTGGTGCGGGCGCTCGATCAGGGGAACCTGATGGCGACGCCCGGCACCGCGTACGTGGGCGACAGCCAGATCGCGCTCGACTCGAACGCGATGGCCCGCACCGTGCCGGACCTGAACCGGTTCCCGCTCGTGTTCGGCGACGGCCGCCGCATCCTGCTCGAAGACGTGGCCAGCGCCGAAGACGACGCGGTGCTCCAGAAGTCGCGCGTGCGCGTGAACGGCCGGCAGCAGGTGTACGTGCCCGTTTACCGCCAGCAGGGCGCGAGCACGTTGGACGTGGCGAACGGCGTGCGCGCCGCGCTGCCGTCCATCGAGAGCGAACTGCCCGCGGGCAGCAAGCTGGACTTCGTGATCGACCAGACCGAGTACGTGAAGACCGCCATCGACAGCCTCGTTCACGAGGGCATCATGGGCGCGGCACTCGTCGCGGTGATGATCCTCATCTTCCTCGGCAACTGGAAGATGACGGTGCTCGCGGTGATCGCGCTGCCGCTCTCGATCCTCGGCGCGATCGCCGGCCTCAAGGTGTCCGGGAACACGATCAACGTGATGACGCTCGGCGGGCTGTTCCTCGCCATCGGCCCGCTCGTCGATAACGCCATCGTGGTGCTGGAGAACATCGAGCGGCACCTGCGGATGGGCAAGACGTCGTTCAAGGCCGCGCTCGACGCGACCAGCGAACTGAGCCTGCCGGTCATCATCGCCACGCTCGCGCTCATCATCGTGCTGTGCCCGGTGGCGCTCACGCCCGGCGTCGGCGGGTTCCTGTTCAAACCGCTGACGCTCGCGGTCGGGTTCGCGATGGTCGTGTCGCTGGTGCTCAGCTTCACGTTCATCCCGGCGCTGTGCGCGAAGGTGCTCGGCGGCCACGGGCACGCCGGGCACGAGCACGAACACCGCCGCGAGTTCCACGGGCCGACCACCGACGCGCACGGCGAACCGGTGCCCGCGCCGCGGCCCGGGTTCTTCGCGCGGGTGTACGCCCGGATCGACGCGTTCCTGTCGTTCCTCACGCGGGTGTACGCCGGTTTGCTCGCGGGCGCGCTGCGCCGCCGGTTCGCGGTGCTCGCGGTCATCGCCGGGCTGTTCGTCGTCTCGCTCGGGCTGCTCAAGTTCATCGGCCAAGAGTTCTTCCCGGCCGTGGACGCGGGGCAAATCACCATTCAAGTGCGAGCCCCGTCGCACCTGCGGTTGGACGCGACCGAGCGCCGCGTGATCGACGTGGAAAAGGTGATCGCCGAGACGATCCCGCCGCACGAACTGCAAATGGTGGTGTCCGAAATCGGGCTGAACAACGACTGGTCGGCCGCGTACTCGCAGAACGCCGGCCAGCAAGACACCGTGATCCGGTTGCAGCTCACGCCGGAGCGGTCGAAGTCGGCGCAGGAGTACGCGGTGGTGCTCCGCGCGGCGCTGGCCGCGCGGCCGGAGTTCGCCGACTTGGAGTTCAGCTTCGACACGGGCGGCATGGTGAGCGCGGCGCTCAACTTCGGCGCGTCGTCGCCCATCGACATCGAGATCACCGGGGGCACGCCGGAGCAGAAGTTCGAAGTGGCCGGCCGCGTGCGGGCCGCCGTGCGCAACGTGAACGGCGCGGCCGACGTGCGCGTGCTCCAGCGGAACGACGCCCCGTACGCGATCATCGAAGTGGACCGCGAGAAGGCGGCGGAGGTCGGGCTAACGGCCCGCGACGTGGTGATGCAAGTCGTCACCGCCATGAACAGCAGCATCGCGCTCACCCGCAACTTCTGGATCGACCCCAAGAGCGGCAACCAGTACTTCATCGCGGTTCAGTACCCGGACGACCCGAAGTTCAACCTCGACGCGCTCAAGTACATGTTCGCCACCGGGACGAACCAGAAGCAGACCGTGCGGCTCGGCTCGCTCGTTCACATCCGCGAATCGACTCAGGCCGTGGAGTTCAACCACTCCGGGCTGAAGCGCGTCGTGAACGTGCTGGTGAACACCGAGAACCGCGACATCGGGAGCCTCGCCTCCGACCTGAAACGCGCGCTCGCCCCGCTCGAACTGCCCAACGGCGTGAAGGTGGAACTGAAGGGCGAGTACGCCCGGATGACCGAATCGGCCCAGAGCCTCGGCTTCGGGCTGGCGCTCGCCAGCGTGCTCGTGTACCTGCTGATGGTGCCCCTGATGCGGTCGTTCGTGCAGCCGCTCATCATCATGGCCGCGGTGCCGCTCGGCCTCATCGGGGTGTTCGCCATCCTGTGGGCCACCGGCACCACGCTGAACGTGCAGTCGGAAATGGGGATCATCTTCCTCGTGGGCATCGTGGTGGCGCAGGGCGTGCTGCTCATCGACTTCGCCAACCAACTGCGCAAGCAGGGCCGTACGGTTCACGAGGCGGTGGTCGAGTCCGCGACCACGCGGTTCCGCCCGATCCTGATGACGTTCCTCGCGACCTTCTTGGACCTGCTCCCGATGGCACTGGGCCTCGGCCGCGGGAGCGAGGCGCTCACCCCGCTGGCCCGCGCCGTGGTGGGCGGGCTGATTACCGCGACCGCGCTCACTCTGTTCGTTGTGCCGATCCTGTTCACGCTGTTGATCCGCGACAACCGTTCCGCACGGGAACCCGTCGCCGCCGCACCCGAGGGGCCGAACCATGAGTGACACCGCCGCGCCGGAGCCGGCGCCCGAACGCGCGCCCGCGCGCGCGCCGCTGCACCCGAACCGCGGGGCCGCGCGCCGCGGGCGGCGCATCGC
>Ga0169931_10005931_pt1 | contig 18551 bp, 15 predicted proteins | sample Kivu_15m_20L_FD_129675 | JGI IMG/M metagenome (GOLD analysis project Ga0169931, IMG submission 129675) | Freshwater microbial communities from Lake Kivu, Western Province, Rwanda to study Microbial Dark Matter (Phase II) - Kivu_15m_20L... | ecosystem: Environmental > Aquatic > Freshwater > Lake... | reverse complement strand
TTTGAGGTCGAGTTCGACGCGGACATCACGCCGCAGGAGGCCGCGAGCCGGCGGGACTTCACCCTCAACGCGCTGATGTTTGATCCGCGTCGCGGTGAGGTGCTGGATTACTTCGGCGGGCAGGCGGATTTGCACGGGCGCGTGCTGCGGCACACGAGCGGGGCGTTCGTGGAGGATCCGCTGCGCGTGCTGCGCGGGATGCAGTTTGCGTCGCGCTTCAATCTCCGTGCCGCGCCTGAGACCATCGCGCTGTGCCGGAGCATCAAGGCGAGCTTCCGCGAGCTCGCGGTCGAGCGCGTGGGCGACGAGTGGTTCAAGTGGGCGGCCAAGAGCGAAGTGCCATCGGTGGGGCTGCGCTTTCTCGCGGACACGGAGTGGATTGAGCACTTCCCGGAACTCGCCGCGCTGCGCGGCACGCCGCAAGACCCGGAGTGGCACCCGGAGGGCGATGTCTTCACGCACACGGCGCATTGCTGCGATGCGCTCGTGAAGCTGCCGGAGTGGAAGGTGGCGGACGAAGCCTCGCGCATCGCGTGGATGCTCGCGGTGCTGGCCCATGACTTCGGCAAGCCGGCGGTGACGCACGAGGCGCTGCGCGACGGGCGGATGAGAATCGTCTCGCCCGGTCACGAGGAAGGCGGCCTGGAGCCGGCGTTGAAATTCCTCGAACGCATCCACGCGCCGCACGCCATCCGGGACCGTGTGCCGCCGCTGGTGGCGAATCATCTCGCGCACTTGCAGCCCGTGACCGACCGCAGCGTGCGCCGGCTGGCGAAGCGGCTGGAGCCGGAGACCATCGCGGGCCTGTGCGTGGTGATCGCTGCCGACCACAGCGGGCGTCCGCCCAAGCCAGCGTGTGTGCCCGAGGGCGTGAAGACGCTGCGGGCAAAGGCCGAGGAATTGCGCGTGCAGGACAGCGCGCCGAAGCCGATCCTACAGGGCCGACATCTGATTGCGGCAGGGATGACGCCGGGCAGGGAGTTCAAAGCCATCCTGCACGAGGCGTTTGAAGCGCAGTTGGAAGGGCGGTTCAACGACCTCGATGGAGCCGAGGCCTGGCTGCGCACCCGATTGGTTTAAGCAAACAACTCGTCCACCGGCGTGCCGTGCGGGAGGATGGGATGCGGGCGACCTTGGAGGTCGTCGTAATTCTTCGTCACGTCAATGCCGAGGTGGCGATACATCGTGGCGAGCACGTCCTGCGCCTTCTTGGGGTTGTCCGCCGGATAGGCACCCTGCTTGTCCGAGGAACCGATGACACGACCGCCCTTGATGCCACCACCGGCGACGGCGGCGCTGAAGACGTTCGGGTAGTGGTCGCGGCCACCAGTGGAGTTCACGCGCGGCGTGCGGCCGAACTCGCCCCAGGCGATGACCATTGTGTTGTCGAGCATCCCGCGCTGGTCGAGGTCTTCGATAAGCGCGGTGTAGGCGCGGTCCCAGCGCGGCAGGAAGCCATCGCGCATCGTTTCGTAGCCCTTCACATGCGTGTCCCACCAACGGAGATCCACGGTGACGAGGCGCACGCCAGCCTCGACGAGGCGACGGGCGAGCAACATGCGCTGGCTCCACGCGGGCACGCCGCAGCGGTCGGGCGTGGGGGCGACGTATTCGGGCATGAAGCCGTAGCGCTCCCGAATATTGGCCGGCTCGGCATCGAGGTCAAAAGCCGCGCGGGCGTCCGGCCCGCCGACGATGTCCCACGCCTGCTGCTGAAAGCTGTCCATCGCGCCCATGACCCCGGAGGCGTCCACCTCGCGGCGGATTTGGTCGAAGCTGCCGAGCAGCTTGCGGCGGTCATCGAGGCGGTCGAAGGAGATGCCTTCGACCGGCGTGAAGTTGGGGATCGAAAAAGGCCCGGGCTTGGCCGGATCCGCCTCGGTGGCGAAGGCGGCGTATTTCGCGCCGAGGTAGGCCGGGCCGGTGCCGGGGCAGTTGCGCGGGATGACGACGTAGGCGGGGAGCTTGGGATTCTGGTGGCCGAGTTCCTTCGCGACGATGGAACCGCAGCTCGGGTAGGCGTTGATCTCCAGATTCTGCGCGGGGGTCGGCGGATAGCCCGTGAACATGATCTGGTCGCCGGCGGAATGGCCCGCGTCCGTGTGATGCAGGCTGCGGATGATGGAATACTTGTGCTGAATCTTCGCCGACATCGGCAGGAGGTCGCAAATCTGGATGCCGGGCACGCTCGTGCTCATCGCACCAAACGCGCCGCGATAATCCTGTGGGGCGTCGGGCTTCGGATCCCACGTCTCGTGCTGGCTGGGGCCGCCGCGCATCCAGAGGATGATGACGGACTTGTCGCGCGAGGTCTTGCCACCGGCGGCCTTGGCCTGCGCCTCCATGCGGAGGAGGTTCGACAGCGAGAGGCCCGCGAAGCCGAGGAAGCCGGAACGCAGAAAGCCACGCCGGTCGGCGCGCAGCAGGCGACGGAACTCCGGGCAGCCAATGTGTTCGGGGCGAAGGTTCATGGTGCGATTTGTTCCCCTGTCAGATGCCGCCAAACCCGCGTCAATTCAAGTGATTTTAAGGCGCAGGCAGGATTCCTTCCGTCGCTGACCGCCCGCTTTCCGATTGAAGCCCCCGGCCCCGCCCACTAGCCTGCCCCACCGCTACCCATGAAGCCCGCCGACAGCCCGTTCCTTGCCGAAGCGTTCGAGGACGCGATGGCGGCGGAGACGCTGCGCAACGCGCGGCTGGTCAATGGCGTCCGGCTGGCGGTGCTCTCCGCCTTTCTGCTGCTCCATCTGCTGCTGGGTGGGGTGCTGGGACAACCGGAATGGCGCGCGGCCTTGGAGGGATTGGTGCTCTATTGGTTGACGGCAGGGATACTTCTACTGGCCGGATGGAAACGTGGCCGGCTGGCCCGCTTCGGCGGGTATGTCGTCCCCCTGCTGGACATTCCCATGGTCTTCTTGATCCAAGCTGGCTCGTTGGGAAGCGCGTCGGATGTGCGGGCCGCCGCCGCGTTCAACGTCGGAATCTTCCTCTTCCTCGTCATGCTGGCTGCGCTGTCGCTCCGCACGCAGCAGATTGGCATCGCCGCCGGGGCCGCCATCGCCTGCCAAGCAACACTGCAATCACTCGCACATGACCCGATAGGCGGTATCATCGCCTCAGTCCTCCTATTGGTGTCAGGCGCGGGCCTGTGCGCCTTCGCGCTCAAGCGCCGCGTCGAATTGGTGCGACAAGTAGTCTTCGAGCAGGCACGCCGTGAACGGCTGGGGCGCTACCTCTCGCCCGCCGTCGCGCGGCACGTAGAGCGGCAGGAGGGCGGCCTCATCTCCGGCAAGGCCTGTGAAGTTTCCGTGCTCTTCAGCGACCTGCGCGACTTCACGGCCATGAGCGAGAAGCTTTCCAGCGAGCAGGTCGTCGAGTGCCTCAACGAATACCACGCCTTCATGGTGGACGTGATCTTCAAGCACGGCGGCACCCTGGACAAGTATCTCGGCGACGGCATCATGGCCTACTTCGGCGCGCCCGTGGCGCAGGAGGACCACGCCATCCGCGCCATGAAGTGCGCGCTCGAAATGCACACGCAGCTCGCGCAGCTCAACGCCGAACGCGCCCGCCGGGGCGAGCCGGAACTGCGCATGGGCATCGGCATCCACACCGGCCTCGCCGTCGTGGGCGACATCGGCGCGCCGCACCGCCGCGAATACACCGCCATCGGCGACACCGTGAACCTCGCCTCGCGCATCGAGAGCCTCACAAAAATTCACGACACCACCATCCTCGTCTCCGAGGCCACGCGCAGCCGCCTCGGCGACCAGTTCACCTTCCGCGACGCCCCGCCCATCGCCGTGAAAGGCAAGGCCGACCCGGTGGCGACCTTTACGCCTGTGATTTGAGGGCGTGATGCGTGGTGCGTGGTGCGTGAGAGGGGCCGCCGCGTCCCTGCGTGTTCACGCACCACGCATCACGCACCACGTCAAAGCTCGTTCTCTTTGTCCTCGTAGAAGAGCCGGTAGGCGCGGTCGTAATCCGCCTCGGGCACCAGCACGTTGGCCTCGCGGCTCAGGTCGCCGTCGTCGGGCAGCGACGGGTCCACGAACTCCTGCGCCGCCGCGATGCCGTGCTTCTCCAGCATCATCACGAGCATCTCGGGGTTGATGACCGGGCCGGTGTAGAAGTGCTTCATGCGTCAGGGGACGAGGGGCAGGAGGAGGCGGTTGGTCGGAACGCGAGGGGTCAAAAACATACGACGCTGAAGTTCCTCGAGGTTTTGCATTTGGCAGAACCATCAGCCAGCACCGCACTGCCGACTCTTCGATGCAAATTGTCGGACCAGGCGACCGAAACTCCGGAGGTAATCGTCAACATCGGGCCGACCAGGTTCGAGGATACCAGATTGCGATCGCCAGCCAGAAGCAGGTTGGGTTGAGCCTCAGCCGCGTCCACACCGACAAAGTAACTGACGGCGAGGTTGCCGTGATGAGCAAGACTTAAGACTAAGTTGGTGTTCGGACACGGACCGACTACTGATCGAGGAAGCTCCATTCGTGGGAACGAACGCGATCTGGCAAAACGCTACAAACGGGGTGGAAGCGTCCGGCTCTCAACGAACCTTACAACGCTCCATCCATTCGCCAGCTCGCTTTTTCAGACTGAAGCTACAGTAAAGAATGAGACCCTCTTTGTCCGCCTGAGTGGGGGCGCGAGCCGGGCGTCGTTCTCCCGCGTTTGGCGCTCCGGTCGGCCGTTGCTTTCCCGCGCGTGCGGGAAGGGCAGGCTCTGGCCCCGAATCCGTGTGCGGGCCGGGGCCTGCCGCGCTGTTCGCCGCGGAACAAGAAGTGCCCAAAGATTCAGGGAAGGCGGAGATTGAGGACGCCGTGGCTTGGTCTTCCCTGAATCTTTGGGGCCTTGGCCTCGCGTTCAGTGGGTAAATCGCGCCGGGCGCGAGCGCCCTCAATAATCGTAAAGGCCGCTGTCGTGCGAGTAGCCGCCGCCGGCTCCGCCGGGGCCGCCTTCGCCGCCCATGAGGTCGCCGAGCACGTCGCCCATGTCGGCCTCGATCTTCTCCGGGTCCTCGCCGGCTTCGAGGCGCTTGATGGCGATGTCGAGTTCCTTGGGCATCGTTCCCGGCGGCATGATGTCCTTCAGCTTCCGCATCATGTGCGCCATGTGCTTGGGGTTGTTCTCGTCGAGGTGCTCCATGTCCCGCTCCATCTCACGCATGGCGCTCTCGATGCGCGGGTCGTCCATGTCGGGCATGGGCGGGCCGTCGTCGCCGCCTTCGGTCTTCGCGGCGGGTTCCTTGAGGCCCTTCGACATGGCGAAGCGGCTCATTTGCTTGCGCATCTTCCTGTTGCCGCACTTGGGGCAGACGGGCGTGCGCTCGGGGTTGATGCGCTTGGAGAGGAAGTTGAAAATCACCCGGCACTTCGGGCAGGCGAATTCGTAGATGGGCATTGGCTAAGGAGTAATTCGTAATGCGTAAAACGTAAAGGTGCTCGAACGCCGATGGCCCTTACGCATTACGCATTACGTTTTACGGGCCACCCAAGGAACGCCAGCAACGAGCACCAAACCCGCTCCCGTCACCCCACCTACTTCATCCGGTCGAAGTTCTTCTGGAGGATCTGCCAGTCGGGCAGCGCGGCGAACTTCTCGCGGCTCGTGCTGATGATCTTCGCCTCGTTCGCGTTCTTCGTCGGGCGGTTGACCTTGTAGAAGATGCCGAACTTGCCGGGCATCAGCTCCTCGGAGAGCTTGTAGGCGGCGTATTCGTCAGTCACGTCGTGGTCCTCGGGCACGAGCGGGAACTGGCCGCCCTTGCGGGGATTCGCGCCGTCGAAGGCACCGGGATAGAACTCGACGCACTCGCTGAGGCACTCGATGAAGCTGAAGCCATCGTGATCCATCGCGGCCTCCATCATCTGGAGGACGTGGTTCGGGTTCGTGTGCGTGGTGCGGGCCACGAAGGTCGCGCCCGCCGCGATGGCCTGCTTCATCGGATTGATGGGCCGGTCGCCGCTGCCCCAGGCGTCGGTCTTGGACTTGTAGCCGAGGGGTGAGGTGGGCGAGGTCTGGTTTTTGGTCAGGCCATAGACCCAGTTGTCCATCACGCAGTAAGTCAGCTTCACGTTCTTGCGCGCGGTGTGGCTGAAGTGGTTGCCGCCGATGGAGAAGGCATCGCCGTCGCCGCCGAAGACGAAGACGTGGAGGTCGGGACGGGACAACGAAACGCCGCTGGCGAAGGGCAGCGCGCGGCCGTGGATGAAGTGCGCGCCGTGCGCCTGCACGAAGTAGGGGAAGCGGCTGGAGCAGCCGATGCCGGCCACGGTGGTGATCTTCTCGTGGTGCATCTTGCGCTTCTCGATGAGCTTGAAGTAGAGCGCGAGCACGGAGAAGTCACCGCAGCCCGGGCACCACGTCGGGTGGTCGGCGGCGACTTCCTTCTTGGTCAGGCCCTTGCGCTCGCCCTCGGGCAGGGGCGGAACGCGGGCGAGGTTGAGGTTGCCGGTGCGGGTGAGGGTTTCGGAGGGGAAGGAGAGGGCGGTCATGTTAAAGGAACAGTTAGCAAATGGGTTTTGAATCGGGGGCGATGAGGAGGTTTTTGAGAATGACCTTGGCAACGCGCGGGTCGGTGACGATGGCATCGTGCTCGAAGTCGAGCTTGATCTTCCACTTCTGCATCGTGACGGCACCGATGATGGCTTCCTCGGAGAGCGAGGGAACCACGAGAAACTCGTCCGTCAGGCGCAGGTCGTTCAGGTAGAACTCCAGGCGGATGACGCTCTCGATGAGGAGAAACTGCCCGGCGCTGGCCGTCTCGGCGGACAATGGCCGCGGCAGCCGCTCAGGCTGGCCGAGCGCCGCCACTTTGTCCGCACGCACGAGCGAATACGTCGCCCCGCTGTCGAACAGCGTCTCCAACTCACCGGTGCCCCGGGAGCCTTCGTAGTGCAGTTGTTTCGAGAGAATCATCACTGGGCCTGCTTCGTCATCGCCTTCACGCGGTCGAGGATTTCGCGAATCTTCCAGGTGAGGCCGTCCACTTTGTTCAGGCCGCGGATCTTTGGGTCGCAGTAGCGGGCGCGCAGCACGGCTCCGAGTTGGCCGTAGCCGTAGAAGCCCTCGTCATTCAGCTCGACGACGAGCACATGGCTGAACGCCTCGAAGATTTTCTCCAGACCGTTCGGCAGCGGGTTGAGATACTTGATGTGCAGCGCGGAGACGGCATCGCCGTTGGCGCGCGCCTGCTTCACGGCTTCCTCCACCGGGCCTTTGCTTGAACCCCAGCTCACAAGCAACACCTGGCCCTCGGGCGGACCGAAGACAGTCGGCGTCGGCAGGTCTGCACCGAGCTTCTTGAGCTTGTTGCGGCGCTTCGCGGTCATCTGCACGTGGAGTTTGGGCGAGCCGGTCGGGTGGCCCAGCTCGTCGTGCTCGAGGCCGGTGACGACGGGATACTTGCCGCTGGCGACGCGCGTGCCGGGCGCGAGATGGCGCGTGACACCGTCCGGCGCGGCGAGGTCGTAGGGTTTGTGGTCCGCGACCGGCGTGAAGTCCGGCGTGATGTCCTGACAAATCTTCTCCAGCTCCGGCATCTTGAAGGCCTCGATGCGGGAGGCAATGCCCTGGTCGGTGAGGATGATGACGGGCGTGCTGTATTTGCGCGCGATGTTCACGGCCTCAATCGCCGTGTAGAAGCAGTCTTCCACGCTGCTCGGCGCGATGACCACGCGCGGCGAGTCACCGTGGCCGCCGAAGCACGCGATGTTCAGGTCGGACTGCTCGACGTTCGTCGGCATGCCCGTCGAAGGCCCGCCGCGCTGCACGTCCACGATGACCAGCGGAATCTCCGCCATCACCGCCCAGCCGAGCGCCTCGGTCTTGAGCGAGATACCGGGGCCAGAAGAGCCTGTCACCGCCACCCGACCACCCCAACTGGCACCGATGGCCATGGAGATGGAGGCGATTTCATCTTCGCACTGGATGAAAGAGCCGCCGTATTTGGGCAACTCCTTGCGCAGCAACTCCATGATGTCCGACCACGGCGTGATGGGATAGCCCGCGCCGAAACGCACGCCCGCCGCGATGAGGCCGTAGGCCAGCGCCTCGTTGCCGCCCATGACAATCTGGTTGTGGCCGACGTTCTCGCCGGGCTTGAACTTGAACAGTTCCGCCGCCGTCGCGAGCGTGTGGCTGTAGCCGCCGTTGAAGGCCGCGATGGCCGTCTCGGCGACCTTCGGGTCCTTGCCGGCGAAGCGCTCTTGGAGGAGGCGATGCAGCTTCGGCACGTCGAGGTTGAACATCTTCGCAATGAGGCCGAGCGCATAGACGTTCTTGCCTTTGTCGCGGCCGGTGCCGCCGATGGCCTCGACCACGAGGCTCGAAATCGGCAGGCCGATGTGGCGATACTTGGAGAGGTTTTCCTGCGGGATCTCCTTCACGTGGTCGGAGTCGTAAAGGACGATGCCGCCTTTCTTCAGCGAGCCGAGATGACCTTCGTAGCTGTGCTGGTAGAAGCAAAGGAGCACATCCGCCTCGTCCCCCGCGCTGAGGACTTCGCCGGAGCCGATGCGCACCTGGAAGATGGACGGCCCGCCGGAAATCGTGGACGGGATGGTCATGAAGGTCATGACCTCCTGCTCGCTGCGGCCCGCGAGGCGCGCGAGGAAGCCGCCGATGGCCTGGATGCCGTCCTGCGAATTGCCGGCGATGCGGATGACCGCCTCGGAGATGTGGGAGACTTGGGGAATGCCGTCGGCTTGGGCAGGGGCGGCAGTAGTGGCGTCGCTCATTTTAAGAAATCGTTTTACTCAGTGTGCTGCGTCGGGAGACAAAACCACCCGCTGTGCTGCGGGTGGTTGCTCGCTTCAATTTGCTGCGCAGACTAGCACCGGTCGGGGGGGTGTCAATTGCCGAGGGGCGGGAATAAGCCCGGTTAAATCAAGCGGTCGGTTGGTTAAGCTGGGGCAACTCCCGTTCAACGCTTCCAGCCGCCCCGGCGGGATGCACGGCCATCCTCTGCAAAGTTTAACGGGCAAAAACTTCCGCGATGCTTTCGGCGTCAATCCACACCACATCTCCGGAATCCGCGAAGTAGAAGAGCATGTGCCCATCCTTTGCCGCGCCGAGGTCGCGGCGGGTTTTGAAGTGGTATTTTGCACCGTTGTTCAGGCGGATGCTGAAGGGGCGAAAAGGGTCGCGCTCCACCAACTTTTCAAGCTCGAGCACTTTCATGCACGGACACTAGCAGGAGTCGCGCTGGGGACAAGGCTGAAGGCGACCAGCGGGCCGGTTTTCATTCGCTCAACCGTGTTCGGTTTTGTGCGCCGGGAGCAAGGCGGGAATGCTGGCCCACGAAACACGCGAACTACGCGAATGCCGACAACCGCCGCATCACCCGGCTGCAAGCCAACTCAAATCCTCCCGGCCAATTCCCCCATCGTTGGGCAGCAGCCGCACTAGGCGAACGACATCCGCCTTCAACGCGTCCAAGCTGCGGGGTCGAGATAAGCGGTTCAGAGCCTCGCTGGCTTCGTCTGGATTCACGTAGCATTCGGGGTCGTTGGGTAGGCTGGTGGCGATTTCATGCCAGAATTCAGGATCGCGCTGGGCGATGGCGAACCGGAGTTGCCCCATTTCGCGAATGGCTTCCTTCAAGGCCCCCCACCGCTTGAGTTGCAGCGCACGCTCTCCACGCTCGCTGATGTCAGCGAAAGCACTGCGATCCTGCTCTCCCGCTAAGGCAGACCGAATCAGGCCTTCTGTCCTGCGGCACGTAATCAGCCATTCGGCTGGGAGGAGATGCTCTTGCTCCGCCTCTTTCAGCAGGACAAGCCGCTCATCCACCTCACGCATAATCTGGTCGGCACGCTGGTGATCATCAGCCGAGTCGCGGTCGCCTGCTTTGGCGGCGCGCAGTGCCTTGACCAGTTCAGCACCCCAAAGTTGCCGACGACAAAGCTCCAGCTTCACTCGAACATCAGGGCTATCGCATTCCTCCTCTAAGGATTCGACTTCTTCACGCAGCGTGCGGCAGCGGTAGTCTAACTGGTGCGGGTTTGTCACGTCAGCCCGCTCACCAAGTTTTGGAATCTCGAAAGATTCATCGGCGATAGGTATGTAGGCTTCGGCAGTGATCCGGCGACTGGCATCCACTTTCACGGTTACTTCTATCGGCGTGTTTGCTGGGAGCTTTCTGGGCAGCACATTGCCATTCAACGGCAGGCGCCGGATCAAGCAGTTCGCTCGAAGCACACCGCTGTTGCCCTCAAAGAGTTTGATGTTCACCTCGCCTCCCTCTCCGCGAGCCAGCTCTCGCTTCGTCCGCACAGTCACTATGCCCTTGGCCGGAAGTGGCGCGCCCTTCTTGATGATTTCGATGCCGCGGGCTTTGCCCTCGCCGGATTCATCCTCTACTTCAACCCACAAGGTTTCCGGTAGTGGCGGGGCTTCTGCGACAAGCGTGTTGGAAATGAAAAACTCCGCCGGCTCACACTCCAAAGCCGTGCCGGTGGCGGTGAACACCTGCACGACGAACGTGCTCACCTTCCGGGGCAGGATGGGGACAAACAGCGTATATCCGTCGTCATTCAGCGGTATCCGACCGCTTGTCCAGTTGCGCGATGCGCTGGTGAATTCAGCAAATCCGGCTCGCGAATCTGAGCAACGCACGATGACCGGTGCCTCGGTATCTTCTGACGCCGGCTCGTAATCCAGATGCAACGCGACTGGGCCACTACCCGAGACGTGGGCGGAGAAGGGCACGTTCACGGGCTTGCCCTGAGGGATGGACATGGTGCTGGCATAGAGTGCCGCTCCGGTTGCGACCGCCGTCATTGGGTCAATTCGTGTATTCAGCGGCGCTCCCAGCGCGGAGAGTTTTGCGCGGACGATTGGCATGTTGGTGGGGCCGCCAATCAAGAGAATCTCAGCTATATTCCGGTGCTTTTGCAGGAGTCGGCTCACGATTTCCAACGAGCGATCCACCAACGGCTCAACAATCAATTCGAGCGCGGTTCTGCTCAGAGGGACTACCAAATCTTCGAGCGACATTCCATCGGCATTCATCGAACCTTTCTCCGATTCTATCGTCGAGAGGTCGATCTCTGCGGCCGAATCTCGGCTGAGACAAATCTTGGCCTGTTCCGTGCGTAGCAGGCCCCCGACACGGAATTTCGCGAAACAAGCGTGCTCGCGAGCGATACCAGCCGCTTTCGCAATCGCGGGAACGACCGCTGACTCCCACAGAAGTCGGTCCATATCGCTGCCCCCCAGCTTGTTGTGCCCATCAATCTCGAGGACTGACATTTTGCCATCCCGATTTTGGACAACCACTGCGTCGAAGGTTCCAGCACCCAGATCATAAACCAGCCAAGCTCCTTGCCGCTCGGTGGTCACGCCGAAGCCGTAAGAGGCGGCCATCGGCTCTGAAATCAGTAACGGGTCGAGAATGCCGGCCAATCGGGCTGCTTCGTTCGTTGCATCAACCATTGCCGAGTTGAACTTTGCTGGGGTGCAAATGGCCGCATGCTCAACTTGGTGATTTCGCTGCGAAGCCAACCGCTTGAGTTCGATCAGCACCTGAGCCGAGAGGTCTTCTGGCCGCTGCTGCGGTAGGCCTTCCAGCAAGATGCTGTGATTCGTCCCCATGTATCGTTTGAACCGGACGGCGACTTGATCTTCATATTTGGCCTGGGCCTCATATGCCTCTTCCCCGACGATCCACCGACCACGACGATACCTAACCGCTGAAGGGATAAAATCGCGTCCTTCGTTGGATTTGAAAACCTCAACTTTGCCCTCGCCAGCGTAGGCAATGCAGGAGTTGCTCGTTCCCAAATCAATTCCGTAGTTGACCGTTTTCATGTTCTTGTGGAGTTCGTCGCTTTCGATCTTTATTTCGGTGGGGTCGCGCTGCCTTTACCCTTGCCGACTGAAACCAAGGCCTTGTGAACCAGTTTGCCGTTCACTTGAATCTCCGGCTCGTGTTGCACAACCACGCGGTCCACTTCTTCACCCTCGATTACGTCGAGGATTTTCACCCGGCTGCCAATGTCGATCCTTCGGCCTTCGTAGGAAACCGTCTCAACCTTTTGCTCGGCCAGAGCCTCGATTATCCGGTCAGCATTCCGAACAATTGGTCTCGGAATGCCAGCCTCCTTTTGCGCGCGCTTGCTTATGCGCCACGCCAGCAAGGTAATTTCCGCAAGCATACTCTCCAAGTGCGCCGGGATTTCAGGTGTCGATGCTGGCTCCGGAACTGGCGTCTGTAACAAAGAGTCTTGCGTTTCGTTCACTCCGTAGAGAGTCAAAACGGTTCCGGCCCCCGCGACCGCAAGGACAGCCAGCGTCCAGAACAGTCCGAGGAGGTTTCCGCTCCACACCCATGCGAGCAAAAAGGTCGCGGCTAAGGCCAGACAGATGACGCCCCAAAGGGTCTTTGTGGCTCCGGCCGGGGTTGAAGGTAGTGTCTTCAAGGAGTTTTAACGCGAGTTTTGTCGAAGCCGGGCATTGTAGTTGTCAACGCGGGCGTTGAGAGCGTCTTGTGCGGCACGGGCAGCGAACAATTCTCTGTTGTGTTCGCTGACCCGCCGGTTGTGCTCCGAAACCGCGAAGGAGCGACTGCTATCCAGATTGCCCGCTTCAAGGTCGAGTTGTCGCTTCAGGCTGTCTATCCGGTCAAAGTTTGCTTGCACATTGCGGCGCTGCTCCTCGATGGCCGCCTGTTCCGCCCGCAGGTCTGAAGCAAGTTGCCGAGGAACGCGATAGCTCTCAGTGGCAGTGGATTGCCTCGGTTTCGCAGTATCACCACATGAATTCGCCAAGATGACCAAAGCAACGACGCCCACTATTGCCACGAGACAGCCGGTGCCACCTTGTGTCGATTGAGCCGTTTTGTTGGCGACTTGAGGCGGCATGGCCGCTCCCCGGCCTCCATTCAATTGCAACGCGCGTTGCCTGAAGTTTTCGACTACGTGCTGTGCATCCGGAAACTCAAAACGGAGATTGTGGAACCCAGGTGAAACGTCAGCGCCTTGAGAGGCGAGCGCTAGCAGCGGAATCGCGCGGCTGGCTACTCTCAGGACGGGTGCCAGCTCTGAGCCAACCTCGGAGTCAATGTCCTTGGGTTCAATGCCCTCGGAAAGCCGGCGTGCGGAATCCCAATGCGACAGCTCTGAGCCGATCTGGAGTGCGAGTGCAACACTGACCGTGCTCAGGTGTTTGATCCGGTCGGCTGGCATGGCGCGAAGCAGAGCAGGCCGACGCGCAAGTAGTGCGAAGGCACCCCGTGCCCGCTGACAGCCGGACACGAGGCGCTGAATCTCCGTGGCAGACAAACCCGCAGTCTTCCAGTGGGCTGCTTCACCCAGTAACTTGTAAGCGTGTTCGAGGTAGCCATCTATTTGTTCCAGTTGCTTGGCAATGACCGCCTCCGCTGCCCGCGAAGCACCTTGGATTTCAGGCAGCCGGGTGCATTCGTCAATTGCGTTCAACAGGTCAATCTCACTGGCCTCGATCGTATCGCCAAAATCCGCAGCGACGCGTTCGGCCACGCGCCTCACCGCCTCCCCAACCAGACGTCTGGTTTCGGTCAGGTCGGGATCAGTTCCGAGCATTTGCCGGGCAGTGGACACCGCAGAAGAGATCCAAGCATCGGCCTTCGCATCATCGTATTCACGAATCGCAAGGGTGAGCAGTTCAGCTTTTCTGCCATCCCCTTGGGGCAGGCCTTCCGCCTGCAAGAGCCACTGGTTCGCCTGCTGCATCGGATTGTCGCACCCGAAACTGCTCGGCCAGAAGAAAAGGGCCACGGCTAGCTGAGTTGGGTCGCCGGCCTGCTTAAGCGCCCAGCCGTAGTCTTCCACGCTGCGCTGCCGTGGACAATGTGCGTAAAGGGGTTCGGGCGGTGTGATTGGCCCGTGCTTGGCCTGTAGCCTCAGCGCCTTCGCATTGCGTTCCAAATCCTTGAGAGTGCTCCCCTCGTTCCGAGCACCAAAGAGCATTCGCAGGGCATTGTCTGCCACTGGGTGGCCATTGCCTGGCTTTACCAGGGGAGCGTTTTGAGACTGCGACGCCGACATCAGGAATCTGCGATGTGAGCCGGCCTGGAGTTCTCGTCTCGGGCTGGCCGTGGATGGTGAGGTAATCTCAAAGATTCGGTGCGGGGGGCGCGGGCGGAGTCGGCGGGGTGGGCGGCTGCTCGCCCGGCTCGAAGTGATAGACCACGCCCCAGCGTTCGCACTTGGTGCGGCGGCTGCCGGGGTCGGGGTCTTTGCGGAAGAAGAATTCCACGGTGTCGCAGATGTCCACGGCCAGCGCCTGCGCTTCGGTGTAGAGGGCCATGAGTTCCTCGCGTTCGCGGTCGGTCTTCACCATCGCGAGGTCGCGCTGGTTGAACAGGGTGAGGAATTGCGTCCGCAGGGTGGCGACTTCTGCCGCGCTGGGCAGGGCCATCGGGATGTGGGCCGCGCCTTCGGCGGTGAACCGGGCGGCTTCGCCGGTCACGACTTTCTCAGCGGCTTCCATCACGGCGGTCTGGTTGGAGAGGTCGGGGATGGTGGTGGAGCCGATGTCGCGCCCGTAGTAGCCGCGCGCGCCGTCGGCGAAGGTGTCGCGGGTGATGCCCATGTCGAGCACCTGATGGAAATGACTCACGCAGAGGGTGAGGCGCGCATAGACTTGGGCAAACTGGGTGCTCAAGGGGGCTTGCGCGGCCTGGGCAAGGTCCACATCCGTGGCTTCCTTGAGGAGGGTGTTCAGGAAGCTGGCGGGGACGGCATCATCGAGCTTGGCCCATTGGTCGGCGCTGATGGCGCGGTCGGCGGGGACGGGGGTGTTTTTCCAGGCGTCCCGCGCGGTCTTGAGGGTGCGGATGACGGCGGGCATGGAGTTGGGGAGGCGGCGGGAGGGCATGGGGAGGTTGAGAGTTGAGGGTTGAGGGTTGAGAGGGGGGAGTCAGTAAGCAGTGTTCAGTAATCAGTGTTCAGTCGGGGTTTTGTGTGCTTTGCGCTCTTTTGTGGCTAAATGGCTTGGTTTGTGTGGGTTGCGATTGGAATGAGGGGCAAAACGGGTCTGAAGGGCAGGTTTGGGCGGACGGAATGGGGGCTGGCGGGTCGGAAACAGGGGTTTGGACGAGCTGGATGGGGGTCGGTAGGTCGGAAAGTGGGGTTCCGGCGGGCTGGGAAGGCATTTTCGGTCGGAAAGTGGCCTTCGGACGGGCCGGAAGAGCACTTTCCGTTCGGACGGCACCTCTCCGGCGAACGGAAACCGAGGCGTCGGGACGGAAAGGGGCGTTCCAGACGGGAAAAACCGGGGTTGCAGGACAGACGGGAGCTGGCTGGCGAAGCGGAAGCGGGCTGACCAAACGGGAAGACGCGCGGCAGCGCGTCCCTACCGGGCAGACGGGATTGCTTCGTGCGGAGTGCGGAGTGCGGAGTGCGGAGTGCGGAGTGCGGAAAGCACGGTGTATATCCCCGAATCCTTCATGGCGAGCGTCATGTGATATGCGGGAAGCCGCCGCCCGTCGTCAAGCTGATTCTCGCCGCGTTGCTGTATGGGGGCGCAAATCAGCTTTTGAGCAGGACGCGGAAGGTTAGACTTGCGCCATGACCAACTGCGCCTTGGAAACGCCCCTGTCCCGACCTCATCACGACCCCGACTGGGAGAGCCTGCTGCCCACGGATCGCGAGGAACTGCTGCGTGGTTCTGCCCAGCGGGTTCACCGTTGTGTCCGCGCCGCCGACCAGAACCTGGGCCACCTCGAGGAAGAGCTACTGCACGGCGGCCAGGAACTCTTTCGCCAGATGCTCCAAGCGGCCGCGCAGCAGAAGGCCGCCGCCGCCCCGCCGTTGTGCCCGCAGTGTCAGCACAAGCTGAGCTCTTTGAGCGCCGGCCACGCCACCACCATCCAGTCCCGCTTCGGGGCCATCCGCGTGCAGCGGGCGCGGGGTTACTGCCGGCGTTGCCGCAAGTGGCGCTTCCCTGCCGACGCCCTGCTGGGCCTGCCCGAGCACGGCACGCAATCCCCGGCCGTGCAGGAGATCGCCGCGCTGACCGTCAGCAAGATGCCCGCGCCCGAGGCCCAGCAAGTGGTCGAGCGCTTGACCGGCCTCAAACTCTCCGCCGCCACGCTGGCCCGGGCCGCCCGCGTGCAAGGCCAGCGCGCCCAAGCCAAACGCCAGCGCCTGGACGCGCAAATGAGCACGGCTGCCGGTAGCCAGCAACAGGACCGCGACCTGCAACTGCAACTGCCGCTGGACCCCTTCACCCTGGTCATCGAACTGGACGCCTGGAACATCCGCGAACGCGACGAACAGTGGGGCCAGAGCGCCCAACTGCGCGCCGCCGGGCAGGAACCGGCCCGCTGGCACTGGGCCTACGGCGGCACCTGCTTCCGGCTCAACCAGCGCGCGCAGAGTGCCGGCGGGCGGCCCGTGATCCTGAGCCGGGGCACCGTCATGACGCGCGGCGGGGTGGCCGCGCTGAAGGAACAACTCTGGGCCGAAGCCATGCGCCGGGGATTGGGCCGCGCCCAGGAAGTGCTCATCGTGGCCGACGGTGCCGTGTGGATCTGGAACCTGGCCGGCGACCGCTTTCCCAGCGCCCGGCAGCGGGTGGACTACTACCACGTCAGCCAGCACCTCTGGGCGGTGGCGCGCACACTGCATCCCGACGACGACGCGGCGGCGCACGCGTGGGTGGAACCGCTCCTGGCCAAGCTCAAGGCCGATGCGAGCTGCGCCGTGATCACCGAACTGGAACAACTCCAAGGACGGCTGCAAGGCGCGGCGCAGGCGCAGGTGCAAAAGGAGATCAACTACCTGCACAGCCACCGGGAACGAATGGACTACGGGACCGCCAAGAGGAAGGGCGAACCGCTGGGCAGCGGAGCGATGGAATCCACCTGCCGGCAGTATCAAACCCGCTTCAAGCGGACCGGGCAGTTCTGGAGCCAGACCGGGGACGAGGCGCTGATGTGTCTGGAAACCTTTCGCCGCAACGACCGCTGGGAACTGCTCTTCCCCCACGCCAAACCCGCGGACCTGTCCAAAAACTGATTTGCGCCCGCTGTATGGCGGCGCAACTTGTTGGCACACGCCCACGGCAGATGACCCCCCCTCTCCCTGCGACGCAGGAGCGGGGAGAGGGCGGGGGAGAGGGGAGCCTTGATCCTACAGTGGTAACGCCCCTCCTCTCCCCCACCCTCTCCTCCATCGGATGGAGGAGAGGGAGCAGGCTTCCTCGTTCGGCTGGTGCGGGTGTCAAATTGCGCCCGCTGGCCGGAATTTCCCCTTGCGCCCGCCCCTGCCCTGCCCAAATCTCCGCGCCGCTTTATGAACTATCGCATCGCCGACCGCGCCAAAGTCCTCTCGCCCTCGCTCACGCTGGCCATTGACTCGAAGGCCAAGGCGATGAAGGCCGAGGGCATTGATGTGGTGGGCTTCGGCGCGGGCGAGCCGGACTTCGACACGCCGCAGCACATCAAGGACGCCTGCGCCGCCGCGCTGGCCGCCGGCTTCACGAAATACACGCCCGCCGCCGGCATCCCCGAGCTGCGTCAGGCCATCGCGGACAAACACCAGCGCGAGAACGGCCTGACCTACAAGCCGTCGCAAATCATCGTCTCCTGCGGCGGCAAGCACTCGTGCTACAACGTCATCCTCGCCACCTGCCAGGAGGGCGACGAGGTCATCATCCCCGCGCCGTATTGGTTGAGCTACCCGGAGATGGCCAAGCTCGCGAACGCGAAGCCGGTCATCATCGAGACGACGGACAAGACGGAGTTCAAAGTCACGCCCGCCCAGCTCCGCGCCGCCATCACGCCGAACACGCGCCTCTTCATCCTCAACTCCCCAAGCAACCCGACCGGCAGTGTTTACACGCCGGACGAGATCAAGGCGCTCGGCGACATCTGCGTGGAAAAGGGCGTGCTCATCATGAGCGACGAGATTTACGAGCACCTCACCTACGACGGCGCGGTGGTGAAGAGCGTGGCGAGCTTCAGCCCGGCCCACTTCGAGCACACCATCATCGTCCACGGCTTCGCGAAGGCGTGGAGCATGACGGGCTGGCGCTTGGGCTGGACCGCCGCGCCCGAGCCGATTGCCAAGGCCATTGACGCCATCCAAGGCCACAGCACGAGCAACCCGACGAGCTTCGCGCAGAAGGGCGCGGTCGCCGCGCTGAACGGCTCGCAAGAACACCTGCCCAAGTGGCTCGCCGAGTTCGCCAAGCGCCGCAGCTTTGCCCACGCGAAGCTCAACGCCATGCCCGGCGTCACCTGCGCGAACGCGAAAGGCGCGTTCTACCTCTTCCCGAACATCAGCGGCACCGGCCTCAAGTCCACCGAGTTCTGCGCGCGCTTGCTGGAGCAGGAGAAGGTCGCCGCCGTGCCGGGTATCGCCTTCGGCGCGGACGAATACATCCGCCTCAGCTACGCGACGAGCATGGCGAACATCGAGAAGGGTCTCGCGCGCATGGACAGCTTCGTGCGTGGCTTGAAGAAGTAGCCAGTATTCAGTGTTCAGTATTCAGAAACCACTGCTCAGTTCTGGTTCCTCTGTTTTCTGTGGGTGACGGTGTTCTTGGGCCTG
>Ga0169931_10005930_pt1 | contig 18551 bp, 16 predicted proteins | sample Kivu_15m_20L_FD_129675 | JGI IMG/M metagenome (GOLD analysis project Ga0169931, IMG submission 129675) | Freshwater microbial communities from Lake Kivu, Western Province, Rwanda to study Microbial Dark Matter (Phase II) - Kivu_15m_20L... | ecosystem: Environmental > Aquatic > Freshwater > Lake... | reverse complement strand
GCAGCCGCCCGGGGTCTCCCTCGGCCGACCGTAACGCGCGCCGTCGAATGTCGATATCCCACACAAACCAGGTAACGGTCTGGTCCACTCGTACACCATAGGCGCCCAGCGTAATCGCGCCGGCCAGATGTGAGCGCATGAGCTCAGGGGTCATGGGGGCGCGCACAGGCGCGTAGCCATTCTTTCCCGAGGGGTCGGACCACTGCCGGGCATGAACATCCTCGCGGCCTGCAAACAGGTGAACCAGACGCGACAGGTCGGCGAGGCCGGGGTTCAGCAGCGAGGGTGCCGCGGTGGAGTCGTGTTCGGTGTCAGCGGCGTTCTGTTCGTACGGCGTACGTTCGGTGGCAGGTGGAGCAGAGCTATCGGCCCTGTCGATGGCGAGCTGCCCGGGCTGTGCGTGGGCCGTGGTTGTGTGAACGGCGTTTTGAGCCGAGGTGAGCTGTTGTGGGTCGTCGCGCCACAGCGCGATGAGAGGTTGCCCTGCGGGCATGGTGCTCAGGTGTGCGACCCATTTTTCGGTCAGGGTTTCGTCTCCTGCGAGCACCAGCAGCTCGCTGATGGCAGCGATACTGGACTCGAAGCCGGCCAGATCGTCTGCGGACCACTGTAGCACAATGTGCACCCACTCGTTGAGGCGGTGCACCGCCCTGTCCGTGTGGCCTTGCACGAGCAGCGCCTCGATTTCGTTCAGGGTGTCTTTGTCTGGCAGTGTTGGTGGCATGTTCGGGTCCCCCCGGAGAAGATGGAATGGCTGGAGACGTTCAGCCGGGTAAAATGCGAATGGCACCGAAGCCAAACGCGGCCTGTTTTCCGCAGTGAATCAATTCGGCTGTACGCCAGAGTCGCAACAGGTCAGGGTGCACATGGTGTAGCAAAAGGTCGCCGATGATTCCCTGCATGGGAATGGCGTGATCCTGGCGTCGAGACATGCGTTCGAAGGCGGTGTCTTCGATGAATTGTTCGCCGACGCGTACGGCATCGGCGTAATCCAGCCACGGTTGAGCGGGAATCTCGCCCTGAAAATCAGCGGTGATTCGAGCGAGCATTTCGACGCGCGCCTTGAGTCTTTTGGTGAAGGTCACGGGGTCAAACTGCGGCAATACTCTTCTTTCGCGGACCAGCACCAGAGGCGTTAGAAGCAAGAGCCGAATCGAGACCGGAGCGCCATCGACATCGAGGGGCTCATTGAGTGCTGGTAATTCAAATGCTGGCAGCATGGCATCTGGTCGCATTCCCTTGTCTTCGCGATAGAGCGAGTACGGTTCGTCGGAGTCAGGTTTGGCTGCCCACACCCATTGCAGCTCGACCGACTCGGCGCCCGAGCTTCGTCCCAGCCCGCGAACGGAGGCGTCGCGCGCGGCCATAATCACATCTCGCCAATGCGCGCGAGCCGAGCCAATCAGGGTAACATCAAAGACAAAGGTCTCGTCGGGCCGCAGGTTATAAGGGCGGTGTTGAAAAGGGGCATTGACCACATAGGGCGCCTGGGGTTCCATTCTTCTGGGTAACTGCACCCCTTCGGGCAGCGCGCCTTCCCATACACGACCATACACGCACTGACTGGCGACAGGGCAACCCTCGCACGTGGGCGCGCCGGTCTGGCAGGTGCGAGAGCGAAGTGCGGTGCCAAGCGCTCCGCGCAGTGTCGTGGCTGCATAAGGCGGTAAATCAAAGAGCCGATTGGCGCGCAGCTCAAAATAAAGGCGCGAAACCGGCAGTCTCAGGTCAGCAGGGAGCGTCATAAGCAGAATCCGGCGTGAAATCCCCTGACGAGTGGGGGAGGACGGTACGGGGGCGTTAGTTTCGATGGGAGCGTGGGTTCGGGCGGGGGACCCGGGGTTAAATCCCCGGGGTGAGACAGGCGTGTGAGATTTTGGTGGCGGAGACGGGAGGGTACGAAGAACGTGCGGGGATGGTGGTGTGCCGCGTAGGGGCCGGCCTTGTGCCGGCCCGGTTACTGGTTGTTGCACGGTGTTGAAATCGCAGGCGTGTGCCTCGTAGGGGCCGGCCTTGTGCCGGCCCGGTTACCTTAGATCGACGCCGATTATTTTCAGAATTGCAGGAAAAAGGACTGTCTTCATATCGGCATGAATACGCTCCAGTGTCTTCGTGCTTACGGGTTCCTTTCCCATGCCCGCATGATTGAGCGCATTACGTGCTTTAGCCACTCGGTCGGCGTACGTCGCGAACGCTGTGACATGCTTCAGATCGTTCTGTTGCATCAATTTATTGTACCCGGCTTCGACTCGAGCATCTGCGAATCGCGGAGAAGTGTTTGGATTGAGACTTGCGATTATACAGTTCAGGACGGCATCTCCTTCGGTATTCGTACACTCAGGAAGCGCCTTCGTTGAACGCAGATGCAATGACATCACCAGAGGCATGCTTTCGCGAAGAAAGGTGAACGCCGCTTGATAGGCGAAACCCGAGAAGGACCACTCGGCAGCAGCAAAACCGGCGCGGGCAAGTTGCCAATCCGTTTTCTGTCCCCCTGTCAGCGGCTCAATGTGCAGGATGATATCGTCCAGCAGATATCTTGCCGGTGCGAGTTCGAAGAATTCGGGGCGGAGCAAGTCGGCTTGCGCGCCGCGAAGACCTGATAAAGCCTTCCGGGCCCGATCAGGAAGGCGCGGAATATCGCAAAGCACCATGCTCTTTGCCAACTCATCGAGTGCTTTCGCGGCGTTGCCGAAGCTGACGGGAGCATTTTTGTGCGCACGGCGTTTGATGTTGGTAGCTTCCCGGCCAAAGACATCTGCCAGTGGCCTCAAATCGCGGCTCACTCGAAATACGTGTACTGCGTCGGTCCATTCAGTCAGGACAAAGAATGGTGTAAGGTCAAATGTCGGCCTCGCATCGCGATTACTAGCCGGTTTAATAACTTCCCAGGCACCGTAACTCACTTCTTTCAGCTTTGCTTTCCGAGCTTTCAACGCAAAGGATAGTGCTAAAATAAGTATAGCGGATAGCGAACGAAATCCGTGCGTAATATCGAGATAGAGTTCATCGCCTTCTTTTGTCTGAGCCAGCACGACATTGAAAATCTGCCACAGCTCGGTCAGCGATGCACCCTCTGGGATGTGTGTCAGGCTTTTCGCTGATTCGTATTGCAGAGCGTCAAGTTCAACGTCCAGTCCATCATACGTGTCTTTGGGTAGCGGATCGTAGTTGGTCGGCGCAGCGCGCAGGACGTTACGTGATCGCGCTTCTTCGGTAGTAAGAATAATGACGGCTTCCGGGCGTTCGCTGCGTGCTTCAAGCGCGCGCAATCGAGCCACCTGAATAAAAGCAGTCTGCTCACTTTGTTCGATAATGGCTCTTTCCGCTTCGTTCAGCGCGCTGTATGGCACTTTGACGTAATTTGTCGTGCCCAAACACGACAAGAAAACCTTTCGAGGTTTCTGTTCCTGATTCTCACTCATCACATCACCGAAAGTTAAAGGGTAAAATCTCTGCTGCGAACGCGAGTGGGCTCTTGATGCTGCTGGGTTTTCGGAGCGCGGCGGCGACTTTATCGAGTCGCTCGTGGGCGGCGGGCAGCTCGATTCGTAGCTGCCCCAGCTCCTGTGTGCCATGCGGAAAAGGGATCTTCCAGCGCTGTGCGATGGCGCCGATGGTACAGCCGATCAGGCGCAGGGTGGGGCCCTTGTCGTTGGCCAGACAGATGGCGATGGCCGCTTCGAGCTCGGCGCGGGCGTCGGCGAGCAGGGTTTCACGTTGCAGCAGAATCGCGCGGTACAGGCCGATCAGCTGCCAGGGGTGTTCGGTGCCTCGCTGCCACTGTTGACGCCGAGCCATCAGCTGCCGGTGGTCTTCGGCGGAGCCACGGGTGAGCGCCCAGCGCATGAGCAGATAAAGGGGCCACTGGCCCGGGCCGACGCCGGCGGACGAGCAGGTCTCGATGGCGTCCGTGACCGAACAGGTTAGCGCCTGTTCGACCAGCGCCTGCACGGTGGCGTCTGCCACGGAGGGGTCGTCCATGGCGGCAATCGCCCGATACGTCATGGTCTGCATGGACTCGGCCCGCACATCGGTGGGGTCGGACAGCCGCGCAAAGGAGGCCAGCGCGCGGGTAAAACATGCTTCGGCGCCGGCGTAATCGCCCAGAAAAGCGGCGTGCTGTCCCATCGACGACCACACCCGACCGTGGTGACGAAGCCCCGGGACCGCCACCGGCTGCTCGGCCCAGGGCTGAACCAGGGCGCGCGCGTCTGAAAAACGGTAGGCGTTGGTCATGGCTACCGCCCTGCGAAGCTGTAGCTCGCACACTTCGGCGGTGAACTCGTCGTAGAGCCAGTTCGAGAGTCGTTCCACCTCATCGAACTGCTCCAGCAAAAGCTGACCATGGTGCGTAGCGGCGCCCACCACGGCCGTGCGCCACACCAGCTGAAGTCGCGCGGGCAAGGTCTGCTGCGGCGGTTGATACTCGGCCAGCCATGCCACTAACCCGCTGAGTTCACGGGGGTTTACGCCCTTGGTTTCCATGAACTGTCGCGTTTCGGCCAGGTAGGTGCGCCAGAGCTCGGCGTCCCGGCGACACGTCTCGCCCAGAAGGTGCAGCAGGTGGTCGGCGATACCGTCGGGCGTACGCTGTTGCCGAAGGACAAGGCCTCGCCAGACGCCGGCCGGCACCGAGCCACCATCGCGCAGCTCGTCCCACGCCAGGCGAAGCACCTGTGTGGCGTCGGGCAACAAACAGGTCGCGAGCAAACCGCTGCGTCGCAGGCGATCGGCCGACGCCGGCGTGGGCGAACCCCACGTGAACGCCACCGCGTCCACGTACCCGTTGGCGGGGTGACCATCCTTGCCAATGACCGATGCCTGCAGGTTGAACCGCGAAAAACGAGCGCCGTTGCGAATCGCCAGATCGCGCTGCATCTCCTGTACAATCGGGGTCAGGTCGGCCCCCCGCTGCCACGGCCCAAAGCGTTGCTCCACGTAAATGTCGACATCGATCGCGCCTGTCTCGGGAATCGGCAGCAGACGCAACAGCCAGTGAACGGCCTCGAGCATGCCGTCGATCCAGCGGTCGCCCTTCACCACGGCCGGCACACCGTGGATGGCGAATCCGAGCACGCCCACCGGCTGCGACAGCAGCGACTGCAGGTGGGTGTCGATGTCGTCGAGGCTGGAATCGGCCGCGTGCCACTGGTGTGGAAGGGCGGGTAGCGTGACAGAGCCGGGAATGGCCAGCGCGACAATGCGACCGACTTCGCGGTGTTCCAGCGCGTGCTCCGGGGTATCGGGATCGAAGACCTTCCCGGTTTCGTCAATCAAAAGGGTCCACTTACGAGCTGGTTGCAACGCAAACACACGATGATCCCTGTCGGTCGCGACCACGCGCGAGAGGGGCTCACCAGCCGCCAGCCGCCGTTTCTGCTCTCGTGATCGTTGCCACGTGGCGACGCCGGCCTCGGCCACAGCCAGCCACATGTTGCGTTCGCCCGGATAGGCTTGCAGGGCGGCATTCATGATACGCGTCAGGCGCTCAGATGGACCCTTTTGCGCGGCTGTGGTGCGAATGTCCTCACGAAACTTCAGGAACTGTTTCTCGCTCTTCACGTGGCGGCGCTGCGCCGAGCCACTCGTTGTGCGGGGTTCCATGGGTTGTGCCGGCACATCGGGTGCAGGTGTAACGGTCGCTGTGTCGGCCGTTGCGCTGCGGGTGGCGGCCACACCCACGGGAGCAGACGGGACTTTACCACGGACAATAACCTGCGGTTGTACCGCGGTGGATTTTTCGGTTCCGCCTGTGTCTGTCTTCGTTTCTTTTCTGCGAGTGCTCATGGGTCCCCCCTCCCGGGTTGCAAGGTGTTGCCGCTGGCGGGCAGCGCACGCGGACCATGGCGCGGGTGACACGATGCTGTCAACGACGTTGCTTGTGGAGCCGCGCAGAAGAGGTTTTTGATGCGTCTGGTCAAAAGTGTGAGCAACATGTTCGGTGATTGTTCGTGCAACAGATGATAGCCAAAGGCGTCGATCTCAAAGCTCCCATTACTGGTCGGGTGTGAACATGTCTGTTGATTCGAGTGCTGCTACTGACCGAATGCTTTTCCAGACGTATCTGATCGTGCCGATGCTGTACGACCGGGTCTTGTCGCAGCGGAGCGAGCAGCTACCGAATTTCAGCCAGCGGTGGACCCGTGTGACGTCTGCCGAATTTCCAAAGCTGTTTGGTGTGCTCGACCCGCCGCTGACGAACCTGGCGCTGGGGACGGAGTCGCCCAATGGGGGTGGGGTGTACCGTCGCACCACTTTTCCCGACGACGTGCTGGCTTGCGAGGCGCAAGGCAAGGTAGAGCGGTTTTCTGTGATTGAGTGCCTACTTTTTCGAATGCCTGGCCGGGTTGACATGCTGGTACTTGGGCTGGAGTGGGAACCCGGTGCCGGCAGTTCACGGAAAGACAGCGTGAATACCTGGCGCCGCGCGCAGGGGGCCATGCGAACGTTGCGTGGGAATGATGCGTCGTACGCGAAGTGGTCGTTTGGCGCCGGGACGCCTAGCGCTACGCCAGAATACGCCAGTGACCAGCTTGCGTGGTGGCTCGTGCGTGATCTGCCCGAGCCGCCCAAGGACGCGCAGGTGCTGAACCAGCTGGCGACCCACTCCCTGCTGCAGTGGTGTGCGACAGGCGATGCAGCGCCAGATGATGAAGAGTCTTCGTTGACCAGCATGGCCGTGGGCCTGGCGATGTCACGTCAGGGCGCAGTCCCGGAGGTCAATGAGAGCTCAGTGGGTAAGAACTGGATCAACAACAGACGCCATTTTGCCGCCTACCCTCAGGGTTCGGCCGTTGTTCACACAGCCACGAGTCACGAGCCATTCACCTGGGATACATGGCCATCGCGGTGGGGCGGTGTGTATCTGTGGTTGCATGTGATCGCCCGGGCCGAGCGGTTGAACGTGAGCGCGGCGACATGGGCGTTCGCGGAGATATTGAGAGCGGGGACGCAGAAACGGCCAACAGTAGACCAGCTGAAGCTGGCGCGTCGGCTTGCGCGGGAGTTTGTGCAGGTGACGACGTCGTTGTCCTTTGAGGACTGTGGCGGCGCCGAATCGCAGTACATCCTGTGGTATCGACAGCTGCGCGAGGTGCAGCGGACGGCGATTCATCTGGCCGAGGGTAGGGCCGAGCTGCAGGAAGTTCTGGGGCTGCTGGAGTCGGAGTTTGCGCATCAGGCCAACGAGTCGCAGCGACAGACCGAGCAGCTGCTGGCACGATACGGTATTATTTTTGGTGTATTCGGTTCGGTAGCCGGTCTCTTCGGCATGAACTTTGGTGTGGGTATTGGCGAGATACCGCTGCAGTACGCGGTAGCGATCGCGCTCGTGCTCTGTCTGTTGGTGGCCGAAGTCTTGTTCCGCCTGCACAGGCGCAACAAGGTCGATGACACCGAAGGTCCGGCCCCAGATCGCGCCCGGCAGAAAAAATGAGCTCCGATCAAAAAAATCGTCATTGCCCTATTGACGAAGAATTCATGGCCTCACTATGACCCTGTCTCTGTTGGCCAGCTGGGCCAGCACATGTACCATGAATCCGCTTGGGCGGGAGGATATCATGCAGGTCGGCTTTGAAGCGGATGTGAGTTGGAAGTGTGGAGTTGTGGAGCGTGCCTCATAGCGGGCGCTCCTGTGGGTGCCGGACAGGCCCACGTGCATGCCACCGTCGAGCGACGCTGGTGACTGTTCGCTTTTAGTATTGGGATATTTGACAGGCCCGTGTGCGCGTTCGCGCGCACCAAAACGCGTTGAATTGTTCTGTGGTCGGGGGGCCCTGAAATGCCTCTCATTGTTATAAATGACACCTGGAGATTGGCCATGACGTTGAGTGATGCGTTGAACCGGTTGTTAATGGCTCGTTTGGGTGGACCCGAGGCTGACGGCGAAGGCACGCCGATGGTCGTTGACGCATTGGTGCAGGAGGCCATGCGATGCGTGTGGGATGCGATTATGCTGATTACGCATGAGCGCCGACATCGGAATATTGTTGGCCCGATGGGTACGCTGTGCGAGCCGGAAGAGCTGGCCAGCGAGGTGTTTATGAGCGTGCTCGAAGGGCCGATCGACAATATCTTCGAGACGGAAGGGGAGTCGTTCTACTGGTTGCGGCAGCGAATTCGGTGGCGCAGCGTGGACTGGTGTCGCCGTATGAAATACATCGTGTACACCGGCGAATCGAAGTACGAGAATGAGTTCGACAAAATGCTGGACCAGTATGTGGTGTCGCCGGAAGACGAGTACATTATGCTGCAGTCCGCCTCGCAGCCTCTGCCCACCGGAAATGGGGCCGTCGCCCTGCCCGGAATGGCGTGGATGACTCTGCGCACCGGTGCGGACGGCCCGAATCAGGTGCCGGCGAACGAAGGGATTCCGAAGCCGGTAACGCCCAACGAGATGATTCAGGTAAGGTTGGAGTTGCTGCAGAAGCTGGTGGATGTGGTGGGACCCGAGACGCTCCGGGGTGATGCGCTGGCCCGACTGCAGACGTCGCTGATGGGCCTCTATGAGATGCAGGATCGAAGGCTGACGCCAACCGAGTTTGGGGAGCGGTATATGCCGGGTCAACCGTTGATGGCGGTTCACCAGAACATTACCCGGCAGCGTAAATATCTGCTTCGGGTGCTCGATGAAGCTCGCCACATGGCGAAGCAGAGACGTCTGCCAGCCGAGGTATCGGGTCTGACCGTTGACCAGATCGAGACGCTGATTCGATTTGCCGAGGCGCTGCGCATTCGGGAGCGGGCCCACAACTGAGGTCGCGATTCGGCGGGTGCGTTCCGTCAGCGTCAATCGTTCGCTCTCATCATGCGCCGAAGGTAATCGGCGTGACGCTCGGCGGTGCGTTCCGTCATGCTATTTGGCGGCAACGGTTCATGGGTAGATTCGTTTTCGGTCTCTCGTCTCAGGTTCCGCGCCGTATCCAGGCGATTGCGCAACCCGTTGCCCTTTCTGATGCCCAGAAACTCGGCCTGACGTGCGAGCGAAAAGCCCTCAATATGCTCAAGCGTGAACACGGTTCGGCAGATCAGTGCGATGGTACAATCGTCGGTTGTGCGCTGTCGAGCCATGGGCAGAAACGTCTGATTGATCGAGTCTCTGACTTCCGTTGCAGACGTCTGCGAAAACCAGCCGACAATTTGCGTCAGAGCCGGAGCAAAGCGGCCTGTGGGACGATGCCAGAGCGTATCGCCGACGCCATCGGTACACAGTACAAAGCCGGCATAAAGGTCCGCGTCACCCGAACGAATTGACCAGCGCGTGTGCGAGCCCGGGCTGGTCAGAAACCAGGTGACATTGGCAAATTCACCCCGGTCGGGTGGGGTCAGCAGCTCAATCGTTTCACGACCGACGCCAAATATCAGCCCATCGCCGAGGTTTGCAGCAATAAATCGCTTTCCGCCGGCGATCACAAAGCCGAGCGTGCAGGCGTAGTCGTCGGGTTCATGACCGGCTGCCAGAGCGGCCTGCACTACCTGCGAACGAACCGCTTCGTAAATGACGCGCGTCACAAGCTGCTCGTCGGCGGCCGCAATATCGTGCACCGACAGCGCCTGAAGCCACAGCAATGTGCAGTCTGCAGCGAGCTGTGCGCCCAGCTGCGAGTGTTGTCGCGAGCCGGCACCGTCTGCGATTACGGCGATCGCGATGTCGGGACCGTCGAAATATCGGCTGGCGTCCTGACAAGGCGCGCCGGTGCGGTCATGCGACCGCCCTGCAACAGAGCGTGCGTGTCCGAACCATCGGCCGAGCCGAATTGGCGAACTCGGCTCGTGATTCTCCGGGTGTTCGGTGAGAGTGGGCTGTTCGTTCATCAGAGTTCTCCCCAGGCTGCAATTCCACTCAGGTCCAGCTTTATGGTCTCGCCGGGCTGGCTGGCCGATACCTGCTCTACGCTGGCGCTTAACCACTGAAAGAACTCCTGAAAGCGGAGTCCCTGTAAGCGCAGCGGCGGGCGAGCGGGTGTGACCCGCGCGAGCTCTTTGAGGTTGGCATCGTTGCCAATACCGAGCGCGAAGATCGTGATGCGTTTATTTTTACAGAGTTCGCGAATCCGCAGCTCGGCCCGGTCGAGTGAATCGGTGGCCTGCCCGTCGGTCATAATGACCAGCCATGGCTGATAATAGTCCAGGCCGGCCTGCTGATAGAGGGCCTTGCGTTGCTCGAGCGCATCCAGCGCGACGTTGATCGCTTCGCCAAGCGGCGTGGGACCGTCGGCCACAAGAGCCGGAACCGTGGCCTGATCGATAGGGCCGAAATCATCGAGGATCTCCACCTGACGCCCGCATCCGACGACGCAGAGCTCCACCGACCAGCGGGCAATCTCGTCTTCGAGCAGGGCGTTATAGAAGCTGCCAAGGCCCTGCTGCAGCTCGTTGATGGGCGGAACCCAGCCGGCGGTAGGCTTTCCGTGCTGCGCCAGATGTGCGGGAATGGTGAGCAGGCCATCGAGCGAGGTCGCCAGTTTGAGCACCCATGCAGGGTAATCGGCTCGGCCGCCCATGGAGGTACTGGTATCGAGCACAAACGCGACGGGGAGTCGGGGCGAAGGGTTAGAGAAAAAATCGTCCTGTTTGAGCGTGAGTGTCATGGTTATTCCCTGGTTTTCGTTATCACCGTCCAGGTGATTACAGTGATGTGTCTGGTGACTGGGAGCGGCGACGTGTTTACGGTGGCAGGGTCGCGTTACAGCTGTGCCCAACCTGTAATGGCGGCGACATCGAGTGGCACGGTGGTGCCGGGCGTGCTGGCCGAGACCCGTGACATGCTGGCGCTAAGCCATTGAAAGAACTTGCTGAATTGTAATCCCTGCAAGCGTAATGGAGGACGATTTGGCGAAAACTCCGCGAGCGTCTGCAGGTTGGCGCCGGGGCCAATCCCAATTGGAAACACCGCCAGCTTTCGCGACGCCGCCAGCTCCCGGCAACGAGCAGCCGCCTCTTGAATGGAGTCGGTGGGCGCACCATCGGTCATGATCACGAGCCACGGCTGATAATAATCAATTCCCATGCGCTGGTAGGTGGATTTTCGCTCTTCGAGCAGGCGAAGGCTGAGCGAGACGCCCTCGCCCATAGGGGTGCATCCCGAGGCGCGCAGCGCGAGGGTCATGGACTCGTTCAGTGTTCCAAAGGGGATATCCTGTTGCACTCGCTCACCGAACGTCACGACGGAGAGCTCCACCGCCGAGGCGGCGAGCTCATCGGCGAGCACCTCGCGAATGAACTGCATGAGCCCCTGCTGCAGCTCGTCGATGGGCGGGCCGGACATGGAGCTGCTGACATCCAGGCAGAGGATGACGGGCACGCGCGCTGCGGGATTCGAGACAAAGTCATCGTGGGTAAGGGCAAGATCTGTCATGGGGTGGTCCTCCTGATGGAACTAAATGTCCGGCAAACGAAAGGTTGTGCAGTTATTTGCGTGCAGGCACGCATCGAACACAGAGGGTGTGGAAACTCTTCATGGCACCAAACTCACGACCGCAGCCGTGACACGCGATCCAGCGTCCCCCTCGGGCGAGCGCCTCTTCGCGACTTAACTCCTTGCGATAACGCGGAAAGATTTCGTTGCTGACAAATCCTCTCTCCAACGCATTTTCAAACCGTCGGGCCATATCCAGCCAGTCCTGAATGGGGAATCGACGTCCATCGCTGAAGGTATGAAAGAAGAGCTCTTTGGCTCGGAAGATGAGCTGACTCCAGGCATTGTACCAGGGTCCGACGGGCACTCCGCTGCTGGGCGTGTCGCCGAACGGATAAGGAAAATGCTGAGCCTGCAGATTGCTGGCGAGGTCACCGCCGCCCTGATAGGCGTAGGGGCCTTTTCCGGGTAGAAACAGCATGAACAGTAGCACGGACAACGAGTACAGTTCTGATTCCACCGTGCGTAACCGGGTGCCAAGCGAAATACCGCGCAATTCGGGAGCGAGGAAGGATTGCACGCCTACGGGTGACGGAAAACCGGCGACCTGGTAACTATCGCAGTCCACCAGCCAGACGTTCGTGTTCTCGTCCACCATGATATTGCGACCATTAATATCACCAATCAACACGTTGTGGGCGTGCAGGTATCGAATGGCCTGCAGAAGATGAATACAGACCTGTACCAGGTGCGAGCGGTTCCAGTGCGGGAATACCCTGGCCATAAGCGGCGCGCGAAATACCGACCGGTCGAGCTCGCGCCCCTGCGCCTGGGGCATGACATAGCCTACGACCTCACCGCCGGCATTTTTCACCAGGTCATGTGGCCAGCAGATGGAAGGATGTCGCACCGGGTTGGAGGTCATGAGCTGCAGTTTTGCGAGGCGCCGACGATTCATTTTATCGGCATGAAAAATCTTTGCGACCTGGTTGTCAGGCAGCTTCCATGCGGTACCTTCACCGCCCGCGCCCAGCTGCTCGTTGAGGGTGTAGCGTGTGCCCGATGCCGCAAGCGTAATGACATCACCGGCCTTTGGCACAAGCTGGATTCTAATGGGCGTGTCTGGAACAGACGTAACCTCCTTCGCCGTCTCGAACGGTTGAATTCCCCTCGTCGTGCGCTCGGCCGAGTCCGACGCGGTGTCTTCGGCGCCGTGGTAGCGCGTGTCCTGCGGTTGCATATTTTCGTTCGCATGCTTTCGTTGCGTTTCCCACGACATGAGTTCACCTTTTTTGATGAAGTAAACATGAATACGGCGGATATTCTGGACCGACGCCGAGGAGCGGAGCGCGATGATGTCTGCGGCGAGGGCTCGATCGTTGGTCAGGAGCACGAGGTTGTAGGTGAGTCGCCACTGTGCGAATAATTGCTGAAAGAGATTATCGGGGAAGGTGTCATTGGAGCCGCCCATGACACGTATCAGCTGTTTACGCTGTAATGTTGCCAGGGTGAGCGTCGCATTTCGGGCCGCGGTGGCTCTGTCGGGGTTGTCCGAGGCCATGTGTTTCTTGAGCTCCTCGGAGACCGGATAAGCGAGGACCAACTGGGTCGATGGATCGGGCAGGGCGGGTAGAATATGGTCGACGAGTATTTCTGGGCCCTGCGGATGCATAATCCAGCAGGTGTCGATGAACACTCGTGTCGATAGCGAAAATGCCAGTTTACTGGTCATGATGAACCTCCTGCGTCAGTGGTCAGGCGGCCAGAGTTTTCAGTCGTTCAAGTTCGGCGCAGCGCATGTGCACTTCGTTTAACAGGTCCATAATTTCGGCTGATTCGAGCCGGGGTTTGGGGTGATCTCCCTCCATGTCGCGCAGCGTGAACATGCGGTTGGTGTTGAGATCGGTGGGCGCGGTGTACACGAGCGTGGAGGTGAACCACTGCGCGGTGTCGGCTACAATGCGATGCAGCTCACCCGGTTCCATGGAATAGACGGTGCCTTCGACATCCCAGCGTTGCATGGTGCGCCGTATCCAGGCGCGCCCGACCTCATTGAAACCGTAACGGTTTTCGTTTCTTCCGGGTCGATATGCAAATTGCCGATAGTGCTCGGCGCCAGGTGCCTGAGCAATACAGGTGTCCCAGAGCTCGTTATGCAGGCAGCCGGTGAGAATTCGTGACGTAAAAGACCAGCGGTGGTCATGGATATTCTCTTCGGCCTCGGCGCCCTGTTGCCATACATGCAGGCGTAGTCGACCGCCATGCGGCGATTCACCCAGCACAATCTTCGAGAATCCGTTGTCGTGCATGTAGCTTTTCTGCACGACCACCGCCAGCCGATCGGGGTCGTGTTGAAGCTCGCGTAGCATCTGCTCCACGAGCCGTGACGATGGCCACACCCGAAAAATATGTTCTCGTTCCTGTCTGGAGCTTCGGTCAAGGATCGCAATCAGCCCGTCGGTAAACATATGGATTCTCCCTGATTGTGTGTGCCCCCGCACAACGCCTGGGGTGCTTTATTGATTTTCGCGAAAAAGGTTACTCGTGAACAGAACGGATGGTGTTCGGGTAGCTGACAGATGAGAGCGACGAAAGTTTGTGGCGGATTGAATTCAGAACGGGATGGCTTCATCGAGGGTCAGTTCGCAGGGTCGCGAGAGCGTGAGCGTGTGATTGGCGAATTGTTCGCATTCATGGACGAGCCGCTCGCGGTTTGTCCGCTGTAGAGGCGTGAGCTGGTCGAGGGGGTCCTCGGTCACGGCAAGCGCATGAGTGAAGTGCTCCGGGCGAATCTGCCGAAACTCGAGCATGGCTCTCAGGCAGTCGGCGGCGACCTTCGCCGGCGCCTGCGTGCCGTCGATGGTGACCCAGCAGGTGGCGGGAACGCCCAGCTCCTCGGGTGACTGCGCGAATGCCTGATAGGCGCGTCGTGCGTGCTCGAGACGGCTGTTGGTTTCGTCGATCTGCCCGTACGTGCGGGTTCTTTGCCTGCAACGTCGCTCGAGGATGTCGGTGGGTACATCGAGATACAGCACGAGGGACGGCATGAACGTGTGGTGCTGTAAGGCGAGGATCTCGGAAGGTGCGCGACGCAGCGGCTTTTGGGACCCCGAACGACCCCTGCGGCGGCTTGGCGACCACGGAAAGTCCATCCAGGTGACCAGGCTGGTATAAGGGGAGCGGTCACCGATGATGAGTTCTTTTCGATGTTCGAGACCTTCGTATGCGGCGATCGCGCGCAAAGCGTAGCGTGCCTGTCGCCATCGGTCGGGCTCGACGATGCCCCGGTCGACTGCGGTTTCGAGAGGATTGGTATTGTGTCGGGCTGTTGGTTTGCACAGCCTGTATTGAACGTTCAGCGTAAGAAGGAGGGTTTCGAGGCAGGCAAGGACGGTGGATTTACCTGACCCCTTGGGCCCTTCGATGGCTACAAAGGAGGTCAGAATGCCGTCATGAACCCGTACAAGCGATTCGGGGTTTTCGTCGGAGGGTGAAAACAACGGGTTTAAACGCGCTCGCTTTGCGCCAGTGGGCGCACGATCGAAGGCAGTCAAGGATTCGCGAAACATAGGGTCCTCCGGCAACGTTAGTGATATGGCATCGTGAAAGCGACGATTCTGTCGGATGGCACGAGCCGCAATCGCGACCTGGATTATCCGGCCATCAGCGCCGCCGGCATGCGTTGCAACAGGTCCAGCACCTCATATTCCATACGCTGTCCATTCAGCTCGGCCACCGCGCTCTCGCCAATTTCGAGCCCCATGACGGGCGCAATACGCGGTGCGTTATAGGCCAGTTTTCTGGCCGCGAGGTCGGTCTCGCCGTAGCCCACGATCTCCCAGTATTCCTCGGCCCAGGAGTTATTCTGGCCCACATGAAGGTGAACGATGGCCCCGAGCGCGACGCGTTCATCGGGTCGCTCTCCGTCGCGCACCACCACCATCCGTGCACTGGAGATCGTGCTTCGGATATCGGCAATCTGCTTATTTTTGTGCGATTCATCCTGCTGCAGCTTGTTGAAGTACGGGTTGTCGTGCCAACCGTCCCCCGACAATTCATGAGCCACAGCTCGCTCGTCCTGAATGGCGCGCAGCTCGGCCTTGCGCTGTTCAAGCTCGTCCTGAAGCTGTCGAAGACCCTCTGACGTCACATAAATCAGTCGTTTCAGCATAGCGAATCCCATCCCGGAAAAAGAGTTGTGCACCAGCGCACGCCCTAGGAAACGTGCGTCAGGGTAGTTGCTGACACAAACGTTTCCACTCACCTGTCTTTTTTATGCAACGGACTGTTCGGACGCGTCTGTGGCCGCCTGTTGGTGGTAGCGATCACATCGTGCGACGGGTACCTCGGGTATCGGGCATGAACGCAAATCGCAAAGCGGAGCGCCGGTGTGACCGTTGAAACGGCGCTGTGGCGCCGGATTCCCGTTCGAGGAAGGGGTGGCAACGTCCTGAGTTGCGTTGCGACCGGCTGGCACCACGATAACCGACGAACTATCGATTCGGGCTACGGGACGCTGACGCCGGACATTGACTCATCGCCGCAGGCAGAACCAGATGAATGTCTGTGTCGCGATAGGCATCGTTGAGTGCTTGTAATGCGGCGCATGTGGCCGTTCCTTCGGTGTCAACGATGATATGGATGATGACCTCGTCTGACCCTATGGGAAGCAACGTCGGACCGAGTTGGTCGCGAATCGACTGCAGCAGGTTGGGCACGGCCTGAAACTCAACGGTTTGCGGCTGAGCTTCAACCCCAGAAGTAGGAGCCCTGCTCACCGCGTCGATGAGCCGAAGCGGACGGTTGAACGTAACAACGTCATTGCCCAGGTGCACGTAGTCAATGAGTTGGCTCTCTCGGATAGTGAGCATGACCACAGTGACTTCGTTCAGCATGGCGCTGGCAAGCTCAGCGCGATGTTGACCAGGCAGTCGGTCGATCTGTTCACCCAGATTGGCGGTCTGAAGCGCGCTTTCTCGCTCCTGTTCGGAGCGTGCAGCGTCGCTAGCGGCCTGTTGTGCCTGTGCCTGTGCCTGTGCTGCGCGCTGCTCTGCCGCCTGTTGTTCCTGAGCAGCCCGTTGTGCTTGCTCGTTGGCTTGTTGCGCGTCCGAAGCGGCCTGGTCGGCGCGTGTGCGCTCTGATGCGAGGTCACTCTGCAACTGAGCCAATTGCGCCGACGCTTCGGCTACCTGCAGCTCGACCTGTTCCTGCTGGGACTGGTCCTGCACGTGGTCATTCTGTGTGAGCACGAGCAATAGAATGGTCAGCACGTCAAGAAAAGCTGTTAATTCAAGTTTTGACGACTTCATATCAGCCCTGATTTTCGTCGTTTAAACCCAGGAGAAACTGCAACTTGCGCGTACCGTTTGCGTAGTATTTATCGCCTGGTGCCTCCAGCAATAGTCGGCTCAGAAGATAGAAAGTCAGCCCAATTCCGGTCGTATACAGCGCGGTACCCACGCCCGAGATAGTCTGGTCTGCACTGGTGGTCTGGTTAATAATCAGGCCTACGATGGTGCCAAGGAAGCCCAATTGTGGCATGACCTCGATACACCTGATCAGAAGCCCCCGCTGCTGATCGAAAAATGCATATAGTTCAGACATCGTGCTGCGTCGCTTCTCTATCGAGAGGCTCCAGAAACCCTGAGACTCGAGCCGCTGAAACAGATTCCGCTCACTGTCCGCATCACCGCGTCGCTCACCACGATCATCGCGATTCCTGGCGCAAATCTCGGCCGTCTCACACGCGCGCTTCATGTTGAGATTGGCTGCGAAGGCACGCCCAACGGCAATAAAACATAGCACGATCAGGATGACGCACGAACTGAGCGTAACAACGTCAACGACCATATGCACCTCTGTGAATTATTGCGCGAGCTGATAGTTAATGTTGTTCGCGTCGAGCGCATTTCGCAGCTCAGAGGCGGTGGCTGCGCTTGCATTGCCGGGGATATTCAATTCTATGGTCCCCGATGACTGGCGCAGCTGTTCCACTGCAGTTGGAACGTTTGGCACCAGTGCATCGTTGACCCGGATTTCATTGCCGGTGATCAACACTCTTACCTTGTCAGGTACAGCAGGGGGCGCCGGCGGGGCAGGTTCTGGCACTTCTTCGGGTGCTACCGGTGCTGGTGGAGCGGATGGCTGAGCAGGTGCCTCGGCTACAGCAGCAGGGCCCTCTTGAGCGCCAGAGTTGCTGGACCCCATTCCACCGGGGCCACAGCCGCCCCCTCCGCAGCCTGCATTGGAGGCGACTCCTGCACAGAAAGACGCGCCAAATACAGCCGCAAGTATCACAGCTATAACGATTAGAATGAGTTGTGGCATATGATCTCCTCAGAAATGGGCCGCATTGGGTTCGGCGCTACAGGGATTGTTTTTCATCAAAGGCGTTCCAGAACTCGTCGCTTCATCGAGCGAGAGATGGGGTACGATTGAACGTCGCGCCGGATCTGTTCAACTGTTCGGCCTTTGGCCAACAATCCATCAACAACACCGGCGAACAAACGATCGAGTCCGAATCGTGCTAAAGCGTCAGCGGTCAGCGCTGTCAAGCCAAGCAGTGCGATACCTCCCAACATGCCCAACGGACCACCCAGCACAGCCAGTGCTGACACAATCGCCGCACCGCCGGCCAGCCCCGTCGTCGCGATAGCAATCACCAGCACCAGTGCCGGAGTACCCAGTGCCACAAGCTTTTGAACGATGATATCCATGGCGTTTTCCCCTGAATGAACAAGACATACGAAGTGTGAGTTGGCTGGCCAGTCGCCCGACCGCGCGTCATGAAGCGAGGCCGTACAAAGGTGTGAACGGCGTGCGGAGTGCATGCTGACAGTTGTACGGCATCATTTTTTTCCGCCCCTGGTCGCTGTCAGGTTTACCGTTCGGTAATGATCATCGACCGAGAGCTTGCGCTGTGCAAAATAGTACCGTTCGGTGCATTGGCGGTTTCTGTGTGCACGGCTTTTGCCAGGCGATGTTGTCATGAGCACTCCCGTTCGAGTTACGACGGCGGCCGAGCTGGGGAACGCCCTGCGAAGCCACCGAAAGAAGCGCGCCATTCGGTAGCAGGAACTCGCCGATTATGCGCTGTTGAGCCCCAAGTTCCTGTCTCAGTTCGAGAATGGCAAGGAGATTGCCGAGCTGGGCAAGGTGCTGAAGGCGCTCGAGCTGGCGGGGTCTGAACGTC
>Ga0169931_10005929_pt1 | contig 18553 bp, 17 predicted proteins | sample Kivu_15m_20L_FD_129675 | JGI IMG/M metagenome (GOLD analysis project Ga0169931, IMG submission 129675) | Freshwater microbial communities from Lake Kivu, Western Province, Rwanda to study Microbial Dark Matter (Phase II) - Kivu_15m_20L... | ecosystem: Environmental > Aquatic > Freshwater > Lake... | reverse complement strand
TTCGTTCTGGAGCGCTTCCGCATGTTCCGCTTTTCTCTCGCGCTTCTCCTGCTCGCTACTGCGGCGCTCGCGCAGCCGCCCAAAGAACTCACCAAAGACGTGCCGCCCGGCGCGAAAGGGCCGCCGCCGATTACCGTCGAACTGCGCAAGTTCACCGCGAGCGCCGCGCCGGCCCCGGTGCCGGCGCTCAAGTACGAACTGCTCCCGCGACTTCGCGAGCGCGTGCCCGGCAACGCCGCTCTCGCCTACCACCGCGCGTACTTGCTGCGCCCGACGTGGCCGCGCGACGCCGCCGAAGGGCAGAAGCTCCAAGAGAAGCTGATTTCGTGGGAAGAGACCCCCATCGACAAGTTGCCGCTAGACGAGGTGAAGAAGTACCTCGCCGGGCACGCGCTGTCGTTCCGCGCACTCGAAGACGCCGTGCGCCTCGACCGCTGCGACTGGGAACTGAGCGCGAAGCTGTCCGTGGCGAACATCGACATGCTCCTGCCCGAAGTGCAGACCTACCGCGAGCTGACGCGGTTCCTGCGCATGCGCCTGCGCGTCGAACTGGCAGAGAGCGACTTCGACGCCGCGGTGCGCACCGCCCAAACGATGATGCGGCTCGGCAAAGACGTGGGCGAAGGCCCGACACTGATTCACTCGCTCGTCGGCATCGCCATCTCCACCATCGCGCTCGCTTCGGCCGAAGAGATCGCGCAGCGGCCGGGCGCGCCGAACTTGTACTGGGCGCTCACTTCTTTGCCCCGCCCCTTGGTCGATCCGCGGGCGTCGCACGAGGGCGAGGCCCGCCTGTTCGACAACCTGTTCCCGAACGCGAAGGCACTCGAACGCGGCCCGGTGTCCGAAGACAAAGCGAAGGCGGTTCTCGGCGAAATGATGGGCGCTCTCGATCAGATGGGCGGCGCGAAAGCACCAGAAGCGGTGAACGTCGGCCCGCTGGTCGCCGCGAGCAAAGATGCCGCCCGCAAGCAACTCGCCGGTTTCGGCTACACCGCGGACGCGCTCGCCAAGATGCCCGACGCGCAAGCCGTGGCGCTGCGCGCGATCACCGCGTACCGCGTGATGAACGAGGACGCCATCAAGTGCTTCCACCTGAGCTACCCCGAAGGGCGCGCGGAGTTCGCCAAACTGCGCGCGCGGGCGAAGGAGTTGGTGAAGGCGAGCGCCGACCCGATCGTGACCGTATTCGGGCAGAACGTGGCCCCGGTAGAAAAGTGTTACGAAGCGCACGCGCGCCTGAACCGCCGCGTCGCGCTGATGCGGACCGTCGAAGCGGTGCGGATGCACGCCGCTGCGAATGGCGGCAAACTGCCCGAAAAACTGACCGACGTGAAGGTGGTGCCGGTGCCGCTCGACCCGTACACAGAGCAACCGTTCGTGTACGACGTGAAGGGCGACACGTTCGGCATCACCGGCGCGCCGCCCGCCGGCGAGCAACCGAATTTCAACAACCAAATGCGCTTCGAGGTCACGCTGCGCGCGAAGTAACGAACGCGATTGAGTTCCCCCACGGCACGCCGTAACGTGAGCGCAAGACTCACGTCAACGGAGGGGCTTTGAAGTGGCATTCACGCGGGAAGAGGCGTACGCCGCACTCGCTTCGCTCAACCCGGCCCCGGTGTTCCTGCAGGCGTACCACACCGAACGTCTGCCCGAGAACTTGGACATCTCCTTCGGGGTGCCTGAAGAGTTCTTCATTGCGGCGGACTCTCAAGAGCCATACACCCACGGGCAGATGATCCCGATTCTGGATGACGGCAACTTCGGTCTCGTGACGTTCCTGAATCCGCACACGCGCGAGTTGGTCCAAGTTGATGTCGAATCACCCGGCGAGGTCCGAGGGGTCTTTCAGAATTGGCAACAGTTCTTGGCAGACCTGCTCATTGGGATCGGCGAATCTGGGGTCACCGACGAACAACTCCGGCGGATCGCGGAATTGGTCGGTTTCGCTCACACCGACGCGTTGTTTGCTTTCTTTGAACGAATTCAAGACGCAAACAACGCGGAGTATCGCGCGCTGCGCGAACAGTTCGTGTCGAGCATCTCGGAGGGTTCGTGACTCGTCGCCTGTGGCTGTTGCTGCCCGCGGTGGTGCTCTACTCCGCGGACATCTCCTTCACGCTCGCCGGTCAGCCCGCGGCGTACTGGGCCGGCGACTACTCTCAACCGGCCGAACACAACCCGCTCGCACACGCGCTGCTCGCGCGGCACCCGGCGCTGTTCGCAGGCGCGGCGGTCGCGTGGGCGGTCGCCTTCAGCGCGATTGTGTTGCTGTGGCGGCACCGCGCGGCGGGTTGGGTCGCGGTGCTGATCGCGTTCGGGCACGCCATCGGCGGAAGCACTTGGCTGGCGCGCCACGGTCCCGGCGGCTGGGCGCTCGCGGTGGCGTATCTGGTGCTGGCCGCGGGGTTCGCGCGCGCCTGTTGGCGGCGCGCCGAAGCGTGAGCGCGCAAAAACGAACGGCACCCTTTCGGGTGCCGTTCGCGCGAGTCGAACTCTCTTCGCGTTACACGATGTCTTTGGTGAACGGCTTGGCCTTCTCCACGATCTGGATCGGGCGGCCGTTCGGGGTCTCGTTCTTCTTCGTGTAGTCGATACCCATCAGTTCACAGACGGTCGCGAGGAAGTCTTGGCCGCTGGTCTGGCGCTCCACCACGGTCGCGCCTTCTTTGTCCGTCTTGCCGACCACTCGGCCGCCCTTCATGCCGCCGCCGAACATGGCGAGGCTCCACGCGCGCGGGTAGTGGTCGCGGCCGGGGTTCGCGCCGCGGTTGTTGATGTTCGGCGTGCGCCCGAACTCGCCCATCCACACCACCAGCGTGCTGTCCAGAAGGCCGCGCTCTTTCAGGTCGGTCACGAGCGCCGACAGGGCCGCGTCCACTTGGCCGGACAGGCTCTTGACGCGGGCGAAGTTGTCTTGGTGCGTGTCCCAACCGCCGAGCGCCACTTCCACGAACGGCACGCCCACTTCGACGAGCCGACGGGCCATCAGCACGCCCTCGGCGAACTTGCCGCTGCCGTACTTGCTCTTGCTCGCGTCGCCGGCGATGTCGAACGCCTTCGCTTCTTTCGACTGCATCAGCTTGACGGCGCGCTCGTAGGTGGTCTTGTGGTCGTTCGCCGGATCGACGCCGAGTTCGCCGTGGAACGCCTTCTCCATCTGTTCGAGCAGGCCGACGCGGTTGCCGAACTGCGCCGCGCTCACGGCGGTCTTCAGGTCTTCGACGCCGCGGGCCGCGTCGGTAATGAGCAGCGGTTGGTACTTCGGCCCGAGGAACCCGCTGCCGTAGCTGCGCCCGCCGATGGCGACGTAGTTCGGCATCGCGGCGTCGGTCTTCCCGACCTGCTGCGCGACGAGCGACCCGATCGACGGGTAAATGACGCCGCCTTGGCCCTCGCGGTAGCCGGTGTGCAGGTAGTACTTGGCCCGCGGGTGCGCGCCTTCGGGGGTGCTCATGCCGCGGACGATCGTGCCGTGGTTCATCACCTCGGCCACTTTGGGCAGGTGCTCGCTGATCTCGATGCCGCTCGCGGCGGTCTTGATCGGCTTGAACTCGCCCGCGCCCTTGCTCTCGGGCTTCAGGTCCCACGTGTCCTTGTGGCTCGGCCCGCCGTCCATGTACAGCACGATGCACGACTTGGCCTTGCCGGTGCCGCCCGCGGGCGCGGCCTTCGCCAGCACCGGCAGCCACCCGCTCATCGAGGTGGTGAACACGCCGGCCGCGGCCAGCTTCATCATGTCGCGCCGCGTCTTTTCGGTCAGCTTTTCGGAGAACATGGTTCGGCCCTATTGGGTGTTTGGTGTTTCGTTCGCGGTTCGGTCGCACAGGGTGCGCTGCGCGACCCTGTGCTTCGAGATACAACCCCTTCGGGGTACAGACGGAAACCAATACCTACCGCACGAGCGTGAATTCGCTGCTGTTCAGCACGGCCCAGAGGATGTCGCCGTAGGCCGTATCGGCCCCGACGCGGGTCACGTACGCGGTCAGGTTCTTCACTTCGGCTTCCGTCGGCCGGCGGGAGAGGGCCGCGAGGTAGATGCGCTCGATGGCCTCCGCGGGCACCTTCGTGCTCCCGACCACCGCCCGCGCGCCGGCCGGGTTGTTCATCACGTTCGAGTTCATCAGGCGGAGCGCCTGCGGGATCCCGGCCTCGTAGTCGGTGGCGCTGACGGTTTCCGCGCCGGCGAGGAAGAAGTTCACGAACTGCTCGCGGTTGCCCACGCGCAACCCCTTCGCGGCCCCGACTTGGGCCTTGCCCTTCTTGGCGTCGACCTTCGACGCGACCGTGACCGTGCCGAGCGAGTCGTACAGTTGCTCCGGCGACATCACCTTCACCGTCATGTGGCTGAACAGGTCTTTGTCGTCCTTGTTCGCCGCGACCGGCTTGCTGGTGCGCTGGTACGCGTCGCTCATGCAGATCGCTTTGAGCAGGTACTTGAAGTCGTACTCGCCGGTGGTGGCGACGTGCGCCGCGAGCGCCGCGAGCAGTTCCGGGTGGCTCGTCTCGTTCTCCGGCAGCATGTCGTCGACCGGGTTCACGAACCCGCGGCCGAACAGGTGCGCCCACGAGCGGTTCACGAGCGCCTTGGCGAAGAACGGGTTGCCCGGGGCCGTCATCCACTGCGCGAGTGCCGGGCGGTAGGGCGCGTTCGCGGCGAGCGCCGGTTCCGGCCCGCCGAGGAACTTCGCCGGCAGGTTCTTGGCGGCTTCGGGGAAGAAGTCCTTACCCTTCGACCGGCCCGGCCCCTCTTGCACGCCGTTTTGCAGCGGGTCGCCGCCCTTGTTCGCGTTCTTGGGGTTGTCGGCCTTCACCTTCGAGTAGAAGGTCGCCATCGCCCAGTACTCGGTCTGCTTCCAACTGGTGAACGGGTGGTTGTGGCACTGGGCGCACTGCAGTTGGATGCCGAGGAAGTGCTGTGCGGTCGTGTCGGTGAGCTTGTCGACCGAACGGTTCGCCATGAAGTAGGTGGCCGCGGGGTTCTCGCCGACGCTGCCGCTCGCGGTCACGAGCTTCGTGACGAGTTTGTCCCAACCTTCGTTCTTGTTGAACTCGTCCTCGAACCACTTGTGCAGCGGTTCCTTCGTCACGAACCGGTTCGCGGAGTCCTTCGGGAACAGCTTCGCGGTCCAGATGTCGGCCATGCGGCGGCCGAACCGCTCGTCGGCGAGCAGTTGGTCGATGAGCCGCTCGCGCTTCAGCGGGTCGGTGCCGTCGAGGAACGCGCGGGCGGCTTCGGCCGTGGGAATCACGCCCACGAGGTCCAAGTACGCCCGGCGCAGGAACTCGTCGTCGCTGGCCCGCGGGCTGGCGGGCACCTTGTCCGCGGCGAGTTTCTTGTTCACTTCGGCGTCGATGAGTTTGGCGAGCGCCGCGGCGTCCTTCTTGTTCGGTACGCTCACCGGCGGCTTCGGGGGCTGTGCGACGCCCTTCAGGATCATGTCGAGCGGCTTCGCGTTGGCCGAAACCGCCGGCGCATCGACCGCCTTCGCTTTCTTGTTCTTCTTTTCCTGCGCCGGGGACGGCGTCAGATCGCCGGCGGCGGCAACCAGCGCGGCGGACAGCAGGAAGAACGCGAACGAGCGGAACCGCATGTGCGAACCCTCCAAGGGTGCGACGGGCTTGAACGATAGCTATACAACACGCCCCCCACAGGAGGGTTTCGCGCAGCCTCTAACAGAATGCCGGAAATTCTCGTTGCGAGAAAATGAGAACTTGATTACACTCACCGGACACATCCATGTCATTGTTCCCGATTCCGGGGTGTCGCTATGATTCGCTCCGCTCGGAAGGCGTTCACGCTGATTGAATTGCTGGTCGTGATCGCGATTATCGCGATCCTCATCGGCCTGCTGCTGCCGGCCGTGCAAAAGGTGCGCGAAGCCGCCGCACGCCTGCAGTGCAGCAACAACCTGAAACAACTCGGGCTGGCGTTCCACAGCTATCACGACGCGCTCGGCGAACTGCCGGGCGCGGGCAAAGACGGCTGCGACCCGCCGATTCACCCGAACATCGCGAGCAACTGCGCGGCGGACCCGAACTTCGGCAGCCACACCGCCCCGTACACGCCACCCGGGCCGCGCCCCGCGGTGCGCACCGAGTGGGGGTGGACGTATCACATCCTCCCGTTCATCGAACAGGACAACGTCTTCCGCAACACCAACGACACCACGGTGCGCCGCGCCGCGGTCAAGACCTTCTACTGCCCGTCGCGGCGGTCGCCGCTGGGCGGCACCACGAACGCGAAAGGCGACTACGCCGCGAACTCCGGTAACAGCCTCGGGGCGAACAACAACACCGGGGTGATCGAGCGCACCGGCCTCGTGAAGTTGCGGTTCGCCGACATCACCGACGGCACCAGCAACACCGCGCTGGCGGGCGAGAAGCGGATGAAGTTGGATCGCTTCGGCCAGACCTACGACGACAACGAGTCGTACTACACCGCCGGGTGGGACAGCGAGACGATCCGCGCCGCCGTGACGGACCTCGACGACGCGAACCTGCCGGCGGCGCAGCGCACGTGGGGGCCGAGTCGCGACATCCGCGCGACGAACCCGGCGCTGTTCCCGGACCTGAACAGCGGGCTGAGCCAGTTCGGGTCGTCGCACGCGAGCGGGTGCAACTTCGTGCTGGCCGACGGTAGCGTGCGGCACCTGCGGTTCAACCCGGACCGCACCCAGTTCCGCCGGTTCTGCGTGCGCAACGACGGCGCGGTCCTGAGCCTCGACCTCTAACCGGAACCGCAATGCGAACCCGCGTGTTACTACTGTGCGCGGCCCTCGCGGTGCTCGTCGGGTGCGGCGGCGCGCCCACCGAACCGAAGCCGCTCACGCCCGACGAGGAGCGCGCCTACGAGCAGCAGCAGAAGGACGAAGCCGCCCGCGAAGCGAAAGCGCGCCAACTCAACAAGAAGAAGGGCAAAGACGCGGCCGACCGGGACTGACGGCGCGCCTCTTGGAGCGCCGGAACGCCCGCGGTACAATCTGGCGGAAAGGCCCGAAGGACCGACGCATGCCCGCCCGCCCGCGCCGCGCGTTCACGCTCATCGAGTTGCTCGTCGTCATTGCCATCATTGCCATTCTGATCGGGCTGTTACTCCCCGCGGTGCAAAAGGTGCGCGAGGCCGCCGCCCGCATGAGCTGCCAGAACAACCTCAAACAAATCGGTTTGGCCGCTCACAGTTTCCACGACCGCACCGGCGCGCTCCCGCACGGCGGGAAGAGCGGGTGCGACGCGCCCGTGCACCCGAACATCGCGGCGGCGTGTGCCGGTACCGCGTTCACGCCGTTTCGCGCCGGGCCGTACGTTCCGCCCGGCCCGCGCCCCGCGGCCCGAACCGAGTGGGGTTGGCCGTACCAACTGCTCCCGGACCTCGAACAGGCGCCTCTCTTCAACACCCCCGACGACGACGCGGCGCGCGCCGTTCACGTCAAAACGTACTACTGCCCGGCCCGGCGGTCGCCCGGCGGCACCGCGCTGGCTAAAGGCGACTACGCGGGAAACGCCGGCAGCAGTCCCACGCCGAACAACAACAACGGCACTATCGAGCACGCCGCGGTCGGCCCGATCCGCCTCACCGACATCACCGACGGCACCAGCAACACCGCCCTCGTCGGCGAGAAGCGGATGAAGACCGACCTGTTGGGGCGCACGTCCGACGACGACGAATCGTACTACGCGACCGGTTGGGACAGCGAAACGAGTCGCTCCGCGACCTTCGACGTCGACGACGCGACCACGTTCGGCCCGAACCCCGACGTGCGCCGCACCGACTCGGCGGTCTTCGCGTCGCCGCTCGTCGGGTTACTCACCTTCGGGTCGTCGCACGCGAGCGGGTGCAACTTCGTGCTGGCCGACGGTAGCGTGCGGCACCTGCGGTTTAACCCGGATCGCACGCAGTTCCGCAACTTCTGTGTGCGCAACGACGGCGCGGTACTGAGCCTCGACTTCTGACGCGGCCGAGTTCACAGCCCGAAGAGAGCCTTTGCGTTCCGCGTCGTGTGCGCTTCGATCTCCGCGACACTCACGCCCTTCACCTGCGCGAGCAGCGCCGCGGTGTGCGCCACGAACGCCGGTTCGTTCCGCTTCCCGCGCACCGGTTGCGGCGCGAGATAGGGGCTGTCGGTTTCCACCAGCAACCGATCCAACGGCACTTCCTTGGCGATGTCGCGCAGGTTCTGCGCGTTCGGGTACGTCACCATCCCCGCGAACGAGACGTACAGCCCCATTTCGAGGCACGCGGCGGCGGTCGCGGCGTCGCCGCTGAACGAGTGCATCACCGCGCGGAGGGGGCCGTTCGCGCGTTCGGCACGCAGCGCCTTCACAACGTCCGCTTCGGCTTCGCGGCAGTGGATCACGAACGGCTTGTTCAGCCGGCGCGCGAGCGCCATGTGCGCCGCGAAGTGCCGCTCTTGCAGGTCGAACGGGCAGCGATCCCAATACCGGTCCAACCCGGTTTCGCCGATGGCGACGACGCGGGCTTCGCGCTCCGCGAGTTCCACCACCGCTTCCCAATCGCCCGGTTGCGCCTCCGCGGCGCTGTTCGGCTGAATCCCGACTGCGGCAACGACGAGCGGGTGCGTGTTCGCAAGCGCGACCGACTGCCGCGACGATTCGGCATCGATGCCTAGGCATACGACGCGCTCAACATCGGCCGCGGCGGCGCGGGCGAGCGCCGCCGGCAGGTCTTTGGCGAACCGGTCGTCGAACAGGTGGGCGTGCGTGTCGATGAGTGGCATGAGGGCATGTTAGCGCGCGAACCGCGAAACCGGAAGGCGCGGCGGCGGGTCACTTCGCGGCGGGCTTCCAGTTCCACCACTCGTCCCACGCGGCCATCAGTTCGCGGTACCGCTTGCGGTTCTTCTCCGCCGCTTCGACGTTCGACGCCGTGTACGGGTTCGGCGGCAACTCGCCCATGCTCTTGCCGGTGACGCGCTCGAAGGCCGCGAGTAGGCGCTGCACCTCGTAAGCCCCGACGGCGGGCCAATCGGCGCTCGCGCGGAGCCGCGCCAGTCCCTTCTTCATCTCGGCAATCCCGGTGGCGTCGTCGAACTCGGTGAGTGCACAGGCGGCGGCGAGGCGCACGGTCGCGCTCTTGTCTCCGAGGCCCTTGCGGAGTGCCGCGACCGCCTCCGGTGCGCGCGTGTCGGCGAGCGCGGTCACGAGTTCGGCGCGGTTCTCATCGCTCGCGTCCATTTCCAATGCGCGAACGAGGTGCGGCACCAACCCGGGCACGGCCGCGTCGAACGGTTTGCCGATCTGGTCGCGCGTACCGGCGGTGCGCCGCACGGTCTGCGATTTGAACCCGAGCGAGCGGATCGCGGCGAGCCGTTTGGCGGCGTCCGCGTCGTTCAGCGCCTTCACCAGAGCTTCCGCGTCCGCCGGGAGACGCGGTTCGGCACTGACCGGCGCGGGCGGAACCAACAGACACGTAACGAGTGCGACCGCGAACATGGCGAGACCTCGCGAACGGGCGACCGAACTGCCGAAACTATACCCGCGGGTGCGGAACGGCGGCGCAACAGTTGGGTAACGACGCCCGGCGTTTCCGGCATATCATCTCGGCATCTCTCCCGGAGGTGCGGTATGCGGTCCATCTCTGCGCTCGTTGCGCTCGCGGTAGCGTTCGCTGCGCCCGCGCACGCGGCCGACGCGAAGTTGCCGAACGTCGTGTTCGTGCTCGCGGACGATGTCGGCTACGGCGACCTCGGCTGTTACGGCTCCACCAAAGTGAAGACGCCGAACCTCGACGCGCTCGCCAAAGCCGGGACGCGGTTCACCGACGCGCACAGCCCCGCGGCCGTCTGCACGCCCACGCGGTACGCCATCATGACCGGGCAGTACGCGTGGCGGCACGCGCCCGGGTCGCGCATCCTCAGCGGCCTCGCACCGCTCAGCATCAAACCCGATACCGTCACCGTTCCGGCGCTCTTGAAGGAGCGCGGCTACGCGACCGCCGCCGTCGGGAAATGGCACCTCGGCCTCGGCGAGAAGGAGACCGATTACAACACCGAGATCAAACCCGGGGCGCGCGAAGTGGGCTTCGACTACTCGTTCCTCATCCCCGCGACCGGCGACCGCACGCCGTGCGTGTACGTCGAAAACGGCCGCGTGGCGAACTACGACCCCAAAGACCCGATTCGCGTGAGCTACACGTCGAAAGTGGGCACAGAGCCAACGGGGAAAGAGAACCCGGACCTGCTCACCGTGCAGAAGCCGAGCTACGGGCACGACATGACCATCGTGAACGGCATCAGCCGCATCGGGTGGATGACCGGCGGCAAGGCGGCGCGGTGGAAGGACGAAGACATCGCCGACGACATCACCAAGAAGGCCGTTGCGTTCATCGAGAAGAGCAAAGACAAGCCGTTCTTCCTGTACTTCGCCACGCACGACGCGCACGTTCCCCGCGTGCCGCACCCGCGGTTCAAGGGGAAGAGCGGGCACGGGCTGCGCGGCGACTGCATTCAGGAACTCGATTGGTGCGTGGGCGAAATCGTCGCGGCGCTGGAGAAACACAAACTGACCGAGAACACGCTCATCGTGTTCACGAGCGACAACGGCGGTGTGATGGACGACGGCTACGTGGACGGTACCGCGACCGACGCGAGCGGGCACAAGTGCAACGGCGCGCTGCGGGGCTTCAAGGGCGGCGTGTACGAGGGTGGGCACCGCGTGCCGTTCATCGCGAAGTGGCCGGGCCGCGTGCCCGCGGGCGCGACTTCCGACGCGCTGCTGTGCCACGTCGATCTGCTGAACACGGTCGCGGCGCTGACGGGCAAGCCGCTGCCGAAAGGCGCGGGGCCGGACAGCTTCGACATCTCCGCGGCGCTGTTGAGTGGCAAACCGGGGCGCGAGTCGCTGGTTCACCAGAGCGGCAACCCGAACGCGCTAGCGATTCGCAAGGGGGATTGGAAGTACATTCCGAACGACGCGGCGAAGAAGAAGGCCGCGCCGGAGTTGTACAACCTGAAAGACGACCCTTCGGAGAAGACGAACCGCGCCGCGACCGAACCGGCGCGCGCGAAGGAACTGGCCGAGCTACTGAAGACGATCCGCGGCTAGCTCTTGTAGGTCGCGGTCGAGCGGCGCTTCGCCGCGAGGCCCGACGGCGAGAAAGCTGGACGTGGAACGCTTGCGTGAATTGGCTCGCGCAGAACGCAAGTGAGAGCCGCAAGAGTGATTCGCTGTCGGGCCTCGCGGCGAAGCGCCGCTCGACCGCGACCTACAAGAATCGGACTTCCCGTCATGCCCTTCAACCCGCGAACGTTCTTCCGCAAGGCGCACCGGTGGGGATCGGTCCTCGTCGCGGTGCCGTTCCTGCTCGTGCTCGTCACCGGCATTCTGCTTCAGGTGAAGAAGCAGTTCACATGGGTGCAACCGCCCACGCAAAAGGGCGCGTCGAAGGAGCCGTCGGCGAACTTTAGCGCGATTCTCGATGCCGTGCGGGCGGTGCCGGAAGCCGAGGTGAAATCGTGGGCCGATGTCGAGCGCATCGACGTGCGGCCGCGCGACGGCGTGATGAAGGTGCAGTGCAAGAACCGCTACGAAGTGCAGGTCGATTTCCAAACCGCGAAGGTGCTTCAGGTGGAGTACCGGCGGTCGGACTTCATCGAGAGCCTGCACGACGGGAGTTTCTTCAGTGAAGCCGCGAAGCTGTGGGTGTTCTTGCCGGTGGCGCTCGTGGTGCTGGGCCTGTGGTTCACCGGCATGTACCTGTTCGCGCTCCCGTACTCGGTGAAGTGGCGGCGCAAGCGCCCGCCGGCGGCACCAACAGGCGAGCGGCACGCGTGAGCGTGCCGGTGGTTCGAGTTATCAATGAACCGGCACGCTCACGCGTGCCGCTCGCCACCGAGAATTCTCGTGACTTCGCTTCGCCGCTTCGCCGTGCTGCAACTGCTCCTGCTGTGGCAGGGCGGGTTCCTGTTTTACACGTCGGTGGTGGTTCCGCTCGGCTCGAAACTGAACGGCGCGACCGGGCAGGGGGCGCTCACGGCCCGCGTCACCGACTGGCTGAACTTGTTCGGTGTCGTCGCGCTCGTGTTGCTCGCCCTCGATACCGCGTTCGCGAGCGACCCGAACCGCCGGCGCACCGCGTGCCGGTGGTGGACGTGGTTCGTCGCCTTCGTCTGCCAATACCTCCTGTTCTTCGTTCACATCTGTCTCGATGACTTCATGGACGACGCCCGGCGGCGGGTCGTAGTTCGGGAAGCGTTCTACCCGGCGCACCGCGTGTACCTGTGGGTGAGCACAGTGCAGTGGCTCGCCGGGCTGTTGCTGGCGTGGTGGAGCGTGCGCGCGTGGCGCGCCGAAGACCGCGCGTGACCGTTGCGTTCGCGCGGCGCGCCGCGTACACTCGCTTCGTCCCGCCTTCCGAACCTCACAACCCTCCCCGCACCATGAACCGCCGCGAATTCCTCGCCACCGCCGCCACCGTTTCCGCCGGGCCGACGCTCCTCGGTATGACCCGCAAGGCCGACGAGAAGAAACCCGTCATCGGCGTCGAAGGGCACAAGTACGAGTGCCAACACAACTGGGGCGAACTGCCCGGCGAACTGGAGTGGCAGACCACGCACAACGTCGCGCTGGACGCCGCCGGGCACGTCTACATCACGCATCAGGGGCTGGCGAAAAAGAAGGGCATGGACACCGTGTTCGTGTTCGACCCGAAGGGCAAGTTCGTGCGCTCGTTCGGCAAGGACTGGCACGGCGGCGGGCACGGCATCGAGATTCGCAAAGAGGGCGGCGAAGAGTTCATCTACTTCTGCAACACGTGGACCGCGACGAAGAAGGTGGTGAAGACGAACCTCAAGGGCGAAGAGGTGTGGGCGAAGGGCCGGCCGGAGTGCAAGGAGTACGAGAACACGAAGACCGCGTACAACCCCACGAACATTAACTGGCTGCCCGACGGCGGGTTCACGGTCGGCGACGGCTACGGCGCGAACTACCTGCTGAACTACGACAAGGACGGCAAGCTCACGAAGGTGTTCGCCGGCGGCGGCACCGACAAGGGCAAGTGCCGCACCCCGCACGGCAACTGGCTCGACGCGCGCGGCGACAAGCCCGCGATCGTGGTGTGCGACCGCGCGAACGCCCGGTTGCAGTGGTTCTCGCTCGCGGGCGAAGTGCTGGAGGCGACCGAGGGCGGCAAGACGGTGCTGTTCCCGGCGCACGCGAAGACCCGCGGCGACGTGCTGCTGGTGCCGGACCTGCACGCCCGCGTGAGCCTCTTCGGAAAGGACAACAAGCCGATCGTTCACTTGGGCGACGACGCCGAGTGGCGCAAGAAGGTGCTGGACGGCTTCAAGGTGCGGACGCAACCGAAGGAGTGGCTGCCGGGCAAGTTCGTTCACCCGCACGACGCCGCGTTCGACAAGGACGGCAACATCTTCGTGGTGGAGTGGGTGAGCACCGGACGCGTTACGCTGCTGAAGAAAGTCGGTTGAGCGGCAGGAGACAGGGAACAGGGGACAGGAAGCAAAGGACCGAGGCCGGGAGAGCGGGTGATCGGGATTTAGCCCCGGAGGGGCGACCGATTTGTAGCCCGGGGTGAAGCGAGGCTTTGCGAGCGCAACCCCGGGAACACCGGCACCAAACCACGAAGCCCCCGGTGGGGGCGACAGACGCAAACCACGTTCGCGTGGTGTCTGTCGCCCCCTCCGGGGGCTTGTTCTATTTTCGCCAGCGGACCCGGGGTTTGTTCGCTGCGCGAACTGCACCCCGGGCTAATCTCTGCCGCCGCTCCGCGGCTAAATCCCGATCACCCGGCCTCGGTCCTCTGCTTCCTGTCCCCTGTTCCCTGTCTCCTCACTCGCCCGCTTGCAACTCCGGAAACACCGCCGGCGAGAGCTTCGCGGCCACCAAGTGGTCGTGGAGCCGTTTTTTCGCCTGAAACTTCAGGTTCGCGATGTCCTGTTCGGTCTTCTTCAGGTGCGCGGCCACCTCCGCGTTGCCCCAGCCCTTCACGTACAGCAGTTCCAGCGCCATCACTTTGTCCCAATCGCCCTTCGCGCCCCACTCGCGCACGAGGTCGCGCAGCGCCTGCCCGATCGCCTCTTCCTCGCGCTCGCGGCGCTCGGAACTGCGCGCGATGCTCGAGGCCATGCGCTGCCGCTCGTCGGCCGATTGGAACAGCACGTCTTCGTCGGTGTCGGTGCCGGTCTGGTAGCGGAGCCGGCCCATCTTGCGCAACTGGTCCGTCACCTTGTGCGCGGCGATGGTGAACAGCCACGTTTGCAGGTCGCGCTTGTCGTCGTAGTTGGCGAGGCTGTTGCTGAACCCGATGAACGTTTCCTGCACCACGTCTTCGACCGACGCGTGATCCTTCAAGCGCCGGCGCACGTAGGCGGTGAGCCGCCCGCGGTACCGCTTGTCGAGTTCGAGCCACGCGGCTTGGTCGTCCTTGCGCACGCGGGCGATCAGCAGCCGGTCGGTTTCGGTGGTCATGCGTGCGCGCTCGCGAGTTCGGGGGTGGGGGCGCGGAACGCGGCGGCGACCGCGAGCAGTTGCGCGTCGCTCACTTCGGTGTAGTTCGCTTGAGTCGCGTTCGACAATTCGGTGAGGACCGCGACCAATTTGTGCCGCCGGTCCGGGGGCAGTTCGGCGAACGCGGCCCACAGCGCGCGGAACGTGTCGGGTTCGGCGGCCCCGGCGCACCGGCACACGAGTTCGCCGAACGCGGACGCCGGGACGGGGTCCGCGGTCGCGTCGCGGGGCGGTGCGGCGCGGAACGCCGCGACCGCGGCGCACAACTTGGTGTCGAGGTCGTCGAGTGGGGCGGGTGGGGCTTCGCGGACGAACGCGCCGAGCGCGACGGCGAACGCGGCCCGCTGGCCGGGCAACAGTTCGGTGTAGGCGTCCGAGAGCGCGCGGGCGGTATCGGGTGCGAGGTCGCTGGCACCGGCGAGCAACTGCCCGAACGCCCGGGGCACCGCGTCGGCGGAATCGGGTGCGCCCGCTTGCGCCTTCGGGACGAACCCGCGGACCGCGCTCTTGATGCTCTCGCGCAGCGCGTACCACGTTGCCGGCCCGGACCCGCGCACGAGGCCCACCACCGCCAGCGCCAGTTCGCGCCGCCGGTCGGCCGGCAGCGCCGCGTGCGCCGCCCACACGTCCGCGATTGTTCCGGCATCGATCCACGGGTGCGCCGAGCCGAGGGCCGCACCGAGCGCGCCCGCGCCGGTCTCGTCGCCCGCGAACTCGGCCGCCGCGGCCCGCTTCAGCAGGAGCGCCCGCCACGCCAGCCCCACCGCGGCGGCCGCGCCGCCGACCGCGAGCGCGACCGCCGCGAGCGCGACCTCCCAAACCGGCCACGAGCCGAGCGGGTCGGACAGAACCGCGGCGAGCGTTGGAACCATGCGCGCTCCCGGTGCGAAGTTAGAGGGCGTACACGACGGCCGCGACGCCGCCCGCGATACCGGCCGCGAGCAGCGCGAGCCACCGCGTCAGGTAGCCCTTCGTGCGCTCGTCGGCCCGGAGGAACAGGTAGCCCGCCAGCGCGACGCCGGTGAGCGCGATCAGCACCTTCAGGCCCAACGCCACGCGGTTCTGCGCGCGCAGCTCGCGCACTTGGTCGGCCGTGATTTCCACGTCGTATTCGACGTACACGCGCGCCGTGTGGTCGCCGAACCCGTCGAGCGCGGCCCGCTCGTCGGGCGTCAGGCCGCGCACCGTGCGGCTGTCGGTGCGCACGAACTCGGTCCACACTTCGCCCGCCGAGGGCGTGTACGCAACGGGCGGGTCCAGCTCGCGCAACTTCTGGTCGATCACCTCGCGGGCCTGCGCGAGCGCGTCCTCTTCGGCCTCTTTCGCGGTGGCGTACGGCAGCGCGCTGCACACGCGCTCGCGGATGAGCACCGGCGAGCCGGGGCGCGGCGCGGCCGGGTCGCGCGCCGTCAGCGCCGGCGGCGGGACGACGATCGGCGGGGCGGCCGGTACCGACACCGGCGAGGAGCTGACGCGCGCCCAAATGCGGTGCGCCCACCCGGGCTGCTCCACCGCGACCTCCGGGGCGAGTTTGGCCTGCTTCGTCGCCACTTCGGTCACGGCCTTCAGCGCGTTCGCCTCGGCCAGTTTGCGCGCGGACTCGGCCCGGCTGCTGTTGGACCCGCCGGGGCGCGGCGGCGCCGGTTGCGCGCGGCACCCCGCGAGCGCCGCGCACACCGCGACCGCAACAACGGAACTCGCACGCGGGAACCGCATTGGTGAACCTCACACGAAGGGGCGAAGTGCGAACCACAACCGACCGCTGCTCACCGACCGCTCGTCCGTCACGCCGCCCGCGAGCGCGGGCCGGCCCACGGGCTGGCGGCTTGTGCGGCCACCGCCGCGATCACCAGCACCGACACGCCCATCATCGCCGGCGCGCTCTCCGCGGGCCAGAGGAACAGCAGCACCGCCCCCCACAGGGCCGCGAAGAACAGCGGGCCGAACCGCACGCGCTCGCGGCGGTACCGGTCGGTCGCCACCCACCAGCGGCACGCGGCCACCGCGAGGCCGAAGTAGAACAGGTACCGCGTCGCGGTCGGAATCAGGTCGCTGCTCACGCGGTGCCCGGTGAACAGGACGAGGTCGCTGCTGCTCGCCTTCGCGGTGCCGGTGCCCAGCGCGTGCCCGTCGAGCCAGAACGCCAGCGCGCCGATACACGCGCCGATCACCAACTGCACCGCCCGCCGGCCCCACGGGTTGTGCTCGCTGCGCTTCGGCAACCGGCCGATGAGCATGACGGCCCACGCGAGCACGGTGGAGAGCAGGAACACGCGGCCCAGCAGCGACCACGGCACCGAGTGCTGGAACACGGCCCACGGCGCGGTGCAGGCCGCGGCGACCGCGGGCACCAGCGCGAACCCGGCCGCGAGTTCGGTGAGCCGGTCGCGGGTCGCCATCGGCGTTACGGGTTTCGCCACCGGCAGCGGGCCGGGCGGCGCGTGCGTGCCCTGAACGACCGGCACCGGCGGCGGCGCGGGAAGCGGCGGCGCGTCGGGGACCGACGGCAGCGGCGGCACCGCGACCGCCACCGGTCGAGCCACCGGGCGCGCGGAAGGCGCGCTCGCGGGGACGGTCGCGCTCGCCGCGGGGCGCGCGCCGCCGAGCATTTCCTCCACCGCTTTCGCCAACTCGCCGATGCTGCCGAACCGCTTCGCCGGGTCCTTCTCCAGTGCCTTCGCGATCACCCCGCGGTACGCCTCCGGCAACGGCGTGAGGTCCGGTTTGTCGAGGTAGTGCTTCATAATCACTTCGAGCGGGGTCTCGCCTTCGAACGGGCGCTTCCCGCAGATCATCTCGAAGAGGATGATGCCGCACGCGTACACGTCGATACTTGCGGTGTAGTTGCCGTTCTTGATCTCCGGGGCCATGTAGTACGGTGTGCCGACGCCGCGGCTCAGGTCGCCGCCCTCGCTGCCGCTCATGCGGCGCGACAGCCCGTAGTCGCCGAGCTTCACCAACCCGTGTTCCACGAAGATGTTCGCGGGCTTCAGGTCGCGGTGAACGACGCCCTGATGGTGCAAGTAACCGACGCCGCGGGCGAGCGCGCCGAACCACTCGCGGATCACTTCCGTGGGCAACCCGCCGGCGTGCTTGGAGATGACCGCGGCGAGCGATTCGCCGAAGACGTACTCCATAATCACCCAGTGCTCGTTCCGAGTGTCGGTGCGCAGGTCGTACAGGTGAACGAGGTTCGGGTGCTTCAGGTTCAGGCAGTGCGTGACGCCGCGCAGTTCGGCGTCGGTGTGCCCGCGGAGCAGCTTGAGGGCGACTTCTTTGCCGCCGTCGCTGACCGCGAAGTACACTTCGCCGAACGCGCCTTGGCCGACGCCCCGCTTAAGGGTGTAGCCGTCGAGCGGGCGCTGCCCGGAGCGGTAGGTGAACTTCATAGACGCCATGCGCGAACCCCGGCCCGGCGGAACGAATTCCTTCGCTTAGAGTGATTCGCCCGCCCCGCGCCGAGATTTTGAAGAAACCGCGCCGCGGGGAAGTGGGGGCATTATACAGGCGCTTGCCCCGCGTGCGCGGTTCGCTTACGCTGGTGCTCTGCCCGCCCTCCGCCAACGGAACACCTCGCATGCGTTCCGCGCTTCTCGCACTGGTCGCGCTCGCTTCGCCCACACTTGCGGCGGACGCGGTCGATTACCGCAAAGACATAAAGCCGCTGCTCCAAGAGCGGTGCTACGCCTGCCACGGCGCGCTCGCGCACAAGGGCAAGTTGCGCGTCGATAGCGGCGCGCACCTGCTGAAAAGCGCCGTCGTGCCGGGGAAGCCGGCGCAGAGCGAACTCGTTTCGCGCATTACTTCGAGTGATGACAGTTCGCGGATGCCGCCCGAAGGCCACCCGCTGAAGCCGGACGAAGTGGCGCGCATCAAGAAGTGGATCGAAGAGGGCGCGAAGGTGCCCGCGGACGACGCGCCCGAAAGCGACCCGCGCGACCACTGGTCGTTCCGGCCCGTTGCGCGCCCCGCGGTGCCGCCCGGTGCCGCGAACCCCATCGATGCGTTCATTTCGCTCAAACGCAAGGAGAAGGGACTCGCGGCGGTGCCGCCGGCCGACAAGCGC
>Ga0169931_10005928_pt1 | contig 18555 bp, 12 predicted proteins | sample Kivu_15m_20L_FD_129675 | JGI IMG/M metagenome (GOLD analysis project Ga0169931, IMG submission 129675) | Freshwater microbial communities from Lake Kivu, Western Province, Rwanda to study Microbial Dark Matter (Phase II) - Kivu_15m_20L... | ecosystem: Environmental > Aquatic > Freshwater > Lake... | reverse complement strand
CTGGGTAGACACGCCATCGGTGTTGGTGTAACCCACTTTGAAGCCCTTCATACGGGCCATAAGCGCGATGAGGCGCGTGCTGGTGGTCTTGCCGTTTGTTCCGGTCACTGCCACAATGGGAATGCGGGCGGTGCTACCGGCAGGGTAAAGCATATCCATGACATGCGCGGCAACGTTGCGGGGCAGGCCGCTGCTGGGGGCCAGGTGCATACGGAAACCGGGTGCAGCATTCACCTCAAGCACCGCACCGCCTGTTTCGGGCAGGGGTTTGCTGATGTCGCTGGTCATGATGTCGATGCCGCAGATGTCCAATCCGATGATGCGCGAGATGCGCTCGGCCATGAACACGTTGTACGGGTGAACAATGTCGGTGACATCCTCGGCCGTGCCTCCTGTGCTCAGGTTGGCAGTGTCTTTCACCTTCACGAATTCGCCTTTGGCGGGCACAGACTCCAGCGTGAGGCCCTTTTCCTTCAATACATGAAGCGTCAATTCGTTGATGGTGATCTGCGTGAGCACATTCTCGTGTCCATAGCCCCTGCGGGGATCTTTGTTGGTCTCGTCAATGAGTTGCTGGATGGTGCTCTTTCCATCACCGATCACGTGGGCGGCTGTGCGCAGGGCAGCAGCCACCAGTTTGTGATCGATCACCAAAAGGCGGAAATCCTCACCGGTGATGAATTTCTCGATTATGACGCTCTGGCTCACCTTTTTGGCGGCTTCGAGGGCTACACAGGCATCGTCCCAGTTGCGCACATCGGTGCTGATGCCGCGGCCGTGGTTGCCGTTTATGGGTTTGACCACAACGGGATAGCCTATGCGGTCAATGGCATCTTTCATGCCTGCCTCGCTACGCACAATGTCGCCTTTGGGCACGGGAATCTCGGCTGCTTCGAGCAGGAATTTGGTGTCTTCTTTATCGCAGGCCAATTCGACCCCGATGCTGCTGGTCTGGCTGGTGACGGTGGCCTGAATGCGTTTCTGATTGGCCCCGTAGCCCAACTGGCACAGGCTGTACTTGTTGAGGCGTATCCATGGAATGCCCCGTGCCTCGGCCTCTTCGATGATCGACCCGGTGCTTGGACCGAGTCTTTCGCGCTCGCGCATCTCGCGCATCTCCTGAATGTCGGCTGCCAGGTCGTAGCTCTTGCCAGCAATCAATGCCTCAGCGATGGCTACGGCCGACTTGGCGGCAAATCGACCCACTTTCTCTTCCATGTAGTCGAATACCACATGGTACACGCCCTTCTGTCCGTAGTCACGGGTGCGACCAAAGCCCACATTCATTCCCGCAAGGGTCTGAATCTCCAATGCTATGTGCTCAATCACGTGGCCCATCCAAGTGCCCTCGTCCACCCGTTTGAAAAACCCTCCTGGGCCTCCTTCGCTGCAACGATGCTCGTAAAGGCTCGGGAACATGGCCTCGAGCCGCTGCCTGAATCCAGGGATGGCGTTGGTGGGTTGCTCCTCCATCTCCTCGAGGTCGAGCACCATCACTATCAGCTTGTGGCGGTTCACGCTCCAGTAATTGGGACCGCGCATTGCGTTGATCTCCAGTATCCTCATGGCGTTCTTACTTTTTTCTTAGGTGTTGATGGATTGTTAAGACAAAGCTCTCTGCCGCTTGTTGAGGGCCGTGTTATATACCCATTTTCGCGGAGCACCAATAACGGAAAATGTCTGAGAAGCCCGACATCAAAGGAACGCTGATCCCCATAGGCGGGGGCGAGGATAAGGGCGAGCACGAGTCAACCCGCCACGTTTACCTGCAACGTGGAGTCCTGCGCCATGTGCTCGATGAGAGTGGAGGCGCGAAAGCGCGGATTGTTGTGGTCACATCGGCTTCGCAGATACCCGAAGAGGTGGGCCAGAACTACCTCGATGCATTTGCCTTGCTGGGCTGCACACAAGTGGTGGTGCACAACATCACGAGCAAGCAGATGGCCGAGGATCATGGTGTGATCAATGACTTCGCTCACGCCACAGGTGTCATGTTCTCGGGTGGCAATCAGGCGCGTATCCCTCGTTTCATGCGCAAGACCAGACTGCACAAACTGCTTGAAGAGCGATATACAGGCGAGCAGTTCACAATAGCGGGCACTAGCGCTGGCGCCATGGCCATGAGTCGGCAGATGATATCGGGTGGGAGCAGCACCGAGGCTCTCCTAAAAGGTGCGGTGCATATGCGCAAAGGCATGGGTTTCATCCCAGGCCTGATCATCGACACCCATTTCGTGCGCAGAGGCCGCTTTGGCCGCTTGGCCGAGGCAGTGGCCACCTATCCCAAGAAACTGGGTATCGGACTGGCCGAGGACACCGGGGTGATCATCCGTGGCGGCAAGGAATTCACCGTTATCGGCTCAGGCATGGTGATAGTGATGGACCCAGCCAACTTGACCCACAACAGCCACAGTCAACTCGATGAGGGCCAACCCATGAGTCTGGTCAACCTCACCACCCACGTGTTGGCCAATGGCGACCGTTTCACCCTCGACAGAAAGACCGTTGAGGTGCTGCCCATGAAGGCGGAGTTCGTGTGATCCGGATTCCTCTATTCGGGAAGTAAGCTGAGGCAGAGAACCTGAACCTTTACTTCGAGCCCCGCTCTTTCATGACCTTCTCGTAGGCCTCGTTCACTTTTCGGATCATCTCTTCGGCATTAGCCTGATGTTCGGGGCCGAGGTGTATCACTTTATCCGGGTGGTAACGCAAGGCCATCCTGCGGTAGGCTTTTTTCACCTCTTCATCCGTTGCGGATGGCTCTATCTCAAGCACCTTGTAATAGTCGGTGGTATTGTGCCCGAACATGGCCTTTATGCTGTCCAGGTCCGCTTTACCGATACCGAGATAAGATGCTATGCGGTTGAGCATGTCCAATTCGGTGCGGTGCATATCGCCATCGCTCAGGGCCAGCGCAAAGAGGTAATGCATAAGCTGCAGACGGGCAGGGTGATCCATGTACCTGCGTATCTGCTCGCTCACCTCACGCACATTTATCGGATGCTTGAGCACCTCACGCAACAGGATCAGGTGTTCCTGTGCCTTGGCCTCTCCGAACTGTTTGTTGAGGAAAGCCTTGACGAATTCGAGTTCCGATCGCATGATCCTGTCATCGGCCTTCATCACCGCAGCAGTTAGTACTAACAGCGATGCCTCGAAATCGCCTACCGTGGTGCGTGTACGGACATCAGCCTCGGCCTGGTCGGGCCGTGCGTCTGTGCCCCATTGCATGCGATCGCTGCTTGCATTGTCGTACATAGCACCCAAGGCAAAACCGAGAATGCCTCCCAAAGGCCCTCCGAAGGCCCAACCTAGTCCGCCCGCAATCCATTTACCGAAACTCATGCTACTTATTGATTAATAAACAGACGAACACCCCTGCATTATGGGTGTTCCGTTGATTCGGGCCCCAAAAGTAGCCGATGCTCCTGCCGCAGATCGTTGTGTTCAAAGCTACTTTCGTCCGTCTGATGTCCATATCCCTTCGCATAGTCTCTGTTCTGAATCTCCTGCTCTGCCCTGTGCTGCTTTGGGCCGGCAACCTCACAGGGCGTGTGAGCGATGAGGACGGCATGGGAATCCCTTTCGTGACGGTGTACATAGAGGGCACGACCAATGGCACCACCACCAATCTCGATGGCGACTACATGCTCACCGTAGCCGATGGTTACGCGGTGGTGGTGTTCCGCTACGTGGGCTATAAGACCACGGCCAAAGGTGTGGATGTAAAGGGCGACACCCGCTTAGATTGCACTCTGCCTAAAGTGGTTTATCAACTCGGTGAGGTGCAAGTTGATGGAAATGAGGACCCTGCTTACCGCATCATGCGACTTGCACGCAGCAAGCGTAAGTTCTACCAAGAGCAGGTTGACGAATACAGTTGCCGCGTATACATCAAGGGCATCAACTATGTGAAGAATCTGCCTAAGAAGATATTAGGGCGGAGCATTGAGATTGATGGGCTCGATGCCACCCGAAGCGGCATAGCGTACCTGAGCGAATCGGTTTCGGAGTTTCATTACAAACGGCCTGAGTTCACAAAAGAGAAAGTGATAGCCAGCAAGGTGGCCGGCAATTCGCAGGGATTTACTTGGAACAATGCCACTAGCCTGCATTTCAATATCTACGACAAGAGCTACGAACTAGAGGGCCTCAGCGGACGCGACCTCATATCGCCAATGAATCCTTCGGCTACGCTCTATTACCGCTATGTGTACAAGGGGTTTTTCATTGAGGATTCGGTTGTTGTCAATCGCATCGGGCTTGTGCCGCGCACCACAGGTATACCCTTGTTCCATGGCGACCTTTTCATTCAGGACGATACTTGGCGCATACATGGGGCCGATCTGTACATGACCAAGGAGAGTGGTATCGATTTCGTTGATACCATCCGCATGAAAGTGGATTTCATCCCCATTGCCCCTGACCTATGGCTGCAGAGCAACCTGACATTCGACCTGAAGTTCAATGTCAAGATGCTGAAGATGACCGGGTGGGGAAGTTTCACGGCCGTTTTCAGCAAATACAATGTGCGCAGTTACAAGCGCTATGTGGCCCAAAGGCGCACCAATGTGACGGAGGAGGAACTGGCCAGAGCCGAGAAAGAGGATTCAAAACCCGTTGCTCCATCACCCGAAAAGAGAAAGAAGAAACAGGAAAGCAAGGCTGAGCTTGAGAAACTGAAAGAAGCTGCAGGCGACACCACCATGAAGTTCGATCTCGGCCGTTTTGACAAAGGGCCGCTGGTAAAGGTGGAGAGCGAGGCCAACGATAAGGATTCGGCTTTCTGGGCCGAAGTGCGTGTGATTCCACTCACCGAGATAGAGCAGCGCGGTTATGCTCTGAAAGACAGCATCGAACAGGTGAAGGAGTCGCCAGCCTACATCGACTCGATGGACCGTAAAAGGAACAAGTTCAATTGGCAGAACCTCTTCCTCGGCTACCGATACCGTAACACGCCTAAGAACCTGACAGTGACTGTGCCCGCTATTCTGACTGCTGTGGGTTTTAATACTGTAGAGGGTTATGTGATAGATCTGGGGCCCACAGTATCATGGTCGCAGAAAAAGGAACGTTGGAATCTGGTAGGAAGTGCCAATCTGCGCTATGGCTTCGCATCAGGCACATTCTACGGCAAGGCCAGCCTTTACCATAGGTTCAATGCAAAGGACAAGATGTACGTGCGGGCCGAGGGCGGTCATTACGTGGAGCAGTTCAACCGCGATGTGATACAGCCATGGGTCAACAGCATCTATTCTGTGTTCTTTGAAGAGAATCACATGCGCCTCTACCGCCACACCTATGGCCGATTAGGATGGGGCCGCGAGGTGATCAACGGCTTGCGCGTGGACGCATCGCTATACTATGGCGAACGGGCCGAACTGTTCAACGCATCGACTCTGAATGGGCAGTTCATTGAGTGGAGATTTCGTGATTACATGCCTAATAGGCCCGACAATGTCGGTGCTACCCAGAACAGACTCAATGGCGCGGCCTTGCTTTTCGGAGTGAATGTGCGCTGGAGACCGGGTCTCAAGTACTTCGAGTACCCCGACCGAAAGATGAACCTCGGTACACCGTTTCCAGAGTTCAGTCTTACCTATAGGCGCGGACTTCCTTGGTTCGGGGCCAAGAGCAACTTCGACCATGTCGAGTTGAGTGTAGAGGACGACAATCGTTTGGGAATGCTCGGCACCATAGAATGGAAAGTGGAGGGCGGTATCTATGCCAGCAACGGATTCGTGCAGTTTGCCGATCGCAAGCATTTCAATACTTCGCAGGTCATCATTCAGCGCACCGAGATGGGTGCCTTTGTCGGCCTTCCTTACTATGCCGCCAGCACCGACCGCTATTATGCTGCAGCCCACGTTGAGCATCACTTCAAGGGTTTCATCCTGAATAAAGTGCCTCTAATTAAGAAGTTGAAGTGGGATTTCCTTTTCCTCGGTCATTACCTGTACACACCCGACTATGGCCACTATTGGGAAGTGGGTGTGGGCCTAGAGAATATCTTCAAAGTGCTTCGCGTGGACGTGGCCTTCCCGTTCCGTGCCGAAGTGCCGCAGACCCTTGCTGTGAGGGTCAGGATCGGGTTGTGAGATACCGCCCGTTCACAGCCATAATTCCAGTAGTAGGTATGTTCTGAATCAGTTCATATCTGAAAACGCCAGGCGGAATTCATTGCTAATAAGGGCTCACCTCCCATAATGCAGTACGAACGGATTGGTCCGTTTCTCATGCCCGATGGTCGTGCTGGGGCCGTGGCCCGGATGCACCTTGAACTGTTCCGGTAACGGCATCAGTTTCTTAATGATGCTGGACATCAGCGTGGCCATATCGCCACCTGGCAGGTCGGTGCGGCCGATACTGCCGTTGAAAAGCACATCGCCCACAAATGCATGACCTGCGGTTCGCTCAACGAAAGTGATGCTACCCGGACTGTGGCCCGGGGTGAATAACACATCGAGACGCAGGCTACCCACCTCGATGACATCGCCTTCGGTAATGAAATGCGCTGGAGTGCCGATGTCCTCGGCCTCCAATCCCCACATGCGCGAATAATCTGGCACGGCCGCATGAACTGGAACTTCGGCAGGGTGAATCCAAAGCGGTAGCCCGTAGCTGCGCTCCACATGGCCATTGCCAAGAACGTGATCGACATGGCAATGGGTGTTCAGCAACTTAACTGGAGTAAGTCCGTTGGCGCGTATGCACAGGTCAAGCTCGGCCCGCTCCTCAGCATTGCTGCAACCGGGGTCTATGATGGCGGCATAGCCCGCATCGTCCCAAACGATGTAGGTGTTCTCTTGGAACGGGTTGAATGTGAGTACTTCGAAGTGCATGGTGGCTCAACGAATGAGCATCATCTTCCCGAATCCACTCTCAATCCACGGATCGGCACCTGAGTCGCGGTGTTTGATGTAATCACCGTTCAGTTTGGCTACAACACGGTACAGGTACACGCCATTGGCCAAGCGGTCGCCATAGGTGTCTTTACCGTCCCAAGCATATTGCGTGATGTTGCGTCCCACATGCATGGGCCCAAGTTCGGGTCCCGTGATCTCGCGCACCACTTTGCCCGTAATTGTCATCACTTGAATCTTGAAATAGGAGGGAAGCTCACTTCCGGTGAGGGTGAACACAAAGTGAGTGGCGGTGCTGAATGGGTTCGGCCAGTTGAGCACACTGGTTATGGTGCTCTCATTGATCACTTCAAAGCTGATGCGTTGATACTGCGTGCCTGATGCGTTATTGGCCCTATCGGTGCCCTGTACCCATAGTTCGTGTATGCCATCGTCTGGGAATGTCGCCTGCCAATCGATGCGCGACTTGTTGTCAGGCGCAGCACCGGGCGTGAACTGCATTGTCAGGAAATCGTTGAACCAGACGCGCTCGAGCACATCGCTGTTGGGTCGTTTCAACATCACTTGATAGTCAGCCGTGTCGTTGAGTGGCCGGTAAATGTTCTCATCTTTCAATTCGATGACAATCTTCGGTTTGGCCGACACAATGTCGCCATCCAATATGTGTACGCCATCGAAAGTCACATCGAGCAGTGGGTTGACATCATCGCCATTGGCTGTGAATGCTATACTGCCGATGTTATTGAAATGGTACTGCTCAAGTTGGTCATATTGGAAGTCCGTATTGCCCAGGGGAACAGGGTTCACTTCGACCCAGAAACGGCAATTGCCATCAAAGTCGCTGGCATCGGCATACACGGTATCAATCAGGCTTTGACCTGCAAATAATGGGGCCTGACGTGGGTAGGTCAAGTAGTGCCGCGTACCGCTTGGACCCTCAATCCAATAGTGCACGAGCAGGCTGTCCATATCAATGTCGCTCACATTGGTAATGGCTGTGCTGAACATGTAAGACTGGCCCTGCCCAAGCGAGTCCGGGCTAACAGCAAGGTAAAGATTCGGGTTCAGCGCGGCCTCTGGCACTCCCTCAAATAGCACCTGCCAACGCCTGATCTGAGGTGGTGTGGCGGCTGTGCTGTCGTCTTTTTCGAAAGCACGCAACCTCAACCGAGGGAACTCATCGGCATCAACAAAATTGGCGAGGTCCAACAGATCCGTACTGAAACCGTCCAACCCATTGATAACAACCTGCTCTGTACCGTTGGGCCGTACCCCGATCACACTCACTGCAATACTGTCGCGCGTTGGGTTCTCCTGTGCAAAACTCCGCAGGTGAACACTTCCCCACTCGCTTGTCGGGCCTATGTAAGGTGTCGTTATCTGTCCCGTGTTCCAGCATCCGATCATGTCGGTGGTCAGCGTTACCACATCAGACGGATAAGTTCCGAACACTTCCTGCGCTGTGCTCGGGTCTCCCTTCTTGGCGAAAAGGATGTAAGGCACACCTGCCAAAGTGGACACTTGCGTTGCTCCCAACGCTTGCATCGGGGCGAGATACTGTGGTTGAAAAACTGAGAAGTTGACGCTCAGCCACGTCACGATGCCAACATAATGGCTGTCAGGTACAACGTTATTGATGAAGTTGGCGAAAGCATCCATCTGAGCCACTGTGGCGGTACCGAACTGATACCACTTCTCCGGTCGGGTACGGCATGGCTCCAACTGTCCGTGGCTACCATTGCCCGGAAGGAACGCTCCTGTCACAACATCTACACCCGGTGTCTCCCATGGTTTTAGCGTACAAGGGTCTACAACAATAACAAGCAACTGAGGGGTGAACACATTGCCACCGGTACAACCCAGATACTCTTCGCGACCGTTGTCAATGAAGAAGTTGGTCTGCTCGCCCTCGGCCAAGGTGGTCGGGGAGGCGTAAGTGTTCATCCTGATTTGCTTGGCAGTGGTGATAAAGTCCCATTCACGCTCAGGTCTGTCGAAAACTACAAGATCGTGCTGATTATTCTTGAATTGGAAATACTGTGCTTGTTCCCAACCATGTTTATCAACGATGTACTGAAACGAGCTTTCGCGCCACTGATAGCTGCCGTAGGTTGCAGAGTCCTTGCTCACACGCCAGAAATAGACCATACTGTCGGGCATATTGGCCAAAAGGGTAGGGGTCCATTGCACCACGCCACCGCCCTGAGTGATTGTGGTGAGCTGCCTCAAAGGGCTATTGTAGAGGTCTGTGGTATCTATTTCAATGCGATAAGTACGCGAAGGCGCGAACGGGTCTCCGGTCGAAGATTTGAGCGTGATACCCTGATCAGGCACCACAGCGAACTCATAAGGGAAGATAGGTACTATGTCGGGCGATATGATGTTCACTTGCTTGCACACATCATTGTTCGCCTCATTGCTCTCGGCTATTTCATTGTAAGCATCGAGGCGCACACACACGTTGTTTATTCCCACTCCGAACACAAGATCCACCCTCAACCATACATCCAAAGTGTCAGTGAAATAGACCGGTGGATGCAAAACAGTGACGGTCGTGTCGATAATTCCTGTAGGCAACTGATGGACCACTTCCACCCTGAACGAATCAGAGAATGCTGCTCCCAGATTATCAATGGCAATCCGAACCAGGAAGGAATCAGATTCTGTGGTGACCTGTGCAGGAAGAATGGAGATCTGAGGCTGCGTAGTGGTCAGGTCAGGTAGCGGGCGATTGGTGATGTTGAGTGCAGGGTCGCCATGCAAAGTGAACTCGAGATTGTGAGTGCGCACCACCGGGTTACCGGGGTTTATGTTGTCGGCCACGGTGTTGCGGACCACCATGCCAACAGGTTGGCTGTAGCTATCGAGTGCTAGCTGTTCATACCACCGTGTGGTGTAGCTGTGTAGGTAGGCTTTGTTACCCGGCCCGATGGTGGCTAAGAAACCTAGCGCCCCTTTTCCGGGCTCAAGCACCCATTCCTCTGAAATAGAAGTGACTGCACTTGAGGGTTGGTGAATGTCGCCAGCGTAGCAAGAGTTGGCAAGGATGAACGGGTATCGACCATTGCCATTACCGAAGGTGCTGGGGTGATCGATGCTCACATCAAATCCCACAGCACTGCCGTGACCGAAGAATGTGATGAGCTGTACCCCGTTCGTAATGATGTCCGCAATTGAATCCACCTGGGTGATTTGAAAAGGCGAACTGCTGGTTTTCTGGAAAGTGGTGACGGAACCGCCAAGCAGTGTGTCCTCGAAGGTGGCTTTATACGAATCCAAGAAGCCTCGGATCTGCAGAAGCTCGCTTGACACACCTCCGCCACTGAAGTGCATTCCCGTTTTCATCCATTGTGCGGGCTGGAGCGCTTCGTATTCCTGCATTTTAAGGAGATAAGCCTGCACTTCTTGCGAGGTCTTGGCCGCCAAACGGCCTATAGCAACAGGACTTTGTTCGTAGTTGCCTGCAAGGAATGCCCCATACATGTTGTCCGATGGCGGATAGCCCATGCTAGGCACCAAAATCTGGTTATAAAGGCTGACATCGGTACGCCCACTCAGACTCGCAACAGCCTTACCTATCAGAAAGATATGTTTGGGCGATGTAAGATTGGCTTGGGCCCAACGGATGAAGTTCTTGATGCCCATCGGGTGTTTGGGCACGCCCCAGCCGAATTGGGCATAGAGCTCTTCTACGTCAATGGCGTAGGCGTTGTAACCCGAAGTATTCCGATAGGCGGCATATGACTGCGCATCGATATAAAGAGATGGATGCGCGATGGCGAAATAGTCGGCTTCATCGGGCCATGCATTGAAATCGGTCATGTACACAGTACCACCCGCCCCGCCCGGACGAAGCTGTGTCACGGCATTTGCGGCCGCAGCGGCCTCGGTGGTGATGAAGCATTGCTTCAAACCACCGTTATCTGGCACCAATACTTGATACGCCCCAGCCGCTCCACCCATAGTTATGCGCCTGTGGGTGGTAAGGTCGTATAGTCGAGCACCGTCTCCGTTGAAACCGCTCAATTGCAGATAGCTCTTGAGCTGGGAAGGATAATTCGGGTTGTTAGGAACAATGAAATGCCCATCGGCAGCGCTGCTCAGGTTGGTGGTCTGTGCATAGCGCACTTTTATGTACGCAACGGCAGCCCAGTAAGTATACTGAACCGGGCTGTTAGTGATATCAATACTGAAATTGGTCGTACTCGCCCCTAAACTTCCCACCGGCACCGTGTAGTTATACAATCCTCGGTTGGCTCCCTGTAAGGTCTCGTTCTGAGTTGTGCCGGCAAAGGTTATGGCAACGTTTTTCTGGTCGTCCGTGATCCCGATCATGCTCACCTGCACCTCTGCATCGAGACCAGAAGTCACACGGTTCGTAGTGTTCAGGTTCCAACCATTGTCAACTATTGCCCCATCGAGATACGAGCCATAGAAACCTTCACCTCCCACATATTCGGGGCTGGTGCCTCCATTAGTCTGCGTGTACCCTGGTCCGTACAAATACTGGTTGTGGCGGTCGTCCACCTCATCGCGCAATATGTAGGTCGAGGCCGTGTACCCAGCAAAGGACACATCGGTCTCCTCGGTCATGCGCGCATTATTGGTGCTGCTGTTCCAAGTGAGATAATAGAAAGTAGTGTCGTTGAAAAGGCTGTAGTAAGGATTAGCGCGGTGCGTGGGATCGGTATATACGGCCGAGTCAAGCACCCCATCGTTGCCACGGGCATAGAACTCAATGAAATCTGTCGCATCAAACGACCCGTCTGCCTCACCGCTCACGAAGATGTACTGCTCGGCACTGCGGGCAAAAACCTGAAAATTGCGCGGGTCAATGCTCGAAAGGTTGAATCCAGCCTGCGCAAGTGCCTGGTCCAAGGTCGATTGACTGATGCGATAAACGCCATTGTTTACAATAGGGAACTTGAAATAAGGCTGAGAAGCGTTTACCCACTCATTGCCAAAGGGTTGGGCAAGAGCAGTGAGAGTTGATAGACAAAGGATTACGACAGTTAAAAGTCGTTTCATCCGTCTTTTTTATTGAACATTCCTTTATCGATGTCCATGCGGAGCGAGAACACGTGGCTCACGGGGGCTACACTCTGGTTCAGGAAACTGGCCAGCGCATAATCGATCCTGAACCTCCAAATCCTGACGCCAAGACCTACGTTGGGCTGCCAGGTCCATATGGCTTTGCCATCATCATCCGTGTAATCCTGAATGTTATTGGCTCCGAACCGTACATGTATAATGTCGCCCCAACCCACTTCTATACCGGCTTTCGGCTCAATGCTGATGGGGTCGCCCTTTATCAGCACAGACCTTTTTCCATCAAATGTGAAATCGAAATTGAATTCGGGGTAGATGTGCAGCTTTTTCCAGATGGCGAACTTGCGGCCAACACCCAATACAACGCGGGGCAATGTCACTTCCAATGAGCTTTTCGGAATCTCGTTTCCTGTCTGTTCCCACACCTCTTTGGTCTGTTCATCAAGCGTGAAGTTCCATGCGTTGAACGTGCTGGTCACATCGCGGGCCATAAAAGCAAAGCGCCATTTGCCAAGGTCGTACTGTGCACCGCCATCGAGCCCGAAACCCCATGCTGTGGCGAATTCACCCACGTGGCGATACACCACTTTTACAGTTCCACCATAACGCAGGCCCGGTACTTTGGGGGTGCGTCTGCCCACACTGAACAGGAAACCGTAGTCGGCTGCGGTGAACGCTGTGATGCGATCGTAGTCTATCTGCCCATTGTTATCAATCAGCTGCGTGGTGTTCGGAATATCATCGACCCCGAAGCGGATAAAACTGAACGATGCTGCGGTATTGGCGTCAATGGGTGCCGAAACAGCCGCGTAGTCATATTTTGCAATTCCCGCGAAATACTCCGAGTGCATGACGCCCACTTGCCATTTACCCTCGCTGAGAGGAAGACCAGCAGGGTTCCAGTAGCCGCTGGTCACATCGCCTACTGATGCCACGTTGGCGCCACCCATTCCCAGCGCCCGCGCCCCTACACCAATTGCGAGGAACTCATTGCTGTATTTGGGCGTCTGTGCCAGCGCTGTATGGCTCAGCACGGAGGCTGCAGCTGCTGCTGTTAGTGTGAGGAATCTGCGCATCATGTTCGGTGCGGGTGTAAAGATACCTGTGTGTTTCATTGGTCGGGGCCGCCAACGCGAACATGTAGAGGTTATTGTGTCGAATCTCGATCGCCTCCGTGTTCAATTTCATCCTCGAGCGACAGACCTAATGATCTATCGCGTCTCGCCAGCACATCCAGCTTGGCATCCTCAATACTCGCATTTAACTCAAAACCTATTATCAGTGCCAACGAGTTGTAGTACATCCAAAGCATGACAATGATGAGTGTTCCAATTGAGCCATACAGTCGGTTATAACTATTGAAATTCTCAACGAAATAGCTGAATCCCAACGAAGTGATGACCGTGAGAACGGTCGCCAAAGTGCTTCCTGCCGAGAGAAACCGCCACTCAGTGCGCCTTGCAGGGCCGAGGAAATAGAGTAATGATATCCCCACGAACATGAGCATCAGAATGATCAGCCACCGGGCCGATTCAATTGACACTACTGCGATTCCATCGCGCAGCAAGCCTTTTTCTAGAAGATAACTGAGACCGAATTCAGTAGTGAGTGTGAGGGCGATGGCCACTAGAAGCACGAGAGAAAGAACAATGGTAATGGCCAAAGAAACGGCCTGTTGAAGGAATGCGGTGCGGGTCTCTACCGCATGGCTCGTGGCATTGAAACTGTCAATCAATGAATTGACTCCATTGGTTGAAAAATACAAGGCACTGATGAATCCGATACTCAAAAGCCCGGTGCGCTGCCGCATGATAATGTCTTCTACGGTCTCCTTCACCGTCAAATAGGCTTCAGTAGGCATTAGGCGCGACATCATGTCCAAAAGCAGATCCTGAAATCCATCGACAGGTATATAAGCTATCAATGTGAAAAAGAAGATGATAGCGGGGAATACCGCTAGTAGAAAGTTGAAGGCCACGGAGCTGGCACGGGTCTTTAGCGATCCCTTCTGAATTCCTTTGATGAAAAATGCAAGCACATCGTAGGCGGGTAACCCCTCGAAACCGGGCAGACGCAGTACCTTGAGAAATCCGATGAAACGGTGCACAGGGCCCCAGCGCAGTATGTCGGCCAACCACCTGCGCACCATGGTTCAGTACGCTTTAAGGCTCAGATCGAGGCTACGCACGTGATGAGTCAAGGCACCTACTGAAATGAAATCGACTCCGGTCATGGCGTATTCAGCGATGTTCGATTCGTTGATACCACCCGATGCCTCTGTCTCGAACCGACCGGCCACTGTATGAACCGCTTCTTTCAGTTGCTCCGGTGTGAAGTTATCGAGCATGATGCGGTCGATTCCACCTCGACTCATAGCCTCGGCCAACTCATTCATGTTTCTGACCTCTATTTCAACAGGAAGGACTTTTCCAATCCGAATAAAGTGCGAATGCACCCTGTCAATGGCTTTGGCAATTCCACCGCTCATGTCCACATGGTTGTCCTTGATCATCACCATATCATACAACCCGAAACGATGGTTATGCCCCCCTCCTGCGCGCACGGCCATTTTCTCTAATTCGCGAAGCAGCGGAGTGGTCTTGCGTGTGTCGAGCAAGCGGGTCTTCGACTGTCCTATCAACTGCACCAAGTGGTGCGTCTGTGTTGCAATTCCGCTCATGCGTTGCATAAAGTTCAATACCAGTCTTTCTGCCTTCAATATGGAATTCGACCGTCCGCTCACCGTCAGTACAATGTCACCTTTGGCGATAATAGCACCATCATTCATAAGTACCTCCACCTTTAACCCCGGATCAACTTGCCGGAAGACGCGCAACGCCACATCAACCCCAGAAAGGACTCCGGCTTCCTTTACCAATAGCCGCGCACGGCCCAGAGTATCAGTAGGAATGCAGGCATCGGAGGTGTGGTCGCCCTCACCGATGTCTTCAGCCAGAGCTTGACAGATGATCTCGTCAATTGACATGCAGCAAAGGCATCGTTAGTCGTTGCCTTCGATGCGCAACTGCTGCACGCGCATCTTACCGCCTACGCTCTTCAGCAGCACATAGGTTCGGTACGAACCGGTGGCTGTCGTCAGCGATCCGATGCTGTATTGGGCCCCATCCTTAGAGTTACCACGGTGCACTTCCTGATAGCCCTTGGCCTGATTGCGGGCAAAGAAGTCGCGCACAATCTGCTCGGCCTGGGCCTTGCTGTAGCTGTTCTCTTTACCGCGAATGGTAAGGTCAACCTTGGCATCGAACATGGCCGACATAGAGGCCACGTTGCCGCTGGCCAAGGCATCAGCCATTGTCTGATGCACGTCTTGAGCGCGCAGACCGAGGGCCGAGAACAGAATGGTGAGTATGACTAGGGTCTTTCTCATGTCGCAAAGTTCGCATCAATACGCAAACAACGCGCCAGTTGTTGTTCTGTTAGGTCAATGTTGAACTTTGACCCATGCGGATAAGGCTTGTTCTGATCGGAAAAACGGAAGTCGGACCTGTGTCGGTGCTGCTAGAGGAATACTTGGGCCGCCTGAGGCACATGGTGCCTTTACAAGTTGATGTGTTAGAACTGCCGCGCGGACGCTTGCCTGCCGAAGCACAGGCCCAGCAGTCGGCCGAGGGGAAAATGCTGCTCGATGCTTTGAGAGGATCGGAACGCGTAATTCTTCTCGATGAAGGTGGGCGCCAATTTACCTCCAATGATTTCGCCACATTTCTCCAGAAGTGCATGAATGCCGGACTTCGAGAGTTGACCTTCGTGGTAGGTGGGGCCTACGGATTTTCGCCCGAAGTGCGGTCAGCGTTTAATGAAAAGGTAGCCCTCTCGGCCATGACATTCACCCACCAGATGGTGCGCCCTATTTTGGCTGAGCAGCTTTATCGCGCTTTTACCATAATAAACAACCTCAAGTATCATCACTGAGGCCGCATACTGTTTTGTATATCCGGTCGTAACGAGCAACACCCTCATCGAGTGAGTAATAAGTGAATGCCGCCTGCCGCAGACGTTGTTTCGGGATTGCGAGCACTTCTGGAATGCGTTTAACGGCCTCTTCGAGGGTGGAAGGACTGAAATCATTGACTAGCAGGCCGGATTCAGTGTTCGAAACGATGCGGTCTACATCGCCCACACCACTGTTGCACACCACTGGTATACCCATGCCCAGAAGCTCGCCATGTTTGGTAGGCGAGGATCCTGCTTTTGAGAATCTTGGCTGTATGAAGAACACCGATAGGTCAGCCACCGAAAGCAACGAAGGCAATTCAGCTCGATTCGCGGGTCTTATCACTAATCGTTCACGGGATATACCGATATCACTTGCCTTCTTAAGGAAAAGTGCCGGGTCATCATGCGTCAGAACCACGAATCGGAATTCTGGATAGTGATAGATCAGGACACTGTAAAACTTCAGCATTTCATCGCTCATATACCAAGTTCCGAGCGACCCGAGGTATAATAGAACTCTTTCTTCCGACTTGATTCCCAATGAGATTCGAGCTTTGTTTCGTTGATCATCACTCAATTTCAGGTAATCGAAATGTCCAAGGTCGGCACAGCAAGGAATCACTTCAATGGACAACGGCTGAGGCAGATTATTCCAACTCTGAATGATCTCTCGGGCTTTCTCTGTAAGTGTAATCGTATAGTCGGAACAAGACAGAAAATCGCGTTCTTTCTTTTTGAAGTAGCTGAATATGAGGCGGAAAATTGGGTTGTTCTGCGGCCATAGGCCACCGTCCACACGTTCATCGGCATAAAAGGCCCGCATATCAAAAATGAACGGTAGACCAAGATCCTTCTTTAAACGCTCTCCTACCAACGAGGTGATATAGCTGCGGCAATGCACAGCGCAGAAACGCTTCTCGCCATGAAGCGCACGGGCTAATCTCCTGAGACGCCAAACATCGTACAATGTGCTTAATACAGGCGGTCTTGAGGTGTAGGTCAGCGGGTGCCAAGTAACTCTTCGGTCCTTAAGTAGCGCGACTATCGCGGCCCTTTCTGACCTGAAACGATCAGGTTTTTCGAAGGATATGATATCGAATTCCCAACCTTTTTCCTCTAGTCCAAGGATGTAGGGCAACACCTGGGATCGTCCTAGACCATCGGTCAGCCCGTCATAGGTCAGATATAGAACGCGGCCGTTACGCATGAGGCGGCCAAGGTAAGGGGCAGGTACGGCTTATCTTTGACCGCTACCGGTAGTCATGAAGTATATCAGCGCTTGGGATTTTATTCTGGTACCCTTGTACTTGTTCCTTGCATTTGTTGTTGCCCGGGCCACTCAAAACAATAAGCTTCAATCTGACCCCGACTATAAGTACTATTTGTCTGGTCTTTTTGCCAAATTGTTTGGGGGATTAGGATTAGCTTTTGTTTACACTTTTTATTATAATGGAGGAGATACCATTGAATTTTGGAGAGATTGTATGGTCTATAACTCACTAATGTTCCATGATTTTGCATGCTGGTTGAGAATAATGGGTGGTAGTACTGATTTGCTCTGGTTTTGGTGCTTTGATCCCTATGAGACGGGCATTCCGTACTATTATAATTATGATTCAAGATCCCATAATGTCCCGCGATTCTTGAACCTTTTAACATTATTTACTGCCAGCAGCTATTATGCCTTGACTATACTCACGGCTTGGGCTTCATACCCTGGTGTTTGGCGTTTGTTCAAGGTTTTAAGCTCTGAATACCCTGAGTTACGTAAGCAAATGGCCATTTCAGTGCTATTCGTTCCTTCGGTATTTTTCTGGGGTTCTGGAGTGATGAAAGATACACTGACGTTTAGTGCTGCATGTTGGTTCACTGTTGGTATGTACAAAATAGTTCTCAAAAGGAATGCAGTATTCGGTTACATTATAGTCGTGATTTTATCTACATATGTAATGATTTCAATCAGGCCATACATATTTGTTGCCTTGATGCCTGGCGTTGTTATCTGGGTTCTCTTCAATCAATTGAAGAGAGTAGATAATAAAGTTGTGAAATTCCTGATAGCTCCAATTATCGGGTTAACTGCATTAGGTATAATAGCATTCGTGATGAGCCGAACATCATCATCACTTGGCGATTATGGGTCGATGGACCAGGTTTTGAACAAAGCAGTAGCCACTCAACAGGATTTGAAGCGGGATGCTTATAAAGGAAATTCATTTGATATCGGCACTTTTGATGCTTCAATTGGTGGTATTTTATCAAAACTCCCAGCGGCTGTTTGGGCTGGTTTGTTCAGACCTACATTCCTGGACGTGAATAATATTGTGATGTTGATTTCAGCTATTGAGAACACTATACTATTGTTTTTTTTCTTAAGGGTGTTTTTCAGAGCTGGGCCAATGGGCTTCTTTCGGTCACTATCTGCCGAGCCTACTGCACTCTTTGCAATGACTTTTGCCATTTTCTTTGCGTTTTCCGTAGGATTGACCACCGCTAATTTCGGGTCGTTGGTCCGATACAAGATTCCGTCTGTTCCTTTCTTCTTGGCGGGTTTATATATCACAGAATATTTGCACAGGAAGAATAAGTTGGAAGGATTGCAGAAAGAGCAGGACAAGCTAGAAAGCGCCAAGGCAGCTGCTGGATTTACAAACAGACCAAAGACCGGTTCAATCTAAGCGGAGAT
>Ga0169931_10005927_pt1 | contig 18556 bp, 16 predicted proteins | sample Kivu_15m_20L_FD_129675 | JGI IMG/M metagenome (GOLD analysis project Ga0169931, IMG submission 129675) | Freshwater microbial communities from Lake Kivu, Western Province, Rwanda to study Microbial Dark Matter (Phase II) - Kivu_15m_20L... | ecosystem: Environmental > Aquatic > Freshwater > Lake... | reverse complement strand
TTATCGGTTTGAGAAAGATTTATCAACATTGCACATAAACTAGTCGGTTTTAACCGACTTTAGCTATTAGACAGGGAATTTATTCCCTGGCTGCACGATATAATAGAACAGCGCAGAATGAGTTAATGAGTGAATTTAGAATGAGTGAATTGCACTAGCTGGAATGCGCGCGGCTAAATACCGGCTAGAAGCCGGTGTTACCCTGTAACACAAGCATCCTGCTTGTCCCCTCTAGCAGTTATCGGTTTGTAGAATATGTAAAACAATGCACTGTCACCTAAATGAGAGCTTATTTTCACTCATTCATATTTCGATATGTGGCAACAGCAGAAGGTGATATACGGTTTAAATAACGAAAAATCCAATATTTAAAAATAGTATCTAAAATTACGGGAAAAGTGGCAATAAATAAAAAGATGAAATCTCGATTAGCAGGTAAACCCCAATGACGAGATACACCTTCTAAAATTACTTCCCAACCGTGGGGGGAGTGAAAGCCGACGAAGACATCAGTAAACAGAATAATAATAAATGCTTTGGCACTGTCACTTAAACCATAAACAATATGATCAAAGAAATCTTTTAGCACCATAATAGAAGGCTTGCTAATCATTAGCAGGTAAATAAACGCACCAACTGAGAAAATATCGGCGAATACATTTTTAATAGCGTTGGCACTTTGGCGACGAAATTGTTCCGCAATTTCTCGCGCTTTATCTTCGGTCTGTATTTCCATTTCTTCAGCAGATAATGGAGGTGCGCTACTAATCAAATTTTCAAACTTTATTTTTTCTTCAAATCTTTGTAGTTCTAATAATGCGTCTTCTTCCATTTCTGAATTGAGAAAGATTGGCGCTGTTTCTGGATTTATAAAATGGTTAATTACTGGGCTGATTATTAATACTTTTGAGAGTTGATGGGTTAACAAAGGTACTATAATTAATAGTAAAATAAATCTAATGGATATGATGGTTCTTCTTTGGGTTTGACGGAAGTTCTGTACAACATCTTCTTCAGCATTAGGATCTAACTCCACTTGCAAGCGGCCGATGGTGTTGAAAATCGACCGGGGTAGTATCCCCATGGTATTGCTTTTACCTCGCTGTTTTTTATTCTGTGCATTCCCCTTCAGTAATCTTGGTGATGCTGTGGCGGAGGTGGGTTGATCAAGTGTAACAATGTGGGCTGGATTAACTACAGATGGGGAATTAATTTGCTGATCTAGGTTATGATATTTGCAGACTACTTGATCAATAAATTGTAATTTCTCTAAAATTAGACTAGCACTAGGGTATTCAATCCCGGTTTTTTGGGCTGCTCTAGTATGAGATTCGTTAGAAAAGAAACGACTAGCTCGAAACTCTGTCAGTCGCATTCTGACAGTTGTTAATTTTTGCCTTAAATCTGACTCAAAATAATCCATCACACTATTACTATAGATGGTTGAGTTTAAGTCTATTTTGTTACCATTAAAAAAGTCATCTTCTATGGACTTAATATGTAATGCAGCTTGATAGGCTGCTTCTAGGGAACGCTCTGGGGTGAGTAAGTACCATCTGTAAGCTGAGAGGAGAGAGTTGTAAATCTTTTGACTAAAAATCGGTATTCTCATCGTCAGTAATTATTTACCGTTGATTAGTGATTCTGATCATTAACTTAACGCAGGAAGTATACACAACAAATCTACAAGGGAAGAATTTGTGATATCTGATTCTATTTGGATTGTTGGCCGTAGCCGCAGTGGTAAGACAAATCGTTTAGTAGAAAGTTTTTGTGATTGGGTGGTGGGTCAAAATCATCATTTTAAATCATTTTATACTAAAAATCAGCGGGAAGTTTTGGTTTTAGCGGCCAATAGTGATAATCGCCGGGAGTTAGGTGATAAAATTGTTAGCGCAACTCAGGGAAAATATCCAGTGCGTGCTAAGACCATACTGGGTTTTTTTCAAGATGAGGTGATTTTATTTTGGCCCTTATTGATTCAATCGTTAAATATCAAGGCACAATTCCCGGTTAGATTACGCCCAGAAACAGAACAGGAATTAGCTACTAAACTTTGGTATTCCCGACTAGATGCAGTTACCACCGGGCGCTCTGGAGTGAATGAGTACGGTTTGGTGCGGCGCATTCTAGATTTATTACAATTGGCTGCTTACAGTGGTACACCTTGTGAGGATATTGGCAAAATTTTACATAGTGGCTTACGGGACAATGCCATGAATTTAGATGTAGATGCCGATTTTTTGGCATCTTTATTACTGGAGTGGCGCGGTTGGTGTTTACAACGGGGATTACTCACCTATGGGATGATTACTGAACTTTACAGTCAGAGGTTACTGAGCGATCGCCTGTACCAACAGCATCTCACCCAACGCTATCAAGCTGTTTTAGCAGATGATGTAGATGATTATCCAGCTGTGGCGCGTCGCCTGTTTGATTTTTTGTTAGATCAAGGTGCTGTAGGGGCGTTTAGCTATAACCCTGATGGAGGTGTGCGCCTGGGATTGGGTGCAGATCCCAACTATTTAGAGGGTTTGGCGGGGCGTTGTCAAATTGAGACATTAAATATATTACCTTCACCTGGTTTAGTAGACCAACTGGCTACCCCTATGATGGAGTTAGCATCAGAACAAATAATACTATCCAGTTTACCAAAGACAGCGCAGTTAATTCAAACCACATCCCGGGCTGAGTTGTTACGCATGACAGCTGAAGAAATAATTACAGTAATCAAGTCAGGACAAGTCAAAGCAGAAGAAGTGGCAATTATCGCACCCGGTTTAGATGCCATTGCTCGTTATACCTTAGTAGAAATCCTCACCAAGCAAAATATCCCTGTTGAATCACTTAAAGACCAACGCCCCTTGATTAGTTCACCTCTAATTAGAGCATTGCTCACCATGTTGGCACTAGTCTATCCTGGTTTAGGTCGCCTGGTAGATCGAGAAGCTGTGGCTGAGATGTTAGTTGTGTTTAGTAAAAAACCAGAACCACTGGATAGTTCTTCTTCCCCCCCCTCCCGCATCGACCCAGTACGGGCGGGACTAATTGCCGATTACTGTTTTCTACCTCATCCTGATCATCCTAACTTACTACCAGTTTCCGCATTCGATCGCTGGGATCGCATTGGCTATGCAGCTACCACAGCCTATGGTGAGATTTTACAATGGTTAGAAAAACAGCGATCGCAGCAAGCACAGCGTTTAATTCCCAGTCCCGTTTCTTTGTTATATCTAGCAATTCAGGACTTTTTGTGTAAGTACACCAACCCCCCCTACGATCAAATGGCAGCATTGCGGGAATTACTGGAAACAAGTCAGCACTACTGGGAAATTGACACCCGCTTAAGACAAGCAACCCCCAGCACCAAAGCCAGAGAAGTTAACACCACCATCGCCGAATTTATACAACTACTGCGCCGTGGTACCATCACCGCCAACCCTTACCCCTTGCGTCCCATTGGACCGGGTAGAAAAGCCGTCACCTTAGCAACCATTTTCCAGTATCGGTCTTATAGAAAATTTCACCGTTGGCATTTCTGGTTAGATGTTGGTTCTCCCCTATGGACACAAGGAGGTGCAGCAACGCTATTTGCAGCGCCCTTGTTTTTACAACAAAGATTAGGGCAACCTTGGACAGCAGAAGATGAAAAGTTATTGGAAGAAAAAAGATTACATAACATATTAGCAGATTTACTCTCGCGGGTGACAGAAAAAGTTTATTTATGTCACAGTGAATTAGCAGTCAATGGACAAGAGCAATTGGGAAGGCTGTTACCCTTAGTACAAGCCACTATGCATAACCAGTAGAACCAGAAAAATTATCTCCAGGACATCGCTCTATTCCATACAATTCCATACAATGTTAGATAAGGTAAATAAAATTATGAGAAATCAAAGTTAAAAACTATGGGACTATTTGGATTTGGTAAAAAGCTGACTCTTCCCACTCGTGAAGAAGCCTTACCAGGACGGACAATATCAATACCAGTACCCAAGGAACACTATGTCAATCAAAATCCACTTAAACCTCCATTTCCTGAAGGAATGGAGCAAGCAATATTTGGTTTAGGTTGCTTTTGGGGTGCGGAGCGGAAATTTTGGCAACTTCCGGGAGTATATACAACCGCAGTGGGTTATGCGGCTGGTTTGACCCCCAACCCCTCCTATGAGGAAGTATGTACTGGTATGACCGGTCACAATGAAGTAGTTTTGGTTGTATTCGATCCCAAAGTGATTAGTTACTCTCAACTACTCAAAGTTTTTTGGGAAAGCCATAACCCCACCCAAGGAATGCGCCAAGGTAATGATGTTGGTACTCAATACCGTTCAGGAATTTATGTTTATTCCCCAGAGCAAAAGCATTTAGCGGAAGCATCCCAGGACGCTTATCAGCAAGCACTCAACAAAGCAGGCTATGGCCAGATTACCACAGAAATTTTAGATGCTCCTGAGTTTTACTACGCAGAAGCTTACCATCAGCAATATTTAGCTAAAAACCCCAATGGGTATTGTGGTTTAGGCGGAACTAAGGTTGCTTGTCCCATAGGTGTACTTGAATCTCAAATCAGTGGTTAAGTAGTAATTACTGGCTCAAACTTCCTTGATAGCCGGTAACAATCCGGCTACCATCTTTAAAAATATGAATTTCTATTTGGTCACTTGCCCAATTCATCTGGTTTGTTAACTCTGGGTTAAAAACATGAACACCTTGATTGCTAGAGGAAACCAAAGAAGTGGGAGAATTAATCGCTAGAGACTCTATAAAGGGGCCATCAATCAAAATATCTAATTGAGCTAATAATGCTGCGGAATTGGGCGGAGCAGACTGAGATTGTAGTTGGTCTAGGGTGAAGCCAGTAAAAGACATGACATTTAATCCCGCAGCTTTCACCTGACGGGCTAAAGATGCTAGTGGGCCAGCTTGCCAAAAAGGTTCCCCACCGGAAAAAGTTACACCCGTATGATGAGGTTTGCTGAGGATCTTTTCTACAAGACTATCAACAGAAATGAGTTGATTAATAGCAAATGACCAGGACTCAGGATTAAAGCAGCCAGAGCATTGACGGGGACAACCTTGTACCCAGACCACCCCACGACAACCAGGGCCATTAACTTCTGACTCATGTACGTAACCCATGATGTTGACATAGCCTTCAGGAATTTGCATCAGCGCTGGTGATGGTTTTGTTGGTTTAGTTTCCATCTGTTTCCTCTGTTTGTGTAGTGAGGTAGGCCGGATATGAGAATATCCAGTAAATCAATTCTTACTTTTTGGAATCCAAACTTGCTGCAATTGATTTAACCAAAAAACCAGCGCCTTCACTCTTGGCTTCAGCCTGGAAAAAATTTATATTTTTTTAAGAAAGCATTAATACATCAGCCTGTCAATAATGAGAATGGCGGTTTTTGCCAACTCCTGGTGCAGAATTTTGGTTTCTGTTGATTAGATCACAGTTTGTGGTCTTTAAATTTGTAACTTGGATTTGTACTGTTGGTTCAATTACTTAATTAAGGTTAAATAAAGTGAGTTTCACTATTCAAAACGTTCTTATTGCCACCAATGATGATTACCTAACTGTGGATGTGCAGGTGGTGGATGGTAAAATAGCTGCCATAGCATCTGATTTAGAAGTCATCGGTACTGCTGTTGATGGTAGCAATCAGCTATTACTACCAGGTTTCGTTAATGCCCACACCCACTCATCAGAAATGTGGCAACGGGGAATTATGTCCGTTTTGCCTTTAGAGTTATGGCTGGCGGAATTATATGACTTTGCCCCTCTGGATTTAGAAAAGGTTTATCTGAGTGCTTTGGGAACAGCTGTAGAAACTCTACTTTCTGGTGGAACTAGTGTAGTAGATCATTTGGTGTTAATTCCTGGACAAGAATTAGAAACCATCGCTATTGCTGTCCGTGCTTATCAAGAAGTGGGGATTCGTGCTTTTATCGCCCCGTTAATTCAAGACCAATCCCTGACAGCTGGTCTACCTTCGGGGGAATTTGTACAAAACCATCAGCCTTATTTTCGACCAACCGCCGCAACACTGGAAATTATAGAAGAGGCTATTAAACAATTTCATCATCCCCAGGCTGGTGTGAGTATGTTAGTTGCGCCCACAGGAATACAATTGTGTACTGATGCTTTGTTTCAGGGATGTATTGAGTTAAGCGATCGCTATGATCTTTGTCGTCACTCCCATCTACTGGAAACTAAAGCACAGGAAAAACTCGCCCAAGAAAAATACGGTTGTACTGCTGTTGAACATCTGCACCGTCTTGGATATTTAAGCGATCGCACTTCCCTTGCTCATTGTGTGTGGTTAAATCACACTGATATTACCACCCTTGCCCAAACTCAATGTACAGTTGTTCACAATCCTTTAAGTAACCTGCGTTTAGGCAGTGGTATTGCCCCCATTTTAAAATATCTCCAAGCTGGAGTAAATGTTTCATTTGGCTGTGATGGCGCTTCTAGTAATGACTCCCAAGACTTGCTAGAAGCTATCAAAATTGGATCAATCCTCCATAATACCACAGATTTAGATTATCAAAATTGGATCACACCCAGAAAATCTATAGACATGGCATCATTAGGAGGTGCAAGGGGTTTAAATGTAGCTGATCAAATTGGTTCACTTAGTGTAGGCAAACAAGCTGACTTAGTACTTTATGATTTAACCAAATTATCATTACTTCCCCGTACAGATCCCATTGGCTTATTAGTACTAGGTCGTCCCACAAATGTTGTTGATAGTGCTTGGGTAAATGGGCGGCAAATTGTCAGCAATGGTGAGGTTAATACTATTAATGTAGATCATTTACGACAGGAATTATTTAACCGCAGCCAGTGGGAAATAAACCGCAAATCCCCAACCATAGCACAAATAGAAACTCATTATCGCCGAGTTATGGAAATATAAATTTGGTCATTGGTAATATGTTTTTAGTCGCACCTACAAAACATAAAGATATAAATTTATACATATTTACACACGCGATCGCTTTTCTGTTGTTCAATTAACAAACAATATCACCATCAAGCCAAGCTACCTACTATCGATCATCATGTTTAATTCTACTCGTTTCCCAGATATTAAAAATCATTGGGCCAGCCCATTCATTGAAGAACTAGCCACCCGGCGCATTTTAAATGGTTATCCTAATGGAACTTTTAGACCAGATAATTCAGTCACCCGCGCTGAGTTCGCCGCTATAGTTGGGGCAGTATTTACACTTTCTTCCCAGCGTCAGTATGTCCCTTTTGCTGATGTCCCCCCTAATCACTGGGCTTTAAGTGCCATTAAAAAGGCTTACGAAACCGGATTTATTATCGGCTATCCTGACGGAAGTTTTCGCCCTAATCACAGAATTGACCGTAGTGATGTTTTAGTTGCTTTGGTCAATGGCTTGGGGATGGCTGCTGACGTTCCAGCAGATTTGTTGAACCAATTACCACAAATCTATCAAGATGCCAATAAAATCCCCGGCTATGCTAGAAACCAGGTAGCCATCGCCACCAGAACAGAGTTAGTAGTTAGTTACCCAAATATTAAATTGCTTAACCCGACCTTAGCCGCAACCCGTGCCGAAGTAGCTGTGATGGTATACCAGGCTTTAGTTTATTTAGGTAGGTCTGAACCAATAAGCTCCAAATATATTATACTTCCGCCCAAAGTTGTACCCGCCTCTGGAACAGTCAAAGTTAGTCATCAACGAGAGTTTCGCGGGGCTTGGGTGACAACAGTATGGAATAGTGACTGGCCTTCCAAAGCTGGACTTTCAACCGCACAACAACAAGCAGAACTAATCGAAATTCTCAACCGCTTACAAGCCCTCAATTTTAATGCCCTGATTTTCCAGGTGCGACCAGAGGGTGATGCTTTGTATGCTTCCCAATTAGAACCCTGGAGTGCTTGGTTAACGGGAACTCAAGGTAAAGCACCGGAACCATTTTATGATCCTCTGGAATTCGCTATTGCTGAATGTCATAAACGCAACATTGAACTTCATGCTTGGTTTAATCCCTACCGGGCTAAGACCAGTATTAAAGCCGGACCTAACGCCAAACCCCATATAGCTTTGACTAATCCCGAAGTGGTTTACCAATGGGGTAATCAATTATGGATGGACCCAGGAATTAAAATTGTTCAGGACAAAGCTTACAACGTAATCATGGATGTTGTGCGGCGCTATGATATAGATGCGGTTCATCTAGATGATTATTTTTATCCCTATCCCATCGAGGGGCGGAATTTTCCCGATGATAAAACCCATGCAGCCTATAGATCAAGTGGTGGTAGACTCAACTTAGGCGACTGGCGGCGGGAAAATGTTAATCAAATGGTGTTGCGCCTATTTCAAGGAATTAAAGCCATAAAGCCCCACGTTAAATTCGGTATTAGTCCCTTTGGTATTTACCGGCCTGGACAGCCCCCAGGAATCAGAGGTTTAGATGCTTATAATGTTTTGTTTGCTGATGCTAAAAAATGGTTAGAGCAAGGCTGGATTGATTATATTGCCCCGCAACTTTATTGGCGCATTGACCAAACTGCACAGAGTTATCCTGTATTGCTGAAATGGTGGACTCAAGTTAATCCTCAGCAGCGACACATATATGTAGGCAACAATATCAGTCAACTCGACGGCAAAGCGTGGAAAGATGACGAAATTAGTAAACAAGTGATCATCACTCGCAACTTAGCTTCTAATTTGTCACTGGGTAATATCTTTTTTAGCATGAACTCCATTAATCAAAACCGTCGGGGAATAGCAGACCAATTGAGAAATTCTCTCTACAAAACGCCTGCTATAGTACCTACTATGTCATGGCAAAATGGAACAGCACCACCACCGCCCCAAAATCTACGAGTCAGCGATCGCCGCTTGAGTTGGCAACCTGGTAATGATCAACCAGTTCGTTCTTGGACACTTTATCGCCAGACTGACAACACCTGGATACTTCACCGCGTATTGTCTGCTGGGACAACCTTCGCCACTGTGCAGCAACCTGGAACTTATGCTGTCTGTGCTGTTGACAGGTTAGCGAATGAAAGTCTGGGTGTGGTAATTACGGTGAGATGAACTACCCAAGCCGACTTCGTTTATGCTGGGGTTTCTGCATCCCCATTGGTTAACCTCACTATAAGCAAAAAAAAATGGTGATCATTGCATGATCACTTGATGCCTGACCTGTGAATCATATTTGAGTCAATATGGCAAGGGAATTTTTGCGTATTAAATACTACTTTTATAAGTATGTTACTCATGTTAAGGAAGCTTTTTTTTATGACCTTATGATTGATTTTAATTTTTTGAAATTTTTTTTGTTACTGGATTTTTTGATTTTTTTGCGTGCTTTTGTGTTTAAATTATGAAGTAATAAACACAATACTATATAAGTAAATACATTTATGCGAAGGTTTAATAGATGTAACTAGATAAGTTCAACCCAGAAAATGGCTGTTAGCTGATTTAAAATCAAGAATCTCTGTAAGCCTTGATACAGAATATTTTTAGGAGTAGAGGAAGAACTCAGCCCCTATATTCATACCGGGCTTTGAGAGAGTTTTCGCTTAAATATGTGGAATGATTACCCAGATGATTAAAAAATAATTAAATGTTGTTTAAAATACATTTAATTATCAGGGGTATTACAGCCACTCGAAAATTGGTAAGGGAATAAATTTTCGTATTAAAAATTTTCTTAATTAGAAAAAAGGTTACATGGTCAAAATCCGCATTTGATAAAGGTTTTGCCCTAAAACATTGAATTGAAATTGAACTTATTGATGTATGTCTACGCTAAAACCCTGATCCCCAAGCTGAAAAATTCATGTTAATCTACTTCAGTTAATAAACCAAAGTGAAAACGGAACAAGTTCACTTTCAAGTGGCACAAAATCCCACGAACTAAGAAACTGCTGTTCTACAGTCGCTTTAAAATCTGACCCATGAATCAAAGATATTTGTGGACTATTGTCGCCCTGTTTATGACTGCTGTGGTTATGCCTTCAGCCGGTCACACTCAAACTACTAGGGCAAAGGAAGCCACTCCACTTGCTCAAAAATCATCATTTAGCGATCCTGTTAAAGTAGGAGAGTTTAAAGCCTCAGCGGGGGAACTTACCTCGGATGCTGTGATGACAAGGATTCATCCTCACAATATTGGAGGTTACAAGGCGGCAACGCTGTTTATCAAAGATATTCCAGTCCTGACCTTTTTGAGTTCTCAGCCAGTCACGAGTGTTGATAAAAAAGTTGGTGTAATTGGAGATAGTGAAGAAAAACCTTCCTTGACTTTAATTGCAGCTAACTCAATCAAGTTAACTAGTGTAGAAAAGTTGAGGAATCTCAACAACCAAACAAAATCTCTAGATGATGACCCGGTTCACAGAGCGGGTTTAATAGCAGCTAGTATTAACCAGCTGTTCCGAAACAGTGAGGACGCTGAGACAATTACTGTTAGCTGGAAGGGCGGGGGTAAATCTACAGTTACCAATCAAGCCCAGAACAAAAGTACCCCTCTCCAACAACAGCCAAGCGATCGCTACATGATCAAAGTTAATCACCAAGAATTAGTAGAAATTAATGCAAAAACCATATTAGCAGGCACTACCAACAATCTGGCAGAAGATGCCCTGCAAGCTACCAATCGTCTGCGGAGACTGATTGGCGATGCACCTCCTATCAATGAAATTACCAATCTACCAAAACAGCCCATAATTCCTCTGCTACAGCCAGAACAGCAGATCGCCACCAATAGACAACTCAGTTTCCAGGGTATAGCTTCCTTTTATGGTCGCGGTTTTGCAGGTAGACCTACGGCAACGGGGGAGAGATTTAATCCAGAAGCAATGACTGCTGCCCATCGTAGCTTACCCTTCGGTACGCGAGTCCGTGTTACTAATGTCCGCAATGGTCGCTCAGTGGTGGTGCGAATCAATGACCGCGGCCCATTTATTCGCGGTAGAATAATAGATGTATCTACTGGTGCAGCCAGAGCTATAGGAATCATCAATAGTGGTTTAGCACCAGTAAAAATTGAAATTCTCAGTAGATAACTGTTCACAAAAAGACTAAGGGGACAAGGGGATGATTGGATTTGAGATTGTGATCCCAAACTTGATTTACCCAGTCCCCAATTCCCTCCTAGTTCAATGCCCTGTAATGTCTAATTCAGAGATAAACTAACGGGGGAGAGGTTTAAAAAGAACTAGGGGTATTTTGTGCGCCTGCTTACAACAGTTGCAGCCTTACGCTGCTATTTAACTCAACGCTGTTCAGAAAATTACCTGCGGGTTCCTGAAAATTGGGAACTGGATGAAATAACCACGTGGTACCAAACTGCTGTCGGTTTGGTTCCTACCATGGGGGGATTGCATCAAGGGCATTTGAGCTTGATTAAAAGAGCAAGACAAGAAAATTCTAGGGTGATTGTCAGTATTTTTGTCAATCCCCTGCAATTTGGACCCCGTGAGGATTATGAGCGCTATCCCCGCACTTTAGAATCGGACCAACAACTCTGTAGACAAGCGGGAGTAGATGCAATTTTTGCACCTACTCCGGACGAGATGGGTGTTTCTCGGAAAAGTATACAAGATTTTCCAGTTACCCAAGTGACACCCCCATCTGCTATGATATCGAGTCTGTGCGGTCCTTCGCGGATAGGTCACTTTCAGGGTGTGGCCACCATTGTAACCAAGCTGTTCAACTTGGTACAACCTGACAGAGCTTACTTTGGGCAAAAAGATGGTCAGCAATTGGCTATTATTAAACGGCTGGTGGCTGATTTGAATTTGCCAGTGGAGATTGTTCCTTGTCCAACTGTACGGGAACCGTCGGGTTTGGCCTTGAGTTCTCGTAACCAATACTTGACAGCACAAGAAAAAGAGCAAGCCGCTATCTTATATCGAAGTTTACAGCAAGGATCAGCTGCATTTAAAGCGGGTGTTCGTGACAGCAGCCAGATCATAGCAGTGGTACAAGGAGAACTGGCAAAGGTTAGTAATCTCTGCGTGGAATATATAGAATTGGTAAAACCAAGTACGTTAATGTCATTAGAAACAATTGAGGAGGAAGGAATGCTGGCGATCGCAGCTCGTCTTGGTTCCACACGTTTAATTGATAATACCATCTTGAGCGATCGTCAACCCATCATCGCTATTGATGGCCCCGCAGGTGCGGGCAAATCCACAGTAGCCCGTCAAGTGGCAACTAAACTTGGTTTAGTGTATTTAGATACAGGAGCCATGTATCGTGCTGTCACTTGGCTAGTGCTACAACATGGTATTGCCATTGATGATGAATGCGCGATCGCGGAATTAGTCAATCAATGTAATATTGAACTTACCCCCACTGATGACCTGCAATCTCCCGTCAGGGTTTGGATTAATGGTCATGATGTTACTGAGGCCATTCGCACAATTGAGGTTACATCTCAAGTATCGGCCATAGCAGCACAAAGCGCTGTGCGTCAAGCACTGGTTAAAAAACAGCAAGATTGGGGTAAAAAAGGCGGTTTAGTGGCAGAAGGTCGAGACATTGGCACTCATGTATTCCCTGATGCCGAAGTAAAAGTATTCTTAACTGCCTCAGTTAGTGAACGCGCACATCGCCGTCAGCAAGACTTTCAAAAACAGGGTCATCCTGAAGTAAATTTAGAGCAGCTGAAACAGGATATTGCTGAACGGGACTGGAAAGATAGCACTCGTAAAGTTTCCCCTTTACAAAAAGCAGCAGATGCAGTTGAGATCCACTCTGATGGTCTCAACCCATCTGAAGTGACGGCAGAAATTATTAGGTACTACCAACAACGCTGCTCCCAGTTGTAGTTACCGAAGTACAAATATAGATGATAAGTGCGATGTTTAATAGAGACCCCTTTCCAGATTTTAATCTAGAAGGGGCATTTTCAAACCGAAAAAATAAACGGGTAATTATTGACTTTTTAAAACCCCCGGTTCTTGCTGTATTGGCAAGACATCTAAAATATCAACTTGAGCGCAATATTTTAAATCTTCCTGTGATTTTAGACGTAATAACCTTTGTCCGTGACTGGCTTGGTGGAATAGTCCCAATAAGTCATTCTGCCATTGTGAGTAAAGAGCGATCGCGCCAATGACTTCATCGTTACCCGCTAGTTCCACCGGGGAAATTGGGCAATTCTCCACTAAACTATGAGCGATGGCTCCGGCGCAGACTGTATCTTCCAAAGAAAAACTACCTTCCCAGCCAGAACCAACAATCCACACAGTCTCTGGTTGTTTGTCTAGGAGATATCGCACTACTGCGCCTCGATTAATTAAGGCGGCGGTAATGACACTGGGGGAATGTTGTATTTTTTGTAGGGCGCGAGTGCCATTAGTGGTACTGATGAACAAACGCCGCCCTTGGACTACTTCCCTGGTGCAGTCTAGGGGAGAGTTACCCAATTCAAAACCGGCGACTTTAGCGCCGCCGCGTTCTCCGGCTCGCAGTCGTTTTTCCGGTGGCCATTTTTCGCTGACTGCAATTAGCTGATCTAAATCGCTGAAAGCTTGCACAGCTTCGCCTCCAGATGCCAAAACGGTGGCTATGGTGCTAGTAGCTCGCAAAACATCGACGGCGATCGCGCAGTCTGGAGTTGTGTCGCTGGGGGTTAATTCTGGAGTGTGGTATATGAATAGCTTCACGGGCTGGACAAACCTGCTCTAAATACTATTGCCGAGATTACATTTTAATCGGTCTCATTGACATGATTGCAGTAAAAATCAAAGTATTTCTGATGGTCTTCACTGCCGGATAACACAAACAACGATAATCTAAAAATAGAACCAATCCAAAAACCAGATATCCTCTAAGGTATTAAATCTATGGCACCTTTACCCGACTACCGCCCGAAACAATTGTCTTTAGGACCTTTGGAAGCAGAAATTTTGAATATTATCTGGGAACTGGGTTCAGCTACAGTGAAGGATGTACATGATCGCATTTTGTCTGACCCTAACCGGGAATTAGCTTATACTTCTGTCACTACAGTTTTACGTCGTCTCACTGACAAGGGATGGTTATCTTGTAACAAACAAGGGCGAGCATTTTATTGGCTACCTAAACTGACCAAGGAGCAAGCACAGGTAATTAAAGCACACGAGCAGTTACAGCGATTTTTAGCCGTGGGTAATCCCGATGTGATCGCCGCTTTTGCTGATAGTCTAGATGCAGCGGCCAGCGACCAACTAGAAGCCATTGCTAAACGTATTCAAGCAGCACGCCAAGCTAGGGAGAAAGAGTAATTATGCACCTGTTCATGATTTTGACAACTTTAACAGTTGCTTGGATTGTCAGATGTTCTGGTGATCATCTCCAAGGTAGCTGGGATGTGCGGTGGCGGCGATCGCTATTTTTATTTCTCTTTCCCCCATTATTAATTTTTATGACGGCGATCGCGGTGTTATTCATGGGACCCCAAGGAACAATGGGCGGAATAGACACTGGCTGGTTAAGCTATGAATTAGCTTTAATTTTTCTGGTTTTTTTGGCTATTTTGTGCTTGATCTTAGCTGGTCAAGGTTGGCGATCTGTGTTATCTGCTCGGAAATCTCCCTTAGTAAGTCTTGGGGATAAACAAGTGCGGTTACTTAGTACAGATGTTGCTTTTGCGGGTCAAATTGGCTTTTGGTATCCAGAATTAGTAGTTAGCCAAGGATTACTGCAAACTCTATCTCCAGCCCATGTAGATAGTGTGTTAGCACATGAACAAGGACACTACCATTACCGAGACACATTTTGGTTTTTTTGGCTGGGTTGGATACGCGCTTGTACTAGTTGGTTACCAAATACAGATTTTTTGTGGGAGGAATTGTTAGTTTTGCGGGAGTTACGTGCTGACAGTTATGCTGCTTCCTTGGTAGATCCTTTGCTGCTAGCGGAGTCATTGCTGTTGGTGGTGAGTAACAGCAGTTTATCATCACAAATCTGTTGTGCTGCTTTAGGGACTAATGACAATGAGCGATTAGAACAGAGAATAGATGCTTTATTAGCACCACCGGAACCCACACCGAAAATTAACTGGCGGTTCTGGAATAATTTTCTTTTAGCGTTTTTCCCTTTGGTAAGTGTGATATTTCATAATTAAGGTTAGAAAGGGATAACCTGTAGCTGCACGGATTTAATTTGTATAATTTTAGCGGGCAAGATGCCCGCAATACAAGAGGATGATTTATATTTGTATGTTATGTGTTTAAGAAATGCCATAAGCTGAGAATTAAAAAACTTTTCAAACACCCTCTAAGAAGATGTTTTCAATTTAACGAAGTTATATATTATTTTAAGTACATGAAAATTGCCGGGAATTAAAAAAATATGAGTCGCCCACCAATTATTCAACCGGGACAGAGCTATACTTTCAGCAAGTATTTTGAATTACCATTTGCTCCAGAAGATATACTGGCTGAATTGGGATGTAGTTATGAACGTGAACGCTTGCACCTACCAAAAACAGAATCTGTAGCTAATAGAACACAGCAATTGCAGGAAGTGATTGAACGTAATCTTCGCCGAGTAAAATTACTCAGTGAAGATGCACGCAAACAAGCGATCATTGCTCCGATATTATTAGAGGTATGTGAAATAGCCCAAAGCCAGTTGAATATTGAGTATGCGATTAATGTCAGTGATAAACTAAAAGGCAACTTAGATTATTACATTGATAAAGGGAAAGGTTTGTTAGTAATTGAAGCGAAACAAGCAGATTTAAGCAGGGGATTTACACAATTAGCAGTGGAATTAATAGCACTTGATCAATGGATTAACTCAGATCAACCGATTCTCTATGGAGCAGTAACTACGGGTGAAGATTGGCGTTTTGCTACATATAATCGACAAGCAAAACAAATAACTGAGGATTTAAAGTTATATCGAGTACCTGAAGAATTACCAAAATTAGTAGAAATTTTAGTTAGCATATTGAGTAATTAAAGAATACCAAAAGCCTGAAGTTGGGAATTTACTTTCTTTCCTTCACTCTTGGCTCAAAATTATTTTTATTTAACTCCCCAGGCTGGATTCGAACCAGCGACCAATCGATTAACAGTCGATCGCTCTACCGCTGAGCTACTGAGGACCGCTCACAAGTTCTTATCATAAGACTAACATATGGAATTTGGCAAGTGTTTTGCAAAAATTTTTTTTTGCTGATGTTGACTTATGATGGTGTGGCAGCCAAAACCCCTACGGGTGGGTGGTTAGAGGCTTTTGGATGCTATGGGCCACTATAAACCTTTTCGTAACTCAGCCAGTCTTTGCCGGGCTTTGGCATCAATGGAGTTGACTAAGAACCTACTTTTAGACGGTTTGCGTTTTTGATATTTCTGTCGCATCCGACAAACTGTGCTTTCCACCTGATGACACAGTTGTTCTGCCGATAACCATTCAGCGCCATAGCCCTGTACCGTCAACTGTTGCGCCCGGTCTGATGTGGCAACAATTAGGCGATTAATCAGAGATTGCGCCCTTTGGTGGCGTAGAGATGCACAACACTTTTCAATATAGGTGTCTGCCGTTTGCCCAAAATCGGTGTAATGAACTGACAACAGTTCTGTAATTGTTTCTTGACTGGTGGGAGATTTCTGATATTGGGCATCAAAAATTATTTGAGTTTCATACCCTTGAAAAGAGCTGTAACTAGTCATTGCTTCCACTAGTTCCCAGCGCGCTGCTTCTAGTCCTGCTTGGTCACGGGTTTTTTTCAGGCAAGACCAAGCACCAATTATGTTGTAGCCGTCTACTAACAAGACAGCTGGAAGTAATGAACGAGACATGGTTTTTAATCACAGTTATCTAGAGTTAACAAAATTCATTCATAAATTTCATGGTACTTGAAGTATTGCCTGTAACTCTGTATTACAAATCAGTAAAAAATAGGATATGTAAGCAAATTAGAGGGGAAAAACCTTGCCCAGAGAGAAACGCGCCCGGTTGAGGCGCGTTAACATTGTTGGTGATTATCCAGAAAAAGCCATGGGAGAAAATGGGTGTTTAAGAAGTTTGGTCATTCATGGTCATCAAACGTTGTTTAAGACGTTGAGGTTCACCCTTGTCTATCAAGCGGCCTTTTTCTAGTAAGAAAGCACCGTCACAGTAATTCAACTCCTCTAGGCGATGGGTTACCCACAGGGCTGTAATACCGCGATTTTTGACTAGGCGATGAACACCAGCTACTAAGTCTAGTTGGCTATCTGGGTCGAGTAGGGCTGTGGGTTCATCTAATAGTAAAATTTCACAACGCCGGGCGATGGCACCAGCGATGGCGACTCGTTGTTTTTGTCCGCCACTCAAAGCATAAATCGGGCGTAGTTGTAGGGCGGATAAATTCACCGACTCCAGGGATTGTTCTACCCTTTTCCTCACCATCGCAGGGGGTAAGTTTTCTTTTACTAGCCCAAAGGCTACGTCAGCACCCACAGTTGGCATCACCAGTTGATGATCAGGATTTTGAAAAACAAAGCCAACCGGCTCTAAAACCTTAATTTCACCGGACTGGGGAGCCAATAGCCCGGCGAGTAGTCGCAGTAGTGTTGATTTGCCACTGCCATTACTACCCAACAGCATCCAAAATTCACCCACTGGTACTTGTAGGGTGCAGGATTGGATTGCTGCTGCTCCATTGGGCCAACTAAAATTTAAATCCTTGACGTGAATGCCAACTTGGGACATTTTTATACCTTAGTTATTCGGCTGTTACTGAAAAAAAGCCTGGTGGTCTACCGCTACTGGTGGTTGCACCATCTTTTTGAGCAATCTGTACGCCTGAGATTTCACTAGCACGAACAGCAATTTTCTTTTCAGTCTTACCCTCACACTTAAGTTCCACAATGTCAGGGTTGCCTGAGCGCATGGCTGCCAAAATTAGCTGATAGATAGCTTCAGCATCTTCTGCTGTCTTGCTTTGTACTGATATGGGGAAAGCAGTATTTCTGATACTTAAGTCAATGGTAAACATTTAGGATGAGTCAAAACATAACTGTAGGACTAATTTTAGCGTTAGAGCATTGGCAATTGGGGAATAACTGTTCTAGTCGCTCCCCTGTTTGTGATTTAAGGGTGAAATTAAATAAATAATTAAATAAATAATTTAGTGGAAAAATTAACGGTTTGCTCTTATAATTATGAGAGTCGGTAAAAATTTGTAAACTAGATTGACAATCTAGGAAAATTTCTGCATACGGAATGGCTGTAAAAAGCTGGTTTGTAAGCGGAACTGTACTTATAAACATCTGGAGATTCATTAATCATGACCATCGCAGTTGGACGCGCCCCCAGTACAAGAGGGTGGTTTGACGTACTAGATGACTGGTTAAAGCGCGATCGCTTTGTATTCGTAGGCTGGTCAGGGGTTCTGTTATTCCCCTGCGCTTACCTAGCATTAGGCGGTTGGCTAACCGGTACAACCTTTGTTACCTCTTGGTACACCCACGGATTAGCTTCATCCTACTTAGAAGGCTGTAACTTCCTAACAGTAGCAGTATCTAGTCCTGGAGACAGCATGGGACACTCCCTGTTGTTACTCTGGGGACCA
>Ga0169931_10005926_pt1 | contig 18556 bp, 12 predicted proteins | sample Kivu_15m_20L_FD_129675 | JGI IMG/M metagenome (GOLD analysis project Ga0169931, IMG submission 129675) | Freshwater microbial communities from Lake Kivu, Western Province, Rwanda to study Microbial Dark Matter (Phase II) - Kivu_15m_20L... | ecosystem: Environmental > Aquatic > Freshwater > Lake... | reverse complement strand
CTGACGCTCCATGAGATCGCGAAACTCTCGCAACGGCAGCGACATCGCCTCGGAGGGCAAGTCGAACGGGGTCGCCATCGGCAGGGGCGGACCTTCCTTGCCCCGCACCTCGGCGATGATCTCCTCGGGCAGATCGCCAAGGCCAATCTCATCCTCGGACAAGATCACGAGCCGTTCGATCACGTTGCGCAGCTCGCGCACATTGCCGGGCCAGTGATACTGCGAGAGCACCTGCATGGCCCGCTCGGCGATGGGCTTGCACTTCATCCCGTTTTCACGGCAGCTCTGCGCGATGAAGCTGGTGCTGAGCGCCGGAACATCTTCGAGTCGATCGCGCAACGCCGGCGCGCGCAAAGGTACCACATTGAGTCGAAAGAAGAGGTCTTCACGAAAGCCACCCTGTGCCACGGCCTGCGCCAGATCGCGGTTCGTGGCCGCGATGACCCGCACCTCGACCTTGATGTTCTGTTCACCGCCGACGCGCGTGAACTCACCCGATTGCAAAACACGCAAGGCCTTGGCCTGCGCGGGCAGGCTCATGTCGCCTATCTCGTCGAGGAAGATCGTTCCCCCGTCGGCGAGCTCAAACATGCCTTTTTTACGCGCGGATGCGCCAGTGAACGCCCCGCGCTCGTGACCGAACAGCTCGGACTCAATGAGCTCGGGTGAAATCGCAGCACAATTGACCTTGATGAAGGGCTTGGCGCGCAGGGCGCTCTCGTGATGGATCGCGCGCGCGATGAGCTCCTTGCCCGTGCCGGACTCGCCGGTGATGAGCACGCGCGTGCGTGTGGGCGCCACCTTGCCGATCTGCGCGAACAGCGACTGCATGGCCGGGCCGCTGCCGACCATCTCCCATTGCCCCGCGGTGAGCGCGCGCAACCCCGCGACTTCCTCCGCCATGGCGCGTCGCTCGAGCGCGTTGCGCAGGGTCACGATCATGCGCTCGCGATCGAGCGGTTTGTCGAGAAAATCGTAGGCGCCGGACTTCACCGCACGCACGGCATCCTGCAGGGTGCCGTGGCCCGAAATCATGATGATGGTGGGCAGCGGCGTCGTCGGCTCTTGCTTCTTGAGCGTCTCCAGAAGTTCAAGTCCCGACATGCCGGGCAGCTGAACGTCGAGCAACACGAGATCGGGCGCGAGCCCTTCCAGACCCGAGAGCGCCTCCTCTGCACTGCCCGCCTCCTCGACCACAAAGCCTTCGCCCTCGAGCACCATCCGCACGGTACGGCGGATGTTTTTTTCGTCATCGACGATGAATACGGTGGCCGACATCAGTTCATTCCCGACACGGGATGACGCGCATTATAGCCTCAGCACGGCCACTTCGGCCCCGACTTCGACATCCAGCGCGCTGCGAACGGCTGTGGGCATGGCCACGCCGAAGGTCTCATCGACCACATGGGTGCGGACCGCACGAAACAGGCCGTCCGAGCCTTCGCCACCCACGAGCGCGAGCTGCTTGCCCACCGCCGTGTCCGCGAGCACGACCTTTTGCCGGGTCTGCGCCACCAGGGTCACCTCGTCGGTCTTCGCGTGAAAATGGGGGCCGCCATCAAAGGGATCGATGCGATGGGCGTAGGCAAACCCGATCGCGCGCAGCATGTGGGCGACGCCCTGCGTGCTCTTGCCGACCTCACCGATGAGCGCGCGCGCCTCGGGCGCAAGCAAGCTCGCATACAGCGGCTCCTGCGGAAACAACGCCTTGATGAACTCCTTGTTCTCGCGCGAGAGTCGATCGGCCTCCTGATAATCCAGGCCAGTAAAACGGCGCCCGAGCGACTCCCAGAGCAAGCTGCGTCCATCGGGCTCAAGCGGCGGCATCAGCTCGGCGAGCAGCTCGTCGCGAAACAGGCTGCGATGCCGGGCGATGTAGAGAAAGCGAACGAAGGAGAGCATCTTGCCCAGCTGCTCTGCGTGACCGCGATGCGCCGGCAAGAGCACAAGGCCGCCCACCTCGGTGACACCCTTGTAGTTGAAGCCGATTCGCAACACCTGATGAACGAAGTGGCGATCGATCGTGTCGCTGTAGCGCTCTTCTTCGAGCACATCGAAATAGACGTGGGGCGCGCGGCGCGTGCCGTGTTGCGCGAACAACATCGAACAGCCGATGATATGCGGCTCCTCGCCCCGCGGGCGAGCCTCCAGCACGAACACGAACTCACGCTCCGGAACGTGGGCACGCCGCGAGAAGGCCGCGGTCGAGCGCTCGAGGATCGTCGTCAGCCTGCCCCGGTCGTTGGGCAAGTTGACCGAGTCCAGATGTTGCGCGATGCCGAGCAGGGCATCGATATCGATCGGCAGCGCGCTGCGAATGACAAACACGTGGGGAGTTTACCTGCGGAGGTTCACGGCCGTCGGGACGACCGACAGGTTTGCCATGAGGCGATCTGCCACGCTCTCGACACCCGTGGTCGCGATCGTGACTTGCGGCAAGAAGACGGAATAGTCGACAGGTACAATCGGCCGTGGCGACCCACCCTCGCCGGTCGAGGTCCGCGCCTCCGCGATGAAGTCCAAGATCCGTGGCAAGGCGGCAATCGTCGCACGCTTGGTGTCGTGCAACAGGATGATGCCTCTGCCTTGCAGGGCGCGCAGCTGGGTGATCACGCGCTCTGCGATCTCGGCGGGGGAGACCTCGCCGCGCCACTCCTGCGGGTCGACGTTCCAGCCGACATTGATGAGACCGCGCGCCGACAGGGCGTCGTCGAGGGCGCGACAGCGGGCGCCATAGGGCGAGCGAAACAAGAGCGGCCGCAGGCCCGCGGTCGAGGTCACAAACTCCTCGTTGCCGTCGATCTCGCGATCGATCTTCTCGGGTTCGAGGCACATGTCGTGATGGGAGATGCTGTGATTGCCGACCAGGTGCCCATGCTCGACCAGGGTGCGGACAAGCTGCCGACGGGCGCGATCGGCGGCGCGCTCACCGACGAGCAGTCCGCCCGAGATGAAGAAGATGGCCTTGATGTGGTGGCGATCGAGCAGGTCGAGGACCTGCGGCGTGGTCTCAAGATCGGGACCGTCATCAAAGGTCAGCAGGATCTCGCGCCGGTCGGACAAAGCAGCCGGAACCGCGGCCACGGGGGGCGGCACCGGCTCACCGGGACGGGGCGGCAGCCGACGGATGAAGACGGGAAACCCGGGTGCCGAGCGGAGCTCCGGCTCTGCAGGCTGCACCGCGATGGACGCTGCCTTCGATGCGAGCCCGCGCGCCTTTTCGGACTCGACGGGCGCACGTCCCCCACCCTGCCCGGGCAGGCCGAGGAGGAACAATCCCGCAAGCAAGCTGGAGAGCCAGCGCACCATCTTGAGGGATTATATCGGATTTTATCCGACAACGTGAACAACGCAGAGCATCACGCGACCCGGATCGCGTGGGATCCATCCGGGCCGGTGATTGGCGACGGGCGGCGGGCTAGTTGTTGCCGGCGTCCGCGACGCCGGCGTCCGAGGCGCCACCGTCCGGGGTGTTTGCAGGGGCCGAAGCGAAGGGCAACTTGTAGGTGTACAGACCCTCGATCTCGGGCTTGCCGGTGTTGCTCAGCTCGTAGAGCAGGTGGCCGTACTCGGGCAACATCATGTGATAGACGCGGTTCGCATCGGCCTGAATGAGCGTCGCGCCGCCGGCCTGCAGGACGTTGTCCTTGATGGTGGACATGCGGATGGTGGCGATGTCGATGTCGGTGCTGTCGGTGAAGACGATGCCCCGATCACCCACGGTGAACCAGAAGTCGACATCGGTGGCGAACTTCTGCCGGCCCGTGCAGTCGGGCTTCGCATACATGCCCGTGCCCACGGCCAGCTCCGGATCCACATCGTCCGTCCAGAACACGAGCCCACTCGACTCGAGGAAGGGCGTGCCATACAGGTCGGTTCGCAAGCGAGCCTGCAACACGCAAGCGGGAGCCGCGCCGTCCTTGGTCGCCCTGGTGTTGTCGGCGATCGAAAGATCCGAAAGACCCGTGTCTTCATCCGTGTCTCGGTTGAAGGCGGTGTACTTGAAATCCGACGTCACGAGCGCGCTGCTGACGTTGCTGACGATGGACTTGTAGTCAGCCGGCGTTGCAGGGTTGGGGACAATGCGTATCGATCCCTTGAACACCGCCACGTCGTAGAACAACAACAATCCAGCGTCGACGTTGGCCTTTCCGAGAACCAGGTAATTGCCGATCTTGTCGGAAATGACGGTCGGATTCGCGCCGCTCGGGAAGTCGGCCATCTTCAAGACGCCCTTCGGATCGCCCGTGGACGAGTACACGAAGTTGTCCAGGAAGAATATCTTCTTGCCGTCGCGCGACACGGTGAAACGCGCAGCGTTGGTCAGCAGAGGTGCCGTTGCCCTGGCGTTGAACTGAAAGCCGGGCTTGAGTTGTGCCGTGGGGATTGCCCAGAGATTCTCGCGATCTTTGTCGGTGCGACCGGTCGAGTAGATAAACGTATCACCCGCACGACTGAACGATGCACGCCACTTCGTCACGGGCTCTGCGCCATCCGTGGTGGGATGGATGCGGTCGATGAACGGCAAGGCAGAGTCTGCGCTGTCGACCAGCGTGCCTGCGAAGAGATCAAACTCGAAGGGCTTGGTGTCATCCTCCTCGAGGTTGCCGAGGCACAACGCGACGGGCGCGCGCGGGTGACCGCTGCAGCGGAAACCGGCCTTGTCGGTCAGGCGACGAGGCGCAGTCCAACCGGGCCGCCATCCGTACACGAAACCTTTGTAGACGTCATCGGGACCCGAAGCCGCGTCCGCGTAGAAGATGAGCGTGTCACCCTGGAAGCCGTGGCTATAGGGGTGCGTCGGGCCTGCGTCCGGTTGCGCGGTCCAGAGGTTGGTCGTCAAGCGACGGCAGTTCGCGCCGTTTGGATCGGTACAGGTCACCGAGCCTGGTGCGCGTACGGTCTGCGAATAATTGAAGACCCAAAGCTCGAATTGGCCGATCAACTCACCGGACACGAAGAAGCCGCACCAGCGATCGCCCACCTGATTCTGCAACGTCGCTCCATCAGGGGTTTCGTTGCTGCACGACGAGACGTGATCACCAATCAGGCGCGCCTTGTTCGGAAAGGGCAGCTTGACGGCTTCCTTGCTCACGGCCGGCGGCTCGCGCTGGGCCATCGCATCCGGCTGGGCCCCGCCACCCTTGAGACCTCCGCCGTCGAACCTCAGTCCGCCCGTTTGGCCCCCCATCCCGCCATCGGGCTGGTCAGCCAGCTTGAGGTCGGCGCCACCGTCACAGGCCAGCACCAATCCAACAAAAGCCACGAGGGCCACAGGTCCTATCGAGCGTCGTCGACCGCCGGTGGCAGCCTGAGGTGGGGTCAAAAGCATGAATTCTCCTTCGGAATGAAAGATTGGACCCTAAAGCCCCGGGGTGCGGCAATGGGAATCTTCTCAAAGAACGTCCTTGTCCCGCGAACCGGCGGCCCGGACGTGGCGGTCGCCCTACTTCCGGTCGGCGCGACCCCGAAAGGTCTCCGCCGGATAGCGCTGGGCGTTGACCACGATCTTGTCGGACACGGCGCTCGCGAGATCGACGCCGATTCGGTCGCAGAGCATCAGCAGGGCAATGCCCACGTCGCCGATCTCGGACACGATGCGCTCCCGCGGCCCGGTTGCCCGTGAGTGCGCATCCGATTCGGTGTTCGCGACCCAGCGGTACTCGGCCACCAGCTCGCCCGTTTCGGAGGCCAGCAACATCGCGAGGTTCTTGGGATCGTGAAACTGCTGCCATTCCCGATCGGCGACGAACTTTCGGAGCTGCTCCAGGACGGGATTGAGATCGGTCATCGTCCGCCCATCGTATCCCTCGGAACTTCTCTTGCCCATACGTTGCGGGCGCGACGCGCGCGTCGGCTCACGCGGCCCGCAACAAATACGAGCGCTGGTTCGCCGAACAGCTCGCGCTCTTTGCCACCCGGGCAAAGGCCATCTCGTCACATGCGGGCTCGCATCGCGTCGACATGACTGCACGCCGCCTGCCATCCACCCGTGCACGCCTTTTCAAAGTCATCGCGCGCCTGTGAGAAGCGTCGCATGTTGGCGTGTGCGCCCGCACGTTCCATGTAGGCGCGTGGGTGTCCCGGGTTGTCCCGTAGAAATCCGGTCCACATCAGCACGACCTCATCGAAACGTTGCTGCGCGGCGAGGTGGTCGACGAGCGCCATGTGCAGCTCGAAGTTATTCGGCTGGCGACGCACCGCCTCGACCCGTGTTTGAATATCGTCGAGCTCGGTCATCAACTGCCGCGCCGGCTTGCTGTCGGGCGTCCACCAGAGCACGCGATGCAGGTGCGTTCGCGCAACGGCAAATTGCCAGCGGAAGAGCGCCTCCTCTCCCGCATTCAGTCGATGGCGCGCGACCTCATTGACGTGCCAGTCGAGGCCCCTGTCGGCCGGATCCAGCAAGGTGGCGTGCGACAGATCGGCCTCTGCCTTCTCGAAGCGCCCGAGCCGCAGGTAGGTCGAGGCCCGCCGTGCTCGGAGATCGGCGTCGGAGGGACGGAGCTCGATCGCTCGACTCAGATCGGCCAGCGCCGCGTTGTCATTGTGTTCATTCTCGTGGACGAACGCGCGCTCGCTCAGAAACAGCCAGTATTCACCCAGCGCCACAGCCCGGTCACAGGCCTCCCTCGCGGTCTGGTACCGCTGCGCAGAGCGTTCATCGTTGCAGGTCTCGATGTCCGTGTATCCGGCCAACAGGCGCAGCTTGCGGTTGGCGTGCTGTTTCACCGAGAGCGCCGCAAACGCCGTCATTTCCTCGATTGAGCCACCCCAGCGAGGCGCAAGGTAGTTCATGCGCAGCGCCCGGACCCGAAAACAACCGGGACACAGCGCCAGGGTTTCATCCAGCCCCTCCTGCAGTTCCTTGCGGGCGCCATGCGCGGCGAGGATCCTCAGCATGTAATAGCGTACGACGTTTGCAGCTCCCCGAATCTCCAGCGCCTTTTTCAAGTGCGTCATCGCCTCGAGATCGGCGCCCGCCATGTCGCGGAACTGGACGCCCGAGGTCTTGGACGCGTAATCCGTACCACGATGGGCCCACGCCTCGGCGTTCCAGTAGATGCCAAGCGCAGCGTGCGGCACGAACGAGTGCGGGTTGTGCTGCACCCACTCCTTGAGCAGCGGCAGCAGCCGCGGATCGGCGGTCGCAAAGGCGCCAAGCGCGTCATGCGGCCAGTCCTCGTTGCGCGGATCCTTCTCGAAGGCGTTCTGCAGCTCCTCGATATAGTTGGTCGCACTGTTGAACTGTCGGTGGTGCAAGAGGGACAGGAACCCGAGCGGATCGGCCGTTTTCCTCGGATAGTCGAATTCGTCCTGCCCCTCGGGGCCGACCATCGGCAAGGCCTCCGGCGGCGCTGGATATCGAAAACGCTTCAGGTTGTCGCCGCCTTCTGCGAGGCGCGCCTTCGGCATCAGGTCGCGGCGTTGTTGCTCAATCCGCGCGCGACGATTTTGTTTCACGATCGACGAGCCGTAGATTGCGAGCCCCACGACCAGCGCCCCGACACCGAGGGCAATACGCCGGGCCGCCGGCGTCAAACCTTGTGGGCCCGTCTTCTTCGCGGTGGGCCGCGGCGCAGGCGGCGCTGTCGAGGCTTCATTCTTTCGAAAGACCGCCTTGCACAGGCTGCACATCAGCGCGCCGTCGTCGTTCTCCTCCCCACAGGCGTGACACCGCAACACCGATACAGTTTAACCGGAACAGACAGCGGACTCCATGTCGGCGACCCACCACGGGAGCGGCGCCGAACAAAACCGGGTCTTTGCGTAAGTGGCGATCGTAAACCATCACCACTTACGCGCCGGTGCCGGTCCCTGCGGACCGAGCACGACCGTGACTAGAACGGAATGTCGTCGTCGGTGTGGGCCGGGCCCGCATCGTCCATCGGCGCAGAGCTGTCGTCGCCCCACTTGCGATTGCCGCCACCACCGCCACCACCCGCGCCACCTTCTTTGCCGCCGCCGATGAACTGAACGCGCTCGGCGACGATGTCCGTGGCGTAGTGCTTCTTGCCTTCCTTGTCGTCCCAGGTGCGGGTCTGCAGCTTGCCTTCGATGTAGACGCTGCGACCCTTGGTCAGGTACTTCGAGCAGTTTTCACCTTGCTCGCCCCAGACCGTGACCCGGTGCCATTCCACCTTCTCCTGGCGCTGACCCGTCTTGTCCTTGAATACCTCGTTGGTTGCGATGCGCAGATTGCAGACCGCGCGGTTGGATGGGGTGTACTTGAGCTCCGGGTCCGCACCCAGGTTGCCGAGCAGAATGACCTTGTTGACGCTTGCCATGATTGCCTCCGTTTTATCGCCCTGAACCCTTGTCGGGGTCAATGCAGGATTGGAATTGTGAACGGGTGGGTATCGGTTTGACCCTCGCCCGCGTTGCGAAAAAAAACGACGCTTGTTGTCGCCCGACGCGCCTCCGGGTGGCACGCTTCTGTGGTGATTCGGGTACTTGCGGCATGGATCCTGTTTGGCGCTTCGTTGTCGGAGGCTGCGGCGGCGCCTGCCGGTACAGCCACGAAATCAGTGGGGGTTGAGTCACTCGGACAGGGTGTCACGGCGGTCCGACACGGAAATTCGAGCGCGGCCGTTCCGCTGCTCCGCGCTGCGCTCGGTGGGAACATCCGCAACCAGGACTACGCGCGTTTTTTCCTCGCCGAGGCCCTGCGCGCCACCGGCAAGCTCGCCGAGGCGCGGCGTCTTTACGAGGGACTCGCGCGCGAAAAAGCTTCCCGCTTCGCGACGCCCGCCGCCTGGCTGGCCATCGACCTGCAGTGGCAAGGCGGCGAAAAGGCGGACGCGGCCCGGCGTTATGGCGCCTTGCTCAAGACCGTCCACACAGAGGCCCCCTCCACGCGGGATCGGCAGGGTGTCGCGCCAGGCTCACCCGACCGCCACATCGATCCGGCGCTCGCCCATTATCGCATCGCCGAGCGCGCGCCCGCCGCAACCGCAAGAGCGCATCTGCTCACGATCGTCACCCGGTACCCCGGCAGTCCCTTGCTTGAAGAAAGCGCAGTACGTTTGAAAGCCCTGGGTGGCGCCCCCGCCCCGGCCGATGCATCGGGCGCGGTGTCGCTGTCCGTCGACGCGCAGCTGCAGCAGGCCAGGACGCTCTTGCAAGGGCTCGAACTCACCCGTGCCATCACCATCTTGCGCGGGCTCAAGGAACCACTGCCCGCGCCGCTCGCGACGCAGCGCGAGCTTCTGCTCGGCAAGGCGCTCTACCAGACCCGTCACAACTACGAGGAATCCGCGCAGCTGCTCCTCGGCCTTGTGCAACGCTTGCCCGCGCGCGACGCCGACTGGGCGGCCTTTCACGGCGCACGCGCGCTGGCCCGCGCCGACAGAGACGACGAGGCGATCGCGCAGTTTCGCTCCATGGTCACGCAATTTCCCGGCTCCAGCTGGGCCCCCGAGGCGCAGTTCATGGCGGGATTTCTCGCGTTCAACCAGGGAAAATTCGCCGCCGCGATCCCCGAGCTGCAGCAAACCGCGAACAAATACCCGAAGAGCGCCTTCTCCGCCAATGCGCTGTGGTACCTTTCGCTGGCCCACGCCCTTCAGGATCGTCCGAACGAGGCGCTCTCGTATCTCACGAGCTTTGATCGGCGCTCGGACCTGCGTCCCGAGCTTCGGCCGCAGGAACGGTCCGCCTACTTCCGCGCACTGTGGTTGCAACAGCTCGGCAAGCACGACGAGGCACTGCAAGGATGGCGACGTCTTGTAAAGGACGAGCCCTTTGGCTGGTATGGCCTGCTGGCGGCGGCGCGATTGAAGGCGGACCGGCAACCCGATGCCCTCGCGCTCGCGCCGGGATCCGCTGCCGTTGCGACCCCGGCAACACGGAAAATCCAGAGCGATGTGGCGCTGCAGCGAATCGACGAGCTGCTCGCGGCAGGGCTACGTGAAGATGCGGGCCTGGAACTTGAGCGCTCTGCATCCGAGCTGCTGAAGCGGCATGGCAATGGGCCGGGTTTGCAGCTGCTCATCCTGCGAGCCCAGGCAAGCGGGACGTTTGCCCGCACCTATCGCAGCGCCTCCACGCTGGGCGCGCCGGCCTTGTCGCAAAGTCCCGATGGACCGGCGCGCGCCATCTGGCAGGCCAGCTACCCACAGGCGTACGACGGGCTCGTCGATGCGTATGGCAAGGCCGCCGGCAACCCGCCCCATCTGTTGCACGCGATCATGCGCAAGGAATCGGGATTTGATCCGCTGGTGGTTTCGTACGCGGATGCGCGTGGTTTGATGCAGATGATCCCCGCCACGAGCGCCAACGTCGCGAAGGAGCTGGGGCTTTCGTTCTCGCCCGATGAGCTGTTTGACCCCGAGACGAACCTTCGCCTCGCCGCGTCCTACATCGGCGCCTTGCACAAGAAATTTGGCCAGCAGGCACCGCTGACCTTCGGCGCCTTCAACGGCGGCCCCCGGGCGATGACGCGCTTTTGCGAGCGCTTCGGGAAATACCCGGCCGACCTCTTCGCGGAGCTCGTGACCTTTCCCCAGACCCGGGAGTACGTGAAGCGTACGACGTCCAACTACGCGCGATACCTTTACCTGTACGAGACCGAGCGCTGGTTGCCGCCCCTGTCCTTCGATTGCCAGGTCCGGCAGGACGGACCCAACTATTGACGGTTTTTTGGCGTCGCGACTCGGAATGATCCAAGATCATCCTGTGGCGAGATTCAAGGGTACGGTCAGTCGAAACGATCTGGAAGGCGGCTTCCTGCAGCTCATTGATGCCAAGGGCATGCGCCTCGTGCTGGCGGGCACGGTGGATGGCGGCTGGATTGGCAAGCGCGTCGTCATCGAGGGCAGCATCGACCGCGAGTCGCTCTCATTCTCGATGAGTGGACCGCGGCTGCTGGTTCAATCGATCGCGGGCGACGAATAGTCTGCTCTGCCGCGCTGAACTAGCGAATCGCGCCGTCGGCGACGAGGACCGGCATGTTCGGCGAGAGGGGACGCGGTGACTTCACGATGACCGCGTCACCCACGTCGAGTCCCTGCACCACCACGGCGGACTCGCCCATGCCCTCGGCAAGCAACACGGCGCGCAGCTCGACGCGGCCGGTTGGCGCCGCGACAAAGACGCGACGGCCGTTGCCCGAATCGACGAGCGCCGAGCTCGGAACCGAAAACACGCCATCCAGACGAGCCTTCGCGAGCTGCACGGGCGCACCCACGGTGGCCTTGCAGCTGGCAGAGAGCTCGACCGTCACGTCAGGACGGGGCTCTGCTGAATTCGTATCACGCGGATCGAGCAGGCGACAATCACATGGCGCACCCGCCACCTGCACGCGACAAAACGCCAGACGCGCGGCCTCCGCGGCCTGGTGACTCTCGGAAGGGAAGTCAAAGCTCGCCTGCAAGCCCGTGGCCGCGGTGCGCACCACGGTGTCCCCTGCGCGCACGGTCTTGCCAACCGCCGTCTGCAACGAGCCAACCTTGGCCTCGCGCGTGGCGACAACCGAGAGCTTCTCAAGCTGCACCATCAACTGCGAGAGATTCTCCTGCTTCTCGCGCAGCTTGATCTCGGCCTGACGCGCCTCGGGCTTGTTGTTCTCGGCCTGCATCGAGACGAAGAGTTGCTGGTAATACGCGACCCGTCCACGCAGCCTGTCCACCTCGCGCTTCAGAGCGCGGCCCTGCTCGAGCAGCACCACGACGTCGCCCGGCACAAACGCGGCGCCTTCGGCCAAGGTCTCGACCACGACACCGGCCGCGGGCACGCGAATGTCATACGGTTTCCCCGCCACCACGACACTCTGCTCGTCGAAGTACGAATACCGCGACTCCGGGCTCGGGACGATCGTCTGCACCGAGACGGGCTTTTCACCGCCGGGCGACAGCACAAACTTCCAGATCGCAAACCCGACGGCGCCTGCCGCGATGAGCGCGATGACCGCCCAGAGTAACCAGCTGCTGGACTTCTGTGGAGGCGGCGCAACCGGAACCACAATGGGGGCGCCGACATTCGCCGCAGGTGCGGGGATGTCGAGACCATCCAGATTGAAACCGCCAGGCGCCGGTGGTGCTACGTTTTCAACGGGCATGGGCATGGCTGCGGCCACGGGCGGCAGGTTGAGGTCAACAGGCGCAGCGGCCACGGGCGGCACGGGTGAGCCAGAGCGTGCGTCGATATCGACCCTCTGTGTCGAGTCGCCCTGGTTCGACGCCACCGGCATCGTGGTGTCGCCGCCACCTGCGATGCGCACCGCCGCGGACAACTCGGGATTGCTTTCTTCATCCATTCGCGTCGCAACCGCGAGCAGCTCGGACATGCCCTGCATCATCGCGGTCGGCTCGGCCTGTGGATTCCACTGGGCTTCCGCCGGGGAGACCGGCGCGGCAGGAGGCGCTGATTCGTCGACGAGGCCCAGCTCAACAAGACTGGCGGCGAACTGCTCGACCTGCGCCGCATCGACCTCCATGCCCAGATTCGAACGGGCCGACTCGGCTATCTCTTCGTAAGAACGTCCATCGAGCAAGAGCGCGAGATCGTATTCGAAATCGTAGAGTCGAACGGGACCACCCGGCTTCGAGAGCTCGACATAGCGAAGCTCGCCCTCGACGACGGATTTGTTGGGAAGATGGCGATTGAAGCGCAGCGTACCGGAAGCCATGCGGTCCATCATCGCACCGCCCGGGCCCAAAACGCCACTATCCGACCAAAGGTCGTGTTCAACGCCCGAGCGTTCGACGGTTTTGGAGGGCCAGTTGCCGCAGCCGCTGCACCTCTGCACCGTCGGCCGCGAGCGCCTCGATCGAGGTCTCCATGCGGTAGGTCCAGTTGTGGGGACCGATCGTGCCCGGCACGTTTACCCGTGCGCGGCTTCCGGCGAGATCGCCGTAGGGGATGATCGCGAGCGCGGAGCCGGCGCCGTACACAGCGCCGAGCAGGGCGTCGCGCAGTCGCGCGTCGTACGGGTGATTGAGCTCAAAGCCCTGCAGTCCCGGCAAGGCGAAGAGATGCTGCCGCTCGTGGGGCTGCAGCGAGTCGTACCACTCGGCCTGGGATTCGGTGTCGTGCGTGCCGGGGGTCGCGACCGACAGGGCGGGCCACCGGGAAGGATCGCGGTAAACCCCCTGGTCGTTCTCCCAGCGCATGACCCGGTAGCCGGGAATGCCGCCTCGCGTCAGAAGGGCGCGGGTCCAGTCGGGCACATCGCCCAGATCTTCGGCCACGATCTCGCCCGCACCCGCCAGGGCCGCGAAGACCTTCGGGCCAAGCCACTTGTGCTGGGCCTCGGTCCTGGGCGAGTAGCCCGGAGGACCGCCATCGTCGCGCCTGTAATAGGAGCGAAAGAGCCCGACCGCGTGATCGACCCGCCAGAGGGAGCAAAGCGCACCCGCGCGGGCAGCCCGTCTCTTGATCCAGTCAAACCGCGTGCGGACCATTCGGCGCCAGTCAAAGACCGGCAGGCCCCAGTCCTGTCCGTCGGCCGAGAAGGCGTCGGGCGGCACACCCAGGCGCAGCCCCTTGCAAAAGACCCTGGGGTTGGCCCAGACGTCGGCGGCGTCGCGCGACACCACGAAGGGCAGATCGCCGGCCAGACCCACCCCGAGCTTCTCGGACTCGCGCCGGGCGGCCTGCCATTGAAGATGAAGCTGCCACTCAAGGTACTGTCGCTTGAGGATCGTGCGCTGCAGACGGCCCCGCGCCTCGTCGAGCGCCGCGGGTTCCCGATCGCGCAGCGGGGCCGGCCAGTTGCCCCAGTTCGGACCGTGCTCCTCGGCGAGGGAGCGGTACAGGGCAAAGTCGTCGAGCCAACCCTGCTCCGCTTTAACGTAGGCGGCGAGCTCGGCAGCCCGGGCGGTCTTTCCCAGCCACTCCTTCTGATGGAAGTGATTGAAGGCCAGCTCGGCCGCGCGAGCCTTCAGTGCGCGCACCGCCTGCCATTGCACGGCCGGCACGCGCCGAAGGGACTCGATCTCGGCCTGCGCACCGTCACCAAGCGCCGCGATACCGCCCGCAGCAGCGAAATCCGGCACATCCCGGAACGCCAAAAACACCGGATCGAGCGCAAAGGCGGTCAGCGCCGAATAGGGACTGGTCTCCTCGGGCCAGATTTCGTGAAAAGGCAGGAGCTGAACCAGCGAAAAGCCAGCACGCGCCCCCCAGGCCGAAAAGGCGACCAGATCGGGGATTTCCCCGCAGCCCCAGTCGTGCGCGGAACGCAATGAAAACAGGGGTATATTGACCCCGACCCGGCGATTGAGCTGGAAACGATGCACCGAAGCCACTGTGCCGATTTTTTTCCCGCACGGCCAGTTCTCGTTCGCTTTCCCGCGACCAAAATCCGAGGCTCGGTCGAATTTTCGTTTCGACGGTAAGGCTTGCCCCCTCCGGATACATGCATCCGTGGACTTCCGGCAGGGGCGACCTGCCGGGGAACAAAACAGGAACCTATTGAACCCTTTGAAGTTAAAGGCTTGTCAGCAACTCGGCCCCGTGTTAGCGAAACGGGTCCGGGGACCAAGTGTCCCCTCTTGGGGACTGTTTTCGATCACCTGGAACCTTTCGATCCGTCTCATCGCACGAGGCAACACATGAAGCGATTTGCAACCTGGGGCCTTCTCGTATTGGCCATTTGTCTTTCGCCAGCAATGGCACTCGCACAGGCGACCGGCCAGATCGCCGGCAACGTCTTTGACCAGAACGGCATGCCCCTCAAGGGCGTGAAGGTCTCGGCGCAATCGGATACCGATATCGCGAAGAAGACGGTCTACACCAACGACGAAGGCTATTTCCGAATCATCGGTTTGATGCCGGGTACCTTCGAGGTGACCGCGACTTCGCCAGGATTGCAGTCGTTTTTGCAGAAAAACGTCGCGATCGGCGTGAGCTCGGTTGCCGAACTTTCCATCATCATGGAAGTCAAGACGCAGGAACAGGAGTTCACGGTCGTCGAGAAGGCACCGGTCGTCGACACCAAGAAGGCCGCGACCGTCGAGAAGTTCGACGGCGAGTTCCTCAACAATCTGCCGCTCGAAAACCGAACCGAGCTTCAAGGCGTGCTCGCAAACCAGGTGGCGGGCGCCGTCGGTAACCAGAGCAGCCCACAGTTCCGCGGTGGTAACTCAGCCCAGAACTCGTATCAGCTCGAAGGATTCCAGACCAACGACACCGCCGGTGGCCGTGGTCAGATCATCACCTTCCGCACCGTTGCAGCCCTCGAAATGTCGACGGGTGGTTACGGCGCAGAGAACGCCAACGCTGCAGGCGCCGTCATGAATGCGGTCACGCGCTCGGGCTCGAATCGCTACGAGGCCGAGGTGAGCGGCTGGCACGAGAACCAGAAGCTGCGCTTCTTCCAGGACGATCTGGATCCTCGCACCTTCGGCATGAACAACCAGCTGTCGCTCGATTTGTCGGGCCCGATCATCAAGGACAAGCTCTGGTTCTACACGACCTTCGAGGGTCGTAACGAAATCCAGAATCGTGCGAAGGATCCGCTGGGCATCCGCGCCACGCCCCCCCGTTTGTCCGAAAACGCACTCCGCGGCGGCGGCAAGCTCACCTTCCAGATGACGCCGCGAAACAAGCTGCAGTTCGTCTACAGCTTCAATCGGACGGCGACCAAGAACTCCCAGGGCTCGATCAACTACGACCGTGACGCGCAGACCAAGAACGACGTGTTCGACTACTTCGCGGGCCTCATCTGGGAGTCCGTTCTGTCGGACGCCCTGCTCTTCCGCAGCCAGCTCGGCACCAACTCCTTCACCTCGGAATTCGCACCGGAAATCTGCCGCACCGATCCAGAGAACTGCGATCACATCACGGCGCTGCGCCAGCGGAACCCGTTCTACGAGTGGCAGAACTTCAGCTACCACAACCAGGTGTTCTCTCGAACCGTCGAGTTCAAGAACACGCTGCAGTACTTCCTGGATAACAAGGCCCTCGGTAACCACGACGTGAAGCTCACGGCCCGTTACTACGGCGCCTGGCTTGAGCGCCGCGAAACGACGCCTGGCAACTCGATCTACGTCTTCGACGGCACCACGCCGTTCACCAAGCGTGAACTCTTCGTGAACGACCCAACGGTCGAGAACGGACGTTACGGTTGGGCGATCTCCAACTCGTCGTCGCGTACCCTGCACTTCTCGCTCTCGGACCAGTTCCGATTGCCCGGCTACCGATACCTGACCATCAGCCCGGGCGCAGCGTTCTTCAACACCAGCGCCAGCGACGGCGCCGGCAACGAGGTGTTGGCCTTCAACACGGCAACCCCGCACATCCAGTCGGCCTGGGACGTGACCCACGACGGTCGCACCGTTGTTCGTGGCGGTTTCAATCAGTACGTCGACGTTGGTAACCTGAACGTCAGCAACTTCGCTGGCGCCAGCCGTACGCTCAAGACCTGTGAGTACGACCAGGCGACCAAGACCTACTCCAGGAACTGCCAGTTTGAGGGTGGTCGCTCGCGCAACACGGTTGGCCTCCCCTGCGGCCCGACCGGCATCGATGCGGACGGCAAGGACTGCAGCACCAAGTTCAAGACCCCGCGAACCTGGGAGTACATGTTCGGCGCCGAGCGCGAGATCGTTCAGGGTGTTTCGCTCGGAACGGACTTCCAGTACCGCAAGTACGAATACCAGTACGAAGATCTTGAGACCAACCGCATCTGGAACAAGACCGGAACGGACCTCGACCCCACGGGCCGATTCCGCAACGGACGCAACTTCGTCATCACGGACCTCGAGACGCCCGAATCGGCCAAGCGCCGTTACCTCGGCGTCGTGACGACCCTCAAGAAGCGCGAGGGCGCGCTCCGCGTGAACCTGAGCTACCAGTGGTCGCAGCTGCAGGGTAACGTCATCGACGGCTTCCGGAACCCCTACCTCAACAACCCGATCCAGGATCAGCTTCAGGAAGGCTTCCTCCCCGGCGACTCGCGCCACGTCATCCGCGCTCAGATGACCTACCAGCTGAACGCCTGGTTGACCGCCGGCTACACCTTCCGCTACGACTCGGGAACCCCGGTCCAACTGGTGTACTTCAACAAAGTGACCAACGACTGGACCGACTTCCGCGCCCGCCGCGGATTCAGCCCCGGACGCAACATCAACGACCCGTTCGACGACTTTGCGTACCGCCTGCCGGATCAGATGGTCATGGCGGCTCAGCTCCGCGCCAACCTGAAGGCCATCACGCGCTTTAACGCCGAAGTCTTCACGGACTTCATGAACCTCCTCGCGCTGCGAACCACGACGGGCGTGACCACCCGCGCCGACGACCCCAACGTTGGCCTGATGTCCAGCCGCTTGCCGCCGCTCGCCATCCGCGCTGGTTTCCGCTTCAAGTACTAGCTGAAACACCAGCTTCGGTTCGGACGAAAACCCCGCGGCAATGCGGGGTTTTTGCTTGTGGGGCAAACACCTCTATGATGGAGCTATGGCCAGCCCTGTTGTCCCCGCTCCCCCACAGACCCCCGAGGATCGAAGAGTCCTCATCACGGGAGGCGCCGGTTTCATCGGCTCTCACCTGTGCGAGCGCTTGCTCGAAAAAAACGACGTGGTGATCTTCGACACCTTTGGTCGCAACGCCATCTCGATGGCTGGCCTCGACAAGCACCCCCGATTGACGCTCATCAAGGGCGATGTCCTCGACGGCGAGGCCCTGAAGAAGGCCATGGACGGATGTGATGCGGTTGTCCATCTCGCCTCGATCGCCGGCGTCGACACCGTGATGAAGAACCCCGTCACGACGATGAAGGTATCGATGCTGGGGACCTACAACGTCCTCGAGGCGGCGCTCGCGCAGAACGGGCGCATCAAGCGGCTGATCGATTTTTCAACCAGCGAGGTCTTCGGCCGTTACGCGTACAACGTCACCGAATGGGACGCGACCACCCTGGGCGCGGTCGGCGAGGCGCGATGGACCTACGCGGTGGCCAAGCTCGCGACCGAACACCTCGCGATGAACTACTGGAAGCAATACCAGTTGCCCACCTGCTCGGTTCGACCGTTCAATATCTACGGGCCTCGACAGGTCGGAGAAGGCGCAGTTCATCATTTCATCCTGCGCGCGCTCAAGGGAGAACCGTTGACCATTCACAACGATGGCTCTCAGATCCGTGCCTGGTGCTACGTGGACGACATCATCGACGGCATCTTGTTGGCGCTCGAAAAAGACAGCGCCATCGGACACGCCTTCAATATCGGAAATCCACGCTCGACGCTGACCATCCACTCGCTCGCCAAGGAGATCATCCGGATGTCCTCGTCGTCGAGTCCCGTCGAACACATCAAGTGGAACTTCGCCGACGTCGAACTCCGAATTCCCAACATCGACAAGGCCAAGGAGCTGCTCGGCTTCCATCCCCGCGTGGACCTTGAAGAAGGTCTCCTGCGAACCGTCCACTGGTATCGACGCCAGGTCGCCAAACACTAGGCAACAAGAGCGAGGAGCAAGCCGTGTCATCCGATGTTGTTCTCAGCGCCGAACAACTGAAAAAAACCTTTCAGCTTGGTTTGTTGCGCAAGCGCGTGGAAGCCGTCAAGGACGTCTCCTTCAAGGTGCATCGGGGGGAGATCTTCGGATTCCTCGG
>Ga0169931_10005925_pt1 | contig 18557 bp, 9 predicted proteins | sample Kivu_15m_20L_FD_129675 | JGI IMG/M metagenome (GOLD analysis project Ga0169931, IMG submission 129675) | Freshwater microbial communities from Lake Kivu, Western Province, Rwanda to study Microbial Dark Matter (Phase II) - Kivu_15m_20L... | ecosystem: Environmental > Aquatic > Freshwater > Lake ... | reverse complement strand
TTCGGACTGCGGCTAGTTTAGCTACTTTTCAATTCTAAATAACTCTGATTGATTTTACGAAGAAAGTTTCATCGGCCCCGAAAACATTTCTTCAAAATTTTAGTCACTTTTCTGAACTTAAGTTATAAATTGTTATTATATACTTTCTTACTTGACTACTCCGAAGGAAGGCTTTTGTGAAATGATTTGCTGTTGCAACGCTTTGTAAAGTTAGTTTTTTTGTTTTCTGAGACTAGTTATTTCCTATTATTTGCTTTAATTTTAATTTTGCAGTTGTTTTACAAGTATTTGTCTCATATTTAGAGTCAAAATTATTTCTTAATGTTTCATTGACAGCTAAACGTTTCTTCCTTTTAGTTAAGTATTCATCATATGAATGTCATTTATCTACTATTAAAGCGTTTGATTTTTGTTTTCAACAGAATTTATATTTATTAAAATTTAATCCAATTTTTGTTGCTGAACTACAAGCTGTACTTTGAGTTAATCAGCGTTTAACTACAGATCTTTTATCGTTCGTTTGAGTGATTAATTTTAGCTGATAAACTCCTCTATTTTTTACTATAGAGCTTTACTACTCTCACTATTGGAGACCCTCTGCTCTTGGCTTTTGATTAGATATATTTCTGCTTGCAATGCCTGGCTCGTCTCATATAGACTTAGAAGCTAGCTCTCTTTTTCGCTTAAAATATGCTTAAGAATAGCCATCTACTCTTTGAACTGTTCAATTTATTAATTTTTTTAATTCTTTTGTAACTTTTTAGATTTCAAGGCCCCGATAAGACTTGACTGCTATATCTATCTCTATTTGGGTTCTTTTTCGTGCTAAATGTTGTTGCCAGCTTGTTCAGTCTGCCTGTTCGATTCTCTCGTTGCCACTTGTGCACTCGTCATTCGTCTTTAAGGCAGCTGCTATGCGTTTTCCTCTTGATGATCAATATTCTATCTGACATCTTGATGATCAATATTCTATCTGACATCTTGATGATCAATATTCTATCTGACATCTTGAGGATCAATATTCTATCTGATGTAGGACACTAGTTTGAGACTATTGATTTCTTGGGGGTTGTTGATGCTCTGAAGCTTCTATTCGAGAGTCTGCTTTTCTGCTTTGAGGTTGTCGATGTTTTAAATAAGATCGTTTATCTTTATTTCCATTATGCTGTGACTGTAAAGGTAGCTCTGAATCTCCTTCGCTTGCTAGTTCAACAGATTCTGCAGCTATTCCTCTCTGTTTTCATGCATCTGCCTCAGCTATTCGAGTTCTTGTTTCAAAAGCTAGTTTTACTGTTTTTCGGAAGTGTTATCTGATTGAGCTTGAAGATCAAGTATAGTTCTTTGGAGGGCTGCCAGTTACTGCTAGAGCTGTGTTATTTTTTAAGAAGGCCCTTATTTATTAACAAGTTTTAGCTATATACTTTGGTTTTCCGCTGATACTTGTGAAGAGTTGGCTTACTTGGTCTGGATGCTGCGGAAATGTTCAAGGGAGAATGTTTTTTCTTCCAAAAGTTTATTATTTTGTCTCAGAACATGTATTTCCTGCTTAAACTGAGTGATTTCCTATTGCATCTGTCGGATCAACACCTATTGTGTAATTTAACTGCTGTTTTCTTTAACCGCAATCATTACCTCTTTTTCGAGCTATTCCTCAGGCTTACTTCTTTCGGTTTGTAGCTTCAGTTGTGAAACTAGACTTTGTTACCTGTGTTTGTAGTGGAGTATCTCTTACTGTAGCTGCCGAACGACTACTTCGTGGGTTATTTAATTGCTGTTCTACTTTACCAACAGCATCACCTCTTTTTCATCCTCTTACTAAGACTTTCCTCTCAGGGCCCGCACTCGCAGCTGCTCAACTAAATTCTATTATCTTTGTTTGAATTCAATAAGCTAGGCTTACAGCTGTGCCCATCTTTTCTGGTTCTATGTTTTCTAGCTTTATGCCTACATGTTTTCCATCAGTCGAGTGCTCCTCATGGACTCCATCTTTGCCTCCTGATCCTGCTTGTCAGTCTGAAGGTTGCTGATGAGCTCGTTCAGCTGCTCGATAACATTATTCTTATCCTCAAGCTCAGTTTGGTAGTTTTAATTGACCTTTTCGTATTCCTGGTCTTTGCCGAGTAGTTCCTAGCGGAGCTGGTTGATGGTGGTTGTGTTTTTCTAGAACTACTGCAGCAGAAAGATGTTGCGTTTTTGGTGTTCCTGGCTGTTGAGTTCTATTTCGTTCATTTTGGACTAGTATCGCATCTGCTGGTGGTGGAGGGTGTCAAGCAACGAGTTGACTTCTGCTTATTTCTGTTTTAACTGCTACTTCTCGCCCTAGAGTTCAATCAGTCTATACTGCAGTTGCTACACCTTGCTGGTAAGCTCATGCACCTACTATTTCCCATTATATTCAAGTTACTCTTTGCTACTAGCTTCCTCTTTGCTGTTGTTTTGAACTTATAGTTCTTTGAGATGGAATTTGAGTGTCTCTACCTATGCTTATTTACTAGTCTTTTCATTTTAAAGATGATTGAAATGTTAAGTGAGTCTTTTGATTTATGTTTATTGTGATTCTAGTTGATTTCGGGAGTGGGCAAGGGCTGCGTTGAGTTGTGCCTGCAGTTGTTCAAAAGCACTTAGGTCTGCTCGTAAATGATTGGCTTCGTTTTTCTTTTAGACAAGTTATTCTGTCAGCTGATCGATCTACAACTGCTTACTAGCCAAGTCTTCCTTGAGCAGAGCTAGATCCCTTTAAGACTATTGGATCCTTTGTTGCATTTATTGATACTTCAGTGCTTGACTCTATGAGTTTTTGGACGACATCTACAGCTCTTGAACTTTGAGTTGGATTGTTTAAATATGCTTTTTGAGTGATTATGCCTAGGCCTTGTACTGCTGACTGAGTCTTAGGTGTTCTTGACTCTAGTGTTAGGATGTTTCTTTGGCGATGTTGATGCTTATTAATTGTTGCCTGTATTCGTATATTAGTGTTTACTTTTGTTAAATAATCTGGTCTTTAGCATTTGATTCCTATCTATGTTTCTATAGTTCAATCAAGTACTCTTCTTTTTGGGCTTTTAGCTACATTTCCTTCTGATTGCGTACATCTGCTGCCTCTTCTGCATGGGAAGAGTGGGCTTATAGTTGCCTTTGGTATGAAATGGTGGTTTGTTGTTGACTTGTTAGCGCCTATCTAGTCTAGTGGGTCAGTTGTTAATAGTTTGCTATCTGCTGCCCCATCTACATCATCCTTATCCTCAGCTCGTCATTTTGACGCATCATTTAGGCCTTTTCACTTGCAACTTATTGCTCTTTTTGTTATGAGTCAGTGTTTCCTTCCTATAAACTATGCAGTCTCTGGCTAAGAATGCTGACTTGTTGTTAGTGTTCTGCTCTACTTTGCTGCTCCAGTGTGAATTTAAGCTGAATAGTTTGGACTGTGGAGGTGAGGGTGCTGACCTACTGTCTTAGAGAATCAGCTTACTGATCCTTCTGAGCCTTCTACTCCTATAGTTTTTCCTTGTCTTTTTCAAGGAAGTGCAGTTACTTTTCAAAGTTAAGGCATTTCCTCTATAGCTGCTATATATTTTTCTGCTTGTTAGCCAGCACTGCCTACATTTGACTCAAAGATAGCTACATCTAACTCAGTTATCGATTACTTTACTACAACTCTTTGTTTTTATAATACAACTACTACCTCAGTTTATTAATTTAGACCTACCCTGAGTGATCTGGAGAGTTTGATGCCTGAAGCAAGCGTTAGGGGGGCTATTGTAGTTACTGTTCTGAAGTCAACTGCAACTACTGCTGTGAGTTTAGTTCTTGAGGCGAGCGTGGGCTGAACCTGGGACACTCTTCGTTGATGTTGAGCATCTATATATCCTTTTTGTTGGCAATCATCTATCTCATTTATTCAATCTATTTGGCCTTGTGTTCGAGTCTCTCCTCGTAGTTCTATGCCAAGTTTCTTATCTTTTCCTTCTCACTACGCAACTATAGAACCAGCTACTATGTTCTATCTGCTTTATTTCTGCTCTATGCTTGAAGTCTTTCGACTATTTGCTACAACTCCTCAACTTTCTTTTAGTATTTAAGTTACGTTTCGATTAGTTGCTACTACTTGCGCATCTCCCCTGCTTCTATCACCTTCAGCTGGCTTTTTATTTGTTCCAACTATATGCCTTTGTAGGCGAGCTCATCGCAGGCCTGTCTGTGCTTGTGGCTGGTGGTTTCTATTGTTTCAACTAAATGCGTTATTTGCAGTTTCATTTTGTCGTGGCTCTCCATATGCTAGTCTCTGTTGGTCAGTTCTTGTTCGTATTCCTTGAGTCTTTACTCGAGGTCCTTCATGTGTTCCAGTATTCTTGTCTTCTAGGCACGACTATTCGTAATTTCCTACCTGCTATCTTGTAGTTATCCTTGCATTCGCTAGTTTTATTATAGGACAGCGTTGTAGTTGTGTTCCAGTTTTAGACAAATCATCGAGTATTCTTTCAACTAGTCCCCTCGGGAGGCCAACTACTGCTGAAGAGCCCCATTCTATTCCCTTATACGAATCAACTGTTGTTTTTCTTCCTCGCTACTCTTCGCCTGCTGCTAGTATAGGGCTATAGTGGTTCTTTCTTCGTAGTTGTTTCTGACCTGCTCCTCGCTTATTGCCAAACTTTGCTTAAGAGTCACTATTTCTTCGTCCATTGAGTTGATTATGGCCACGTACTTCTGCAGCTCAGCTGGGTCTACCTTATTGCTACTTTCCTAGAGGATCCTTATATTTTCTTTGAGTGCTTTGTTCAGCTGTGCCTGCACCTAAGAGTAGCTATCTTTGAGTCTTTGATACTCCCTGCTCATGCTTTGCCTATTCTGGGCTTCCTTGCTGTGTTGTTCCATCTGGTCCGCCAGGTAGTCCAGAATTTGTTCAAAAGTCTTTTCGCTGTCGTTTTGGTCAGGAAAAGCTATCTGTAGTAATGACTCGTAGATGTCCCTCAGGTTTTACTTGAGTAGCATGTTGTCGCTATTGAGTTGCTGCACTTCTCTCTGATGCTGGGCCTCCTTCCTTTCTAGCTCATCCTTGACGCCAACTAGTCTGGCCATTTACTGTTCTGACCGTTCCTGCTTCTAGTGGTAGGCTTTGTGCTATCGCTACTTGCGTGCCACGTTGCTAAGGTACAGAGTGACCAGCTAGCTAGGAGTCGAAGGCAAGTGCTATCCTCCCAAGTTCGGCAACACTTTCTTCTATATCAGCTGCTTCAACTTAAAATACTCTCTCTAGGCTTCCGAGTCCTTGGGGGCTTGATTGAGCATGTCGCCCATCTTGCGCACTATTTCTTTTTCTATCGCTGCCATTTTCTTCTAGTTAAGGGCGATGTTCTGTTCCACTTAGAATTTTTCCTTGCTGCTTCCGAGAGTGAACTGCATATAGCGGTACTTGGTTTCTTTTTCAGCCATCTACAAGAAATCGTATATCTATGCGCACTCACATATTTTTTTGAGCAACTAGACCAGTCGCTTTATCTCCATATCCTTTAGCTATAAGTGCCTGCCCATTCCTTCCTACTTGCTTTTTCGACCAGGACTCAGTCCGCTTGGCTATTGCAGCTTAAGAGGACTAGGTAGTGCCCTCGACTACTGGAAATCAAATCGACTGTGAGTTTTTCTCAACTAGCTCTCCAACACCATAATTTCTTTCTTTAGCTTATCGTTTTCCTGCCTGATGTAGTTCGGCTCAGGCTAGTTGTTGCGGGTGACCTTCGTTTACGCATATTTACCTTCATTTCGAGGGAAGTGGCGTAGCCCATACTGCTGTTTTGGGCCATAAGTTCAGCTAGGGAGAAGCTATTGAGTTCGCCCATGAGGTTTTATCGGTCGGAAAGATAGAGTTTGTAGGCGAATTCTGCTTCGAAGTTAGACGACAGGTTGATGTACTTGAGAGCCTTATCTGCGCTGGTAATCGTGTAGTTTACCAACGATACTATCTTGTCGAACTTCTTGTTCTGGTGCTTTTTGACTCTAGATATCTACAGCTCTACTTGAACTCAGGTATTTTGTTGGATTGTTTGCCAGGCAAGTTCGTGTTCTTGCGTTGCGGCGCGTTTTTGTCGTGCAAAGGAGATTTGGGCACGGTTAGGGGCACGACTGCTGGTTTGATGAGCTGTTCGGAGGGTCTAAGTGAGGGAAGAAGTACCTGGTGCGTGACTTGGAGCGGTTGTGGACGTACTTTTCCTGGGTTTTCTTTTTGATGGCCTGTTCTAGTTCGTGGAGGATGTTGAACTTTTTGAATTGAGAATGGGAAGACATCTAATTCAAATATTATATGGTCAAATCATACTATAGAGTATAAACTCTTATAATTTATCAGCCTAGCTATCCTTTCAATCAACAAATCAGCCTAGCTATCCTTTCAATCAACAAATCAGCCTAGCTATCCTTTAAATCAACAAATCAGCCTAGCTATCCTTTCAATCAACATTCTATGTAATTTAACTCACGATAAGAATTTTAAATAAGCATCTTTTTAAAAGAAATCCTTTTGAGTCTAATTTTTATCAATTATTTAATTTGTTTGGCTTATATCTGAATTATTTACTAAAATAAAGCATTTAAATGGGTAACTAAATGGGCTCAGAGGAAGAACTAGCTCGAACCCTGGGCGACGACTACCTGCTTCAGCCCCAGTCCTACATGCTCCACACCCGCTCCTCACAGCTCTGCTCCCTCCGCAAAGTCACCACCTCATCTCACGAAGATATACTGGCCCTTCAGCAAAACATTTAAGAATACCAGCGCACTTCCTGTCAATCCATCTCAACTCTACAGGCTCACTTCGTACGCAGCCATGAAGGACCCTGCTCATCGCTCTCACACTTCTACTTGCTCTTCAATGGACCCGACGACTACACCCTCGGAGAATAATTGGCTAAACGCAGAGTATATGGACAAAGCTTTAGCGAACAGTAAATCCAGTAGGTGGCTGAAACATTCCTTTGCGGTCTGAGGGAGTACAGCAATCGGTTTAGAAGATAATTTGAATGCCTTTCTTTACATAGTATAGCTGTCGAACGACTAACTGGCAAACTCAATCTGCAAGATCCCCTGCTACAAAAGGAGAGGGACAAAGAGACTTCTCATCCTCTGCTTGGGTATCCTTCTCCTTAGAAGCTACAGGCCCTACTGAGTGTGAAAACGCTCTAAGTGAACGTTTACTTGTCGAACTTGTTTAGCGTGGGAGTCATCTGCCTATAACTAAAACGCATGTAGTTCGCAGATGAGGTCTACTTTCGCAAGAGGGAAGTCAACTTTGAAGAAATAGGCAAGCAACTCAAGCAGATAAGAAGTGATAAACTAAGAAAAGGACTCAAGATCATGCTGGAGGGTGATCCTCACTAGCGTAAAAAAGTGTATCAGTTCTGGGGAATCGACAACCAGGACCAACATCATATACGACCCATCAGGGTACACAGTTAGCAACAACCGAGAAAATAGTATAGGGAGAGAGCCCCAACTCAGCACCTGAGCACCCTCAAGTCCAACCACAGTCTTTATTTTTCGTCCAGTATTGATCAAGACAACAGTCTGCGATGCAACACTGACCGTATATCTAACCAGCCAGTGCACTACGTAGCTAGTAATTTTTCATCAAGCCAGCCTGCCACCCACCGCACCTTCCCTCAAAAGGAAAGATATGGCACAACTAATGACAATCACGCATAACATTACAGAGGCAATAGTAGCAACATGCAGCGCATAGTATCCAGATCCAGTCTCAATCCCATGTCTGAAGCCAACGCAGGTATGGTCTGGTAGGCACAGAATGGCCGCAACTTGGCATTCAACAGCACCTACAGAGTGGCACCCTCAACTAATCATCCACATTTCACTCAGTACGAACATAAAAACAGTCTTAATCACAACTACTCAGTCAAAAGCTTCGATAAACCATCCATCTCCGTTCCCCAGTAAAACAGACAGAACAGCCCACATAGGTTTCAACTCAACAACCAACAGTACCTTCGAAACCAAGCCAACAACCAACAATTCAATCGAAAACTAGCAGAAAATCCTTCCAATCATTCTTTTCAAAGAAACAACAGTCGAGAAAGATAATAACAGCAAGTCGAGGAGTACGTGGTTTAGAACGAACCAAGAGGCAGGTACTAAGGATACAAAAGCAACGGCCTACGCCAGGGCAACGGCAGACTATTCTATAAAGACGGCAGTGTCTACGAGGGTCAGTGGCGCAACAATCAAATGCACGGATTCGGAAAACTCTACCTGCCCAACTGCTCACTTGCCTACGAGGGTAGCTGGGCTGCCGACAAGTACCATGGATTCGGTAAGCTGTACAACAATCAACCAGTGAAGCTGAGCCAGCCTTTTGACTACAGGAATCTTGATAGAGTGGACAAGTTCTGGAGTAGCTACGAGGGATCGATGGTAATGAACGTAAAGGAAGGAATGGGAAGACTGTTGCTGACCAACGGATAGGTATTTTAGGGAGGATTCCGTGGAGATGTGGTAGAAGGGCGAGGGAAGTTCTACCTTAGGAATAAGAGTACGATAGAGGGAGTGTGGAAGGACTCCAAGCTGATGCAGCTGATAAAATTTTGATGATGTTTATAATATATTGTAAAAGCAGCAATATTATTACAATTTATATTATGTAAATTGACAAGCCATGATAAATTTATTTATTTTGTTATAGTAATCAATAATCCAATCTATCTATCACTATTCTTGCTGTTTGGTACTCTTTAGCATTCTGCGTCTTTACAGCTCCATCTCCACTGCCTTCATCGACCCCACTTCCATCTTTCTCCTCTACAACTGACCTCTCACCACTTACCCCAAATTACATAAATTGCCGTCTCTCTTACACAACTACTTGTCTTTCATAATATCGGCCACAAATTACAGCATTTGTTCGCCCTGCTACATACTCATCGGTAGCAGATCGGTCTGCAACATAAACAGCATTACTGACTTAACGCAGTAGGGCTCGTTCACTCTTGCGGTTAGTTGAGTAGTAATTCTATTGAGAAAATTGTAGAGGTACTATTTGAAGGTGATGTAGCGTTCTTAGGTAAACTTCTTCATTCCAATGAGGACCCTTAGCTTATCGAATAGCATATCCATGTTGTTCCACTCTCGGAAGGCCCTTAGGAGTTAGTTGACGAACACACATAGACAGTGTTTGGACTATCGGTGAGTGCTAGTAGGAACGTAGCTGGTGACTGCTTCAATCAAAGTGCATATCATAGTCAGTGCCCTGTTCGAAGATATCTTGTTCTACTGAATCACCCGCACCACAAACAGAGCACAAAAAAAAGCCTAGTTGGCACTTATCACCATCCTGGGCAACAAACAGTGAGTAAATAACAGGTTAGTGTACTGTTTGAGGAACTACTAGCGCCACACCAGGGGCTATTTGGTGTTGCCATTAACAACCATGAAGAACTCAGGCAAAGCAAAGACAGTTAGTCTTTATAACTGTCTAGATGTGCCTACGAACAAGTTCTAAGATTGTCTCTTGGCCTAGACAATGTCAATGCGTTATTTGCTAATCACCTAGAACAACCTACAGTACTTCTGCTTATTGCTCATACTGGCACTATTCTGCCTATGGCTCGTACTTGCATTAGAAGCTGAGCTGTTAAAGTTGGTTGACTAAATAATCAACCTTATTTATTGCATCTTGTTATCGTATAGTGCTTTCATAATGCTGCCGTGGATGTGTGGTAGTTTCAGCCACCAAAAATACAAGTAGTGTTAGCTTTTCAAAAAGGGTTTAATGAATCTGCCCTATATGTGTCTGTCGGGTAGAGCGAATAGCTGAGCCTATACATCCGTCGAAATAGTATGATCCACCCACTTTAACCAATACGCCTTCAATTACTGCCTCTCTGCACTTGGGCCGTATATTATACGACCGTGCTCTGCGCTGATCATTCTGCAGCAAAAGTATAAGGGCAGCTGCTATTCGACAGCCAGTTACTGAAAATCTCTAAAGCTGAAGTAATTTTACAGACTAACTGGCTGCTACTACTTGAGTCTTACCTGGTGGTTAAAAAACTACACAAGAGTATGCATGGAACTTATAGTAAAGTCAATTATCTGTCCACTCCTCACAAAGTTACGCGAGATGCTGATCACTTCTAGTCTTTTGTGGTTGAGCGCCCTAAGGATTTAAAACAAGAAGTAGCGGTTGGTTCGAGGGCACTTGGAAGTGAGTGCTAAGAACAGACGATCTCTTACATGGGCGTTGCTTGTAAAGGAGTCGAGAGAGTCAGCCTGCTAGATGCGCAAATACAGGCCTTGACTCAAGAAAACTGTCTGGTCTTTGTTCGACAGGTTGTCCTAAAAAGAAGCAAAAGCCTTGCCAAGAACGAAGTCAAACAGTCGCCAGAGTGCCATACGGTAGTTTTTTTATTTTTGCATGTTATTGCTGCCTAACTGTATATTGCCGTTTATGTGTATATGGTTGTCTGATTGTATGTTGAGTAGACTCATCTATACTAGTGCAAGACAGTCGATGTTGGGGCATTTGAATAGTAGTTAGTGGAGGAAGTTGGCCATGAGTGTGAAGTGAGCAGTGGTGTTGCCAGCTTCATCCACTAGTTGCTGTTAGTTGCCGAGCACTAGGCTAATCAAGCAAAACAAAGCTATTTATTGAGATAAATATGATCCCTTGCTGATGATGGTGGCGTATAGAGCAGTTTGGTCACTAAACAAAGGAATTAGTCTTTCCATGTAGAACAACACACTCTCAAGAGGACAAACATACATGCTTCTACTTAGTCTTCTTATCAGCACCCCCTAGTTAATGGACTATCTGGCTCTGGGGGTCAGGGCAGTGAAATGATGCTTCCTCACTGTACTCAAGCCCAAAACAAGATGAGGATTTTAGAGCAGGTGTGTGTTGAGATGGGAGTTGTAGATAGTGAAGCGTTCGAGAGGAGTAAGTAGTTGGAGCAGTGAGTTTAGCTATCGACTGAGCGTTCTATTTGCTGATAAGGTCATGGCTGGGAACAAGTACTTGCTAGCTATATTCTTAGCGTGTTAACGCAGCTATAAGTGCAAGGATGTTTGTTTATGACTGAATCTAGAAGGTTGTTTGATGGCTGCCACTAGTACTCTGCATAGTTTTACATAGGTCTTAGTGCACAATCCGATGTAAATGCCCAAATAACATAGAATTTAGTTGACTACGCTCATCAAGCTTTCTTCTATCTTGTTTACTTGTGTGAAGTAACCAGAACCAACGCATATTTTACTCCTGCACTTGAAAGCAGCTACTTTGTTGGTTTTGTGGTAGAGCGGATCAATTATCCACTAGAGCAAAGTGCACAGCTGTTTGAGGATGGGCACGTATACACTCACGTTCAAACCCTGCCCCTAAGTGACTTGCCAGTGGAGTCGTTTAAATGAGTTGAAGTCGTTATCCTTCAGTGCTTATGCCATCAATGCTAGTTTAATACAGCCCAACCCTTGACCATAGAGCATCTACTGGTCCTTCCTTGCCTGTTACTCGATAGCCTAGCCACTGGGTTATTGCAGCATGGGACTAATCATGTCTTTTAGTTTTTACTGCACCCATGCCTACTCTTGCCAGTTTATGCTGGCTAAGTGGCTGGGAGAGTAGTGGACCATCTAAGAAATGAGCTGGTCGTAGCTGAGAATACCCTGAGCTACTACAAATCTAAGTGTTCTAATACTTTTTGGGTCGTAGGGCAACTTACCCATTTTGTGGAGCTGCTAGGAGGAGAGATGGAGTAGATCCTGAATGTTTCCGCAGTATATTCTATCAAGAGTGGGAGTGGTTGTTGGTGTTAGTTGGTAGATAAGCAGCTATTTGAGACACTATGTGCTTGTTTGTCTTAGAAAATAAGCTGTTGTGTGCATATTATGTAATGTGCCTTGTTGAAGTCTTTGACTTATAGTTTACAGCATCATGCCGCACGCCCTCATCGGTTCTATATCGTATTGCCCAATCAGTTCTATCATCTGATTCCAGCGATTCTAAGCAGTGTGTGATGCGTGTTATTTGGCAAAAGTGTTGTGCAGTAGTAGGGCTAGTGAAGCATCTCCTCTGTGTTGTTACGTTAAAATTCGTTCGCTAACTACCTGCGTGTTCTTTTTGTTCTTTATTTATGCTGTTTAGCCTTTAACTGTGTATTTTTGGGTTTATTCCACTAGCCACTCAGGTAGACACTGCAGTAAAGCACTGCTTTCATTCTATAATGCCCTTATGCTTGTAACCAGCCCAATTATGGCTGTCCTGTACTGTTCTTACTGTGCTAGTTGGACCAGTATAAGTAGGAAGCTCTCTTTGTGGAAGGCGGGGTGTTTGCGATGAAAGTTGTAGTAAGCGAGCAGGGACTGGCTGCGTTGGTGGGCGAGGTGGTAGGTGGACAGCAAGATGTGCCTGTTGGGGGAGTAGAAGTCCTAGTCGTCGAGCAGTTCGATGACTTCGTGGCCGTTTTACGTTATGAAGTAGGCCTCTGCCTATGCCTGTAGTGCTTGTTGCATGTTGTGGTATGTTTTGATTGATGAGAAAAGATTGTTCCTGCTTATACAATTACATTTGGAGCACCTTTAACAACAGCAATAACAAGATAGAGATAAAGTCAACATATAACAACAATCCAATATATAAGACAAAGACAACGCTAAAAATTTATAAACACTAAGTATCACTTATCTTAAACAATAAATATCCCTTGATCTATACACTAAATATCACTCAATCATCTTTCGGTTTGTAGCTCTATTCTTGTCCTACCTACTCATTCTTTCCTAGTCCTACCTACTCATTCTTTCCTAGTCATACCTACTCATTCTTTCCTTCAGTCTTCTCCCCATCGCCTACTTTTATTCCTGCTTTTTGCGGTCAACTGCTATTTGCTTTCTCACTGCCTTCTGGATGTCGATGCTCTAGCTGGTGAAGGAACTGAGTGCCCACGACAACAGTATGGTGAGCAGGTAGGCCACTAGGGTGTAGAGGAGGAAACCGGGAATGGTGTTGATGGAAGGCAAGTACTAGGCTAGTGACATAGTCAGTGTGCGCATTACGTCGTAGTAGCTTTGGATATTCTGCATACGCCACCAACTAGTTATTATGAATAATTAGTATTTAAACATCTTTTGAATATATTAAGGAATTGCAAGTGAGTAAATAGTAGATAAATCCTTAGGATAGAATCACTCTTAGGCGATTATGTTGCTCCTCTGGAACTACTCTTTCAGCCTCAACCTGATCTTTTCCAAAGCACTCAGCTAGTTTTCCTACAAGTTGGCTTCCTTCTCCATGTTCAGCTTACGCTTCTTCAGCGCTTCCCTCTCCAACTACTACGGGTCCTTCTACTCCTACACTTCGTCCTTCGTCATCCGCTGGTTGTCCTTTGGCTTAGGCTTCCTCGCCAGCATTATCCTTGCCACTGCCAGCACCTACATAGCCAAAATCAACACCAACACCACGTAGCTGGCTGCCATTTACACCACCTCAGGCACACTCATCATTTGCAGCACAATTGATAGAGCCAAAAATATCAAGAGCACCAGCAGGTTGAATACCACTGCGATATTGTGGAAATTGTGCTAGTAGGGTCGCCATATAACAAAGGTGACTAGCTGGAGGAGCACTACTGCTGCCAGGAAGTAAAGAGCATAGGTTTCAGGAAGGGAGTCTCCGGCGATAAGGCAGGGACATACCACTAGCATGAAGAGGCAGTAGTAGGCGATGTAGTAGGGCGAGTGCTTGCTGAAGTGAGGCAGGTGCTAATGTGGCCTACCCACTCCCAAAATTTAGTACATAAGCACCCCTAGGATGTAGGTCACTGAGAACAGACAGGCTGCCACATTAATGAGGAAGTAATTGGACTGTGTTTGTCCCTCAAGCGACCGGGACTGGATGCGAACCGCAGCAAAGCACTAGAAGAAGGTGAGACAGGCCACGAGGAAGAATATGCGTTCATAGATGAAGCGGTTGTTAGCCTCCTGTTCCTGCTTGAGCAGTTTGAACTCATCCACTGAGACCTTCTTGCTACTGCGCAGAGACCTCCTCACTCGCCACATGTGCACCTGGTAAAAAAGCAGAATAAGGAGGGAGAGGGCCATGAGGACTAGTCCAGTTTGGAAGTTGAGCAGGAAATCGTTGTTGAAGAGCAGCCGTTTGTAGTTGGTGGGCAGTTGGTGGGTTTGGGACCAGTCCTGGCCTAGATCGTTGTAGCCGTTCATGTACTTGAGGTTGTAGACACCAAAACTGACGAGTAAGTCTTCTTGGATGTAGAGTAGTCGAGAAAGGACGATGATCTGAATGGCGTTGACTGTTTCTATGGCAACCATTTTTTAGTAGATGACTGACAGCAGTACGATTAGGCATGCCCCTCCAAGTAACACGTAACCTATTATCTTCAGGAACTGCGTGCTCCCGTTATAACTCCCTATTATCAGCGGAGCATTCGTCCCAGTCGACAGGAACACGTAGCTAATATTGCTAGATTTGAAGTAGCTCGGGTCGAACCTGGCGTAAAGAGTAGCGTTCAGATTTTCAATGTCCCTGAAGAACTACACGTCGATGCGGATGATTCCCTGCTCGTAGGTGGTGCCAGTCACATTGTAGTGCGCACTGTCGACCCACAGCACAAAGTAGGAGGAGTAGTCCTGCAGACGGAGGTTGTTTATTACTGGAGAAATGAAGAACTAGTAGGTGGCCTTGTTGCTTTAGTCGTGCTTGCGGATGAACTTCAGTCCTATTTCAAACTGCGGCTGGAACACGCAGCGATATCCCTTAGGGCCCACTCCGCAAATGTAGTTGCTTTAGGTCACACAGTCCTATCTGCAGCCGTCGCTGGAGTCAGTGTTGGCATCGTCGCAGCTCTCAGTGCCCAGCACTAAAGCGTCTCCGCAGACAGTCACACACTTAGTGCCAGTAGATCTGTAGCCTACTTTGCACACGCAAGTCATGCCCGATATCTACCAATGATCGACCGCGTTGCAGTAAATGCAGAAGAAAAATGCGCCTACCCGAATAGCAGTAGAACACCCAACCACGCTCACACATGCACCAGTTACTTCCCACCCTGAAATGCAGGTGCAGTTGTTGGTGGAGTTGTTGAGGGAGAAGCCGAACTCGCAGCTCAGGCAGACAGTGGAGTTGGGACAGTTGGTGCAGCGCGGAGAAGGACAGCGAACGCAGGTAGAGCCAGTGAGGTAGTAGCCCGACCTGCACTGAACACAAGTAGTGGGGGCGGAGCAGTTGAGGCAGCCGAGTATGTTGCAAGCTACGCATGTAGTAGCGTTGGCAACGTAGTAGCCCTGCTGGCAAAGGGTACAGTGGGTGTTGTTGTCGCACACTGCGCAATACAGTATCGCTGCCCCGCAGAAAGTGCAGGTCACGTTGTTCTACTCGTAGTATCCTCTCCTGCATCCAGTGCAGAATGTAGTGTTCGCACATGTCTAGCAGTTAGACAGCACCAACGAACAAGGTATGCAGGCGCTGCCCATCGAGGCGATAAAGTGGGTTGGTTTGCAAGTCAGACACTGCCTGTAGCTCACGCAAGTCACACAGTGGGTTATCAGTACAGAACAGTTCTAGCAGTCGTAGGTGGCGTTGTAGCCCATCTGATTAATGCACTCGATGCAAGTGCTGTTGTCAGTGCATAGTATGCAGTTGGCCACCAAAGTGCAAGGAACACACGTGCTGCTAAGGTGATGCACAAAGGTAGTATTGTCGCAGAACGCACAGGTAGTGGCAGTCAGACACACAGTGCAATTCGTCTGAGTAGAACAACTTTGACAAGTCAAGCCAGAGGGGTATAGGCCTACACTGCATCTGGTGCACTGGTTTTTAATACACATTATGCAATTAGTGTGGTAGGCATTGCATGGCCGACACTCCATGAGTGATCTGTCGAAGTAGCGGCCTATTGGGCAATCGGCAGTGTATGCGCATACCGTGCTGTAGGTAATATCTGAAAATGCGGCGCTGTTTGCTGCTATTTCTGCGGAGTTGTTGCAGTTGGTGAAGTTGGTAGCGGTGGCATCGAAATCAATCGACCTGTTCATTAGCTGGTTGTAGTCGTCGTTCATGGCATTCACCCCCACTGTGCAGTTCCTGTTGTATATAGGTCCGTAGTGGGCATTTATGTTGAAGTTGCTAGCGCATACTCCACTCGCCATTATTGATGTCTTGCTGACCACCACACTCGGCTGGATCTGGAACACCTACTACTAGGGTTGCAGGTTGGTCTTCAGGATAAATGTAGTCACTATTATGCTGCTCATCTTGGCAGTAGTGGTGAGACTGATGCTGAGAGAAGTGCCGAGGAGGAGGGGAGTGCCCAGTTGGAAGTGGTAGGGCTAGTTGAGGTTGGCCATCACCATCGAAGTCACCATTGATACCGCATTTATCGTATCAGTTCCTCCTATATTCAAACGAGTAGTGCCACTCAGTGTCTAGGTCTTGCTAGTACCAATAGCTCCGTTAGCAGTCGAACACGTCGCGTCTTAGTGGATACAGGGGTACTGAGAGTGTGTATTTCAAAGAAGGTGAGGCAGAGGGGCGTGTTGTAGACCAGGAAGAATTTCATGAACACAAACTGGCAAGGGGCAAGAACCTGCACTGAAAAAGTAGCAGATTGACTCGAGTTATCGTATACAGGAGGAGTGAGAATGTAGCTGAAATCGGGTTTGGAGGAGAACTAGTAGGCGGAGAGCACTGCGCTGATGTCGAGTACTTCGTCGACGTTGTCGGTGAAGGGCACCATGAGAGTCATGAAAGAAGTGGGGCCAATCATGCTGTTCTGATTGAGAGTGACCTGGTCTAGATGTTGGTTTAATTACAAGAACCCCAGTACTAGCTACGGAGGGGGACGAAGGCAGTTTGCTGGAGAGCTAGAGCAGCTATAAGCAACAAAAGCAAGACCCTTTTCATTAAGTAATGAATATGAAATGAGTAAATGAACAAGTTCAATAGTTCGTATAAAGAGAATGAGTAAATGAACAGTTCAACAGTTCGTATAAAGAGAATGGATGAAGCAATCAATATAAAGTAAACAAATGAATAAATCAAAATGATAGTAATAAGGCATCTGATTAAAACGATATTAATAAGGTATATGATTAATATGATAGAATATAGATAATTGTGTTAATTAATAATAGCAAATATAAGAAATATGCTTACTATATTGTGAGTATAAACATTCCTATCAGATATTGCTACCTACCCACCTCCAGTAAACACTCCTCTGCTTGTCTTTCACCACCAACTTCTTGCATACAGCCAATGCTTCACACCCACTCTACCCTGATAAACTGTATATATGCACCATCGTACACAATATCTCCCTCTCCTACATCCCCCTCACCTCCCTCTCCTACCTCCCCCTCACCTCACTCTCAGCCACACCCACTTACCTATCAGCCACACCCACTTGCCTATCAGCCACACCTACTCCCTCTTAGCCCAAATTCGATTGCTAAATGTTTATTTGTTCCAACCATTTTTGGCAGCAGGCTAGGATGTTGGGGAAGTGTTCATATGAGTCTAGTAGAGTGAGTTAACCTTGTTTGTTGGAGCTGACTGTCTTTAGTCGTATGGAGGGGAACATGCCTCTGAGATAGTTCCAGGCAGCCTTATTGGCCTTTATTTCAGCAATCTTATCCAGCACGTACTCTACTTCTGCCCTCAACCACTAAACCTTTTCCTATCTATTTTGTTTGCGGCTAGCTATGCTTTTGACAAGGTAGAAGCGGTAGGACCATGCGCTGTTGTTGTAGAGATCCCTGCATATCATCTAATTGGCAAAGGCTAGTTCTTGCTAGTAGAAGTGTCCCTGTGTGACCAGCCACACCCTGAAGCTCCAGGCGTGGTAGTTCTTGCCGTCGATATCCTTCAGAATGCGGTCCACTGATGGCACTTACGACTGGTAATCCTGATGCATTTAGGCCAGTAGTCTTTTCTGCTCCCATACCTGGAATCCTTTGGGTTTGCGTTTGAGAGTGGACTCGCAGAAGTAGCGTTCGTCGAGGAGGGAAGAGTTGTAGGCTAGCATGTTCATGCGTTTGGCGTACCAGGCGTTGTAATTGCCCCCATCGTCCTTGATGAGCTTCTAAGCCAGTAGCCGCGTTTACTAGGTGAAGAGTGCCTTGTCGATGCGGGACTTGAACTAGTAGGTAAGTTTGAGGTCTAGTTGATGGGGATATTACAGGCTGGATCGTACTTGGGATTGAAGAGAGGCATGATTTAAGCTATGTTGTCGTTTTGCTGGAGGAAATCCTGGTAATTGCCCATAAGTGAGATATGATTATACGATTAAATGGAAAGATATGACTATACGATTAAATGGAAAGATATTATTATACGATGAAATGGAAAGATATGATTATCTATCGGCCAAAGATATTAATATCGGAGATGATTTGATATGCCTATAAAAGAAGTAATCTGTTAAGTATAGATAATCTTTGAAGAGGTAATACATTATTTAATAAATGTATTAATTAAATGTATAGTAAAGTTGTATATACTCTTATTGCTGTTTATAACTGAACTTCATCTATATAGTCTTATTGCT
>Ga0169931_10005924_pt1 | contig 18560 bp, 19 predicted proteins | sample Kivu_15m_20L_FD_129675 | JGI IMG/M metagenome (GOLD analysis project Ga0169931, IMG submission 129675) | Freshwater microbial communities from Lake Kivu, Western Province, Rwanda to study Microbial Dark Matter (Phase II) - Kivu_15m_20L... | ecosystem: Environmental > Aquatic > Freshwater > Lake... | reverse complement strand
GCGTCAACTTTACCGTCGTTGTTAACGTCTAAACCTTTAGAATTTCTGTTGAAATAGATAAGGGCGCCAACGACTACTGCTGCTGCGATTGCTAATAAGATTTCCATGGTTAAATCTCCTTGTGATTTATTTACACTAAATATCCTATATGGACATAAAAAAGTACGTAGATATCGTCGTTTTGGCAGAATCGAAATCTGAAAAGATCGAACAAGAGAAATTGTCTTTTGGTCGCAGAGATCTAGATCCTGTCATGAGCGAAGCTACAATTAAATATCACTACGATGGTCTAGCTGCCAAATATTCTGAGCGCTATAACAAAGGTGAAGGGGATCCTAGATTCAATTATGGTGGTGCTGTGTTGCACAATGTCTTCTTTGCGAATCTCACCCCTCCCAAAACTGGAAATAAACCCACGGGGATCAGTAAGACCGTGATAGAAGAACGATACGATACCTTTGACAAGTTTAAACAGGCTTTTGAAAAAGAAGCGATGGCCATACAAGGATCAGGATGGATATATATGGACCTAGAAGGTGCTCTACATACTATACCTAATCACGAATATAAAAAATCTATGAAGATCGCATTATTGATAGATTGGTGGGAACACTCGTGGTTTACCGATTACGGTCCTGATAAAGCAAAATACCTCAACAATATATGGCGTATTGTCAATTGGGATGTTGTTAACATAAGATTACAAGGAGCGTAAAAATGATCGAACTAGCAAAAACATGGGTCTCACAGAGGCTCAAAGAAAGAACATCATGGGACGGTATTGTCCTAATAGCAGCAGGTGTAGTATACTTGGTGTTTGAACCTATCGCCAGCATCGTAGCCTATGGTGCTATTGGTTATGGTGCTTGGACATTATGGAAGAAGGAGAAAGGAGAATAAATGCATTACGATCCTAAATTAGATATGAGTGAAAAATATGATTGGAAGAAATTTTGTGACGAATCAAAACCCACGGAAGAAGAACAGGACAGATGGAGCAAACTTTCTATTCTTATAGCCGCTACGTTAGGAGTAGTGGCTGTTTTGTTGGAGGCATAATATATGGCATATTCATCGTCTGTGTTAGATCATTATGAAAATCCCAGAAATGTAGGATCGTTTGATAAAAATGATCCTACTGTGGGCACAGGACTCGTGGGAGCACCGGCCTGTGGTGATGTTCTTAAACTACAGATCAAGGTCAACGAGGATGGTATTATCGAAGATGCTCGTTTTAAAACCTATGGGTGCGGTAGTGCAATAGCGTCATCGAGTCTAGTTACGGAATGGGTTAAAGGTCGAACTCTAGATCAGGCATTATCTATCAAAAATACAGAAATAGCACAAGAATTAGCATTGCCTCCCGTAAAAATACATTGTTCTATTCTTGCCGAAGATTCTATAAAAGCAGCCATCGAGGATTATAAAAAGAAACATGATCACATTAACTCCGCTGGCGGCTGAAAAAGTCAAAGGCTTTCTAGACAAAAGAGGCCATGGAATTGGCATACGTCTAGGAGTTAAAACGACTGGATGCAGTGGATTGGCTTATGTTTTAGAATTCGTTGATAATATCACTGATCAAGATGAAAGTTTTGACAGTAATAATGTGCGTATATTTGTAGATCTTAAGAGTCTTGTATATATTAGAAACACCATAGTAGACTGGAAAAAACAAGGTTTAAATGAAGGATTTGAGTTTATTAATCCGGCAGAAAAAGATAGATGTGGATGCGGGGAGTCGTTTAGAGTCTAATATTTGTTCTGGATAAATACGATACGTAATTTTATTCAGGATTTAATATGGCCAGAAAAGTTATTGACATCGGTGCTATTGGTAATGACGGCACCGGCGACAGTATTAGAGATTCATTTCGCAAGGTAAACGATAATTTCAGAGAATTATATAGCTCTTTAGGTCTAGGCGAAAGACTGACCTTTTTAGGTCTCGATGACACTCCCGAAGAGTATATCAACAGCGAAAATAAAGTCTTAGCGGTTAATTCAACTACCGACGGATTAGTTTTCAAAGAAATTGTTGGTGTTGTCGGAGTAATTGTGGACAATGCCTCCGATCCTAACCAGATAAGATTATCGACCGAGTTTTCAGAGATACGAGCAGATCCGAATCCCCAACTAGGAGGTGATCTAAGTGCTCGATCAGGAGGTAATCAATATAGAATCGTAGATCTACCTCCTTACAACGAATTTAGTCCTACACCCGGAGGGCCGATAGAATCCGACGAAGCTGTTAGCAAAGCCTATGCAGATAGCAAAATATCAAGGGCTGGTGTTGATGCGATCAATCCCTCAACCGGGTTGATCACCCAAGCATTCGGAACCATGACCGGCCCTTTAGTGCTTGCTAGAGATCCCGAACCCGACGATGATCTCTTATATGACGGAAGAATAGCAGTTACAAAAAATTATGTGGATAACGCAGGTTTTTCTAGCCAAGTTAACCTATATGTCGCGACTTCAGGCGTCGATGATCGACCCGGTGTTGGAAAAAACACACAGGGACGATCCTTGGCCAGTGCGTACAGGACTATCGAAGCAGCATGTAAACGAGCTGAAGAAATCATGCTCGAATCTCCTCTCGATATAGGACCATATAAGAAAAAATTAACTTACCAAAACGGTACGAGATCTGCCACTTTAGATTTTATCACTACATCACCGAATTCTGGAACGGGCTTCTCTGGAACGATATCTATGAGTGTAGATAGCATCAGTCTAAAATTTTTAGGTACCAATTACCAGCCCGGCGATCTATTAACAGTTGTCGGCGGAACAGGAAGTCCGGCGATTTATGAAGTCTTAACCACATTAACTACTCCCGGCCCCATCGGAACTTTTAGACAGATATCGTCGGGATTATATAGCTCATTACCAGGATCGATTAGTGTCGCTACTACTACCGATAGCCAATTCGGTGCTGGAGCTACGTTTGATATCACCTATAAGGTTAATAACGTTCAAATTACAGACAGGGGAGGTTCTTTAAGCAATCCCTCTTATCTCGATTATGGTCTCGTATCTGTGAGAATTTCCGGTGGTGGTGGTAGCGGTGCGTTCGGTACCGTAGTTGTTGTTAACGGTCAAATTGATTCTATCGCTATCACTGACCAAGGTCAAGGATTCACGTCGATCCCGAATCTTGTTGTAGATCTACCCAGATTCTTGTTAAAAACTGAGGGATTCCGCACTGACTTTACCGGCGATGTATTAACACAGACTCCAGAAGCCTTTAGGACCAGAGATATAAGAGAGGGTCTGTTTATCAAAGGTGAAAGTTCGGGTGCGTTAGCGCAGATTTTAGCTCATGACGGAAGTTTAGACAGCGACGGTAATGAAATATTTGACGTAGATATCAAATTTGGCAGCTTTGAAATCGACGAAGAGATTTCCTATGGTGATAACACTAAAACTGCTCAGATATCTATATTAGTAGAAAGTGGGATATATGAAGAAAACCTTCCGCTGAAGCTTCCTCAAAACGTGGCTATCATCGGAGACGAATTTAGAAGAGTCATAATAAAACCCAAATCCGGAATCAGCAGCAGCCCATATGCTTTCCTAAAATTTCGTCGAGATACCATAATCGATGATCTGAATATCGCCACTCAACTTTACGGTTTTCATTACCTAGAAGATTCACTCAACCCTGTATACCCAAGAATCAATAACAAAGGAAACTTCGACAGCGCCGCTGCATTGCTCGGACTAAATCGTGCATTTTTACAAGAAGAAGTTATAGCATATATAAATCTACAGATTTCTACAAACACTGCTCCCTTCACATCTAACTTCACATATGATCAGCGGTTATGTAAACGGGACGTTGGGCTAATCGTCGATGCTATGGTGTTTGATCTCAAATACGGCAGTTATAACAGAACTGTGTCTGCAGGTTTAAAATATAGAGGTAATGCCAGCGGAATCATAGCCATAACCACTCAACTTTCTGAGACTGTAGCGGCCATAGAAAAATTTAAGGATCTCGCTCAATTAATTATTCTAAACACCGTCATATCAAATGCGCTCAATAATCTAACTCCACAAATTTTTGATGCGGGGTTTGTCTCTGAGAGGGGGGCTGGAGCTCTTTTAACTAATATCAGTGCGGCGGGTAATAATTCTCCTTTAAGAATCACTACTACATCCGTTCATGGGTATGCTGACAAAGAAAAAATAATCATTTCTGGCATTACTCAAGGAATGATTGGGCTGAATAATAATACCTATTATATCAAGAATGTCGCCAGCAACCAGGTCGATCTTTATCTAGATGAAGAATTAACCTTACCGGTAAACGGAGCTCTATTTCCTGCTTATCTACCTGGATCCGGTGGGACTATAACTCCCCAAGGCGGGGTCATAGGACAGCTGATCGAATGTCTCATAGATGTTATAAGCAATTCTGCTTCAGTGAATTATCCTAAAGATAACGATCGCATGGATGTTTTCCTATGCAATGATGCAAACATTGTCAGAGCAATTACCATGCAGGGGCAGGGCGGATTTTCCTTGGTGCTTGATCCCGAAGGTCAGATATTGGCTAAATCTCCGTATTCTCAAGAATGTGCTTCATTTTCCAGAAGCATAAATGCTCAAACTTTCGCAGGAGGTATGTTTGTCGACGGTTTTACGGGAAACCTACAATTTAAACACGAAGCATCGGCAGATGCTTTCAATATTAGTGTATCGGGATTAGAAAGATCTCCATTAACTCCTATTAGTTTTATAGTTAACGATGCCGTACATAGAATTAATTACGTAAGAAACTTTGTCTATAACAAAAACGGATCTACTGCAGATTTCTCTTTAGACGAAACTACTCCATTCACTCTACCAGCCGGGCCGCAAGTTTTTACCGTGTCGCCAGGGAATCCCGGAATTTTCTCTAGGATAGATCATAGATTACAATCTGGTTCGACATTGATATTCTCGAGCACTGGAACATTGCCATCTCCTCTAGCTGCAGGCATTGAATATTACGTGGTTCCATTGGGTCTAACTAATAATACGTTCTCTATTTCGCCAGTTCCAAATGCAACTACTGGGATCGAAATCCTTTCATCGGGATCGGGAATTTTAAGATATCAAAGAATATATGAACTGTTGATGCCCGGCAATCGATCAATGCTGAGCAATGACTTCACCCAGGTCTGCGATCTAGGATATGGTTTGATCGCGACTAATGGTGGCTTGACTGAAGCAGTATCTATGTTTACCTATTACTGCCACATATCTTATTATTCTATCAACGGAGGGCAGATAAGATCAGTCGCTGGTTCTAGCGCACATGGAAATTATGCATTAGTCGCAGAAGGGGCAGATCCGCTAGAAATACCAACTCCGGTGACAATCTATAGTGATTTCAGCCAAAAAGTTGTGGCCTACGCTCCCACTCCTAGCTTCGAAACTCAACAAAATGATCTGTTTGTATACGTTACTGGTTATAGAGCAACTCCATTAGGCAGTTCAGAACTAGAAGTAGATCACGGAAACCAAATATTTAGATATCCGGTAAATTCGGCGACCATTGACGAATTACCACCCAATGTAGCCAGGCTAAATCTCAGCAGCGATGATAGCGGTAATTTCGAAGGGTTATTCCAAGCCATTTTAGACGGGACTATAATGACATTACGGAATGCTGGTAATGTCGTGTTGACTGGGGATATTGTCAATGTCGCTACTCGACCAAGTACTGGATTAATACTCAATGAGACTGCTTCGGTCTATCGAGTTTTGCAATTCCAAAACTATAACGATCCTAATGCTCCTTACGAGGTAAAATTTACCGCGCCAAATACCGTTGAAGTTTTATGCTCGATAAGTTCTATCAATACCGATGTCTGTACTACTATAGGAAAACATTTGTTAGAAGTCGGCGACAAATTTATTCCTCAATCGACCTCGAGCGGACTTGTTTCAGGAACTACTTATTATGTAATCGATGTACCGGAATATGATCAATTCGTGTTATCAACTTCTCCAGGGGGATCTGCCCAAACTCTCATTAACGGTACTGGACTTTTTATTAGAGGAATAAAGACACATAAAAAACTACCTGATTATCTAGTCTCTTTCGGGCAGTTCGCTGGCACCTTTACAGGAGCAATATCCGGAACGACACTAACTGTTAGCGTTCTAGACACTGGCGTAGTCAGACCTGGACAGGCAATAACAGGACCAGGAGTATCTGCCGGAACAACTATAACATCTTATGGTACTGGCACCGGCGCAGCCGGAACTTACACGGTTAATATATCACAGACCGTTTCTATCGATCAGCTATCGACTACCTTTTCATTGCCAACTGGTTTGCTTTCTGGAGATGCCTATTATGTTTTAGAAACTAATCTCACCGATACCAGTTTTGAAATATCCTTGATCAGAAACGGACCATCGGTGAATTTCACAGGCACCGGATCGGGTCTTTTGGGATACGAGCCAGAAGGGCTGGGATTAACCAGCCTACGAGAAAATTACAATTATGTCGATTTAACTGTATTTCAACCTGGCGAATATGCAGTTTCGCCTACGACTTGTACTATCAGTGTAGCTAGCCCTGCTGTCATAACTTCTTCTAGTCCTCATGGTTATTCGGGAGGAGAGGTTATTAGATTCACTACTACAGGCACCTTGCCTACCGGTCTATCGACTGGGCGAAACTATTTTGTAAAAAATGTTGGTGGAACTACTTTTACGGTCTCTACTTCGCCTTTATTATCTGGAATTGAAGTTGACACTTCCGGTACACAGGCAGGAATTCATAGCTTTGGTCTAGTAACTGGAAGATTAGGAGATCAAATTTTCGCAGTGGTTCCTGTGGCTCCCGAAGAGAGAGCTAGGATTCCTAATTCTATTTTTTATTTCCAAGGTGAGAGATATGTCATAGACGTTTACGAAGACGAAGCAACGACCGGACAGGCTTTTGCTAGAATAAATTTAAGCAGACCATTAGAAGATCCTATCAATAATTTTACTGGTTCTTATACGATTAAATCAGCTGTACCCACTAGAAGTCTCGGAGCTAGCGGTACGTTGACCATTAGAATTTCCTTAACGAGAGTGACTGGCCATGATCTTTTAGAAATAGGAACAGGCGGATATGCAGATACCAATTATCCGAACGAAATATATGGACCTCCAGTAAATAGCGCAGATCCTAGTCAAGAAACCGAGGAAAGAGACGTAGGGCGTGTGTTCTTTGTCACAACTGACCAATTTGGTAATTTCAAAGTAGGACCTTACTTCGAAGTAGATCAAGGAACTGGTAGAGTCACATTCGCGGCTGCGATCGCTTTGTCGAATCTAGATGGTATTGGATTTAAACGAGGAGTTCCTATCGCGGAATTTTCGATCGACTCGGGATTTTCCGACAATGCTATAGATACCGTACCTACTGAAAATGCTACTAGGATCTACATAGAAAGAAGATTAGGCACGACTCACGGCGGTGCTTCGGTGCCTATCGGACAATTGATTCCACCTATATCGGGAGGTTTCCTTAGCCTAGATGGTCAACTACCGATGAAAAATCAGTTGAACATGGCCAATTTCAAAATCGTTAGTCTCGGCAATCCCACCAATCCCAGCGATGCTGTAAATTTACAGAGTCTGACTTTTAATAATTTTCAAGATATAACCTTGACTAATCTAGGGGCTGCCGATTTATTAGTGTTTACCGGAGGTGGAAATTCTGCTATCAACGCCAACGTGATTGGAGATATTAGTTTTAATCTCAGACCCGGATTGGATTCTTCTCTCAACCAGATTGATGCACAGATAGCACCAGGAATAATCGATAACGCAGATATAAGTCCAAGTGCAGCTATATCTCAATCAAAATTAAGTATGTTATCGGCCACGACAAGAGTTAATGATTCGGGAATAACTCAGTCAGATAGAGGATTAGCCAGCTTCGACGATGCTCAGTTCACGGCCACTAATGGTTGGATCACTATCAAAAATAATGGTATCGTCGCTGGAAAAATTGAACAGATAGCTGGAAGAAATGTTATCGGTAATCCGTTAGGTTCTGCAGGCGATGTCAGTGCTGTGCCATTCACGACTGTAGTTTCAGATGGTGGAGCGATCAAGAAAAGCCAGTATTCTGCAACAGGATTCCTGCGAAGAGTCGGCGGCACAGGGACTCTTGACGGAGATTATTCTGTAATAGACATGGCTGCCATTTATACCGGGGCGACGGAAAATAATAAATTAGTAGTTCGAGACAATCAAGGAGACTTTGGCGGAAGAAACATTTCCGCCAGTCAATTCATAATCGATAGTAAAACTGCTATCGACAGTGCTGTCGCAGGTAGCGGTGGTTATATCCAACTTTATGGGTATAACGGTCAGGGCGGTGTTTTAGTTCAAGACGGCACATTAGCGATCGATAAAAAAACTGCTTACTGGAATAACTTACATCAGTTTAAAACCATTGACGGAATCAATGATGCACCGATCAGTTGTTCATCTGTACAGACATTAACGTTAACTACAGGAGGAAATACTACTGGTGGAACTATCACTGGTAGGTGGACTCTTTCAGGCAGCTCGCCGAACGAATCGAGGTTGCAAGCAACCTATTCAGCAGATATCGCCGAATATTACGAAGGGGATCAAGAATACGAAGTTGGCACTGTATTAGTATTCGGGGGCGAAAAAGAAGTCACAGTTTCAAATTCCGAATCCGATACACGTATAGCTGGGGTAGTTTCAAACACCGCAGCTTTTTCGATGTATCATGCCTGTCCTGGATTAAAAAATCTAGTGGCTCTACAAGGAAGAGTACCTTGCAAGGTAATCGGCAAAATCAAAAAAGGCGATCTACTAACTACATCATCTATTTTTGGTGTGGCGACATCGATCAAAGGAGAAGGAAAAATCGGAGCTATAATAGGAAAAGCCATAGAAGAATATGATTCAGAAAATGTCGGAATCATCGAAATAGCCGTAGGGAGAACATAATGGCATACAATACAGCGATAAGCCCTGGCGCTGCACCACTTCTGTGGAGTGATGTTCAATCGGCGTTTGATCAAATCAATCAAAATTTCACTGAACTTCAATTATTTTTCAATGATTCGACTATTACTCCTATCGATCTCACTAATCTCCATACTGATCTTTCTCCGGCGTATTCCCAACAATATTCATTAGGTTCTATTACAAAAAAATGGAAAGGAGTTTTTACTTCAGAATATTCAACAGTACCAGGGAATGAATCAAATGGGGTGTGGATCGGTCCTGCACAAATCAGGGGCATTGGGCTGACCGTAGATCTTCCGTCAAATTCCACAGTAAACGGAAATCTGATCATCGATCCTGATAAAACTTTTTTTAAAAAAATCGAAGTAGATAATGCAAATAGCGTCGAGGCTTCGACATTTTCTGCTAGCTTAAATTTAAACTCCGGAACAGCCATTCAATTGGTCGTTGATTCTTCTGCCGAAAGCATATCGATCAACAATATCGGTGTTACACAATTGTCAGGGACTCCTGGTCAGATAGGTATTAGTTCCTCTACAGGTAATATAACTTTAACTAATTTAGGTGTTCTCGGAATATCTAATTCATCTGGTCTTCCCGGTGGAAGATCCGCAGGGTTAGGAATAGCCGCTACCGGAGCTACCGGAAATATTACTCTCACAAATACCGGTGTATTAGCTATTACGCAAGGTCCGGGTATTACTGTTTCCACAGACACTGCTACAGGTATAGTGCAAATTTCTAACGCTGCACCAGCCCAAGTAGCCTACAGAACGATTCATATCATCGGTGATGCATTATCAAATGATCTAGTGGCAGATTCTACTGCAGATACACTAAATCTCGAAGCAGGATATGGTATTATATTATCTGCCAACGGCGCTATAGATCCTGCGAATGATATACTTACTTTGGCTATCGATCCTAAAATAGACATCATAGGTTCAGTATTCGCCGATGATTCTACCAGATTAATAGACGGGACTAATGCAAAAATCGTAGGCGAAGTTGATACTCCTCTGCTGATATCAGATATCATATACGTCGGCGATACCCAACAAGGATCATTAAAAATCAATTCTTCTACTGATCTAGTTTTACAAAATTTTGTCAATGGTGGGCTGATAGAATTTAAAACTAAAATCGGTATGGTTGAGGAAACACCGATCTCTATCGACCCAAACACTCAGATCATAACAATCAATGGATATAATATTGTTGCTAATTCGATCGATTCGGATTTGTCGGGATCGGTTTTTTCAGACAGCTCAGTGTTGTTAGTCGATGGTGTAAACGGAAAATTAGTAGGACCTATTGATTCTAGCGATACGGTCAATTCTATCATAATGGATACCGTATCAGGATTACAAATTGTATCTACCAGTCTAATCGACATACAAGGAGCCAGCGGCGCTCAGATCGGTATAGGCGGTGGCCTCAGTGGAGATGTGTATATTGGCAGTGGATCTAATCAAATAATAATCAACGGAGTGTTGATGGCTCCCACGATAGATACAACAGATTCGTCATCGATCACTGTGATTCCGTCTATGGTTTTCAACAGTGATATCACCGTAGAAAATGAAATCTTCATAGGAGCAAGCAGAGTCATTAATATCAGTCAACTAAAAGACATAGTGTCTTCTAGTTCAAATTTCTCTGATTTCCAAGCAAGAATAGCTGCGCTGTCAGACTAAAAATTGAAGAGAGTATAATATGGCCATACAAACTATAAACATAGGAAATATCGTAAATGACGGGTTAGGAGACGATTTACGTACAGCATTTCAAAAAGTTAATTCGAATTTTTCAGACTTATCGACAGAACTTACTGTAAATGCTCAAAATTTAGGATCTGCAGGTATAGGAGTTTTTAAACAAAAAATTGAAAATACTCTAGAATTTAAAAGATTAATTTCCGGACGGAACATTGCCCTAGACGATCTCGATACGTCGATAACCATTAGATCCACTGCCAGCACTGCGTTTACTAGATTTGATACCGATGCTGGGGTTATAGTTGCAGGGGTAGGAAACGACAATGGAGCTATTACTATAAGAGGAGCACCTGCTCCGGACTCTATATCAGGCAGGCCAGACATAGAAGTAACCACAATAGGGTCTCAGGTGCTGTTTAAAAATATTATCCCGGTATCTGACATTCTAACAACCTATGATTTTGGTTCCATCACTGGTTCATTCACTAATTCCGTCCAAATGGCATTGGCTGCGGCCAATATCGATTTTGGAACTATAGCCCTTCCCGGTCGTTTTGATCTAGATTTGGGTAGCATCGTATAAGAGAAAAAAATGGCTATAACATGGATAACTCCTGCAGGCTCATTGGGTATTTTGACCGAAAGGGTGATCGTTAATATTCCTTTACAGGCCTCATCAAATATAGTAAATGTAAATTTTTCTTTAATCTCGGGATCATTGCCGAGAGGATTAAGATTATCAAACGGTTCTCTTAGGGGCAGTCCGACCGAAGTTAGGAAATTCACTGAAAGTCGTTTCGTTATAAGAGCCAGCGATGGGGAAGATATAGAAGATCGTACCTTCAAACTATCAGTGGATGGTTCAGACATTCCATTATGGTTAACTAAAGAAGGATTTTTAAATGTAGGTCCGGGCGATGCATTTTTTGTTTTAGATAATGCTAAAGTTGACTTTCAATTAGATGTAGACGATAGAGATCTCATAGCAGGTGATGTTATAGATTTTTATTTAATTCCTAACGGTGGGCTTCTTCCTCCCGGCTTGACCTTGACTAAACAGGGCCGTATAACAGGATTTACTGATCCGATATTCGCTGTAGAATCTGACCCCACTGATACCGGAGCATATGATAGTGGTTCATATGATACCTCTCCTTTAGATATCATAAGAAATAATTCCAACGGATATGATACCTTTTTCTATGACAATTTTAATTTTGATTATAGCGAACAAAGTCGAGCTCCTAGAAAATTAAGTAGGATCTATACTTTTGCGGTTGCGGCCACAGACGGATTGAACACCGTGACTAGAATTTTTAAGATTTATGTAGTTACAGAAGAATTTTTGAGATCAGATAATAACATAGTACAGGTAGATACTAATTTGTTTACAGCAGATGCCTCTGCTTTTCGAGTTCCACTTTGGATCACTGAATCTAACCTAGGAAGATATCGAGCCAACAACTATCTTACCGTATTTTTAGATGTATACAATCCTCCAGAACTTTCTGGATCGATATCATACTTTTTACAACCTCTCAACAAAGGAACATATAGAATAAAAGAGAACGGACGAACTACCCTCGGAAACTTTGAAATAAGTGGTCGTGTACCGATGTTCCAGTATGTGTTAAGAGACGAATGGAGCAAAGATGTAAATTACACCGCTGGCGATGCTGTTATCTATGTGAACGATACTGATTCTACAATAAAATTCCAAACTTGGGTATGTATCAAGGAAAATAAAGGTATCCCCCCGACTGAAAATCTGTTCTGGACTAAACAAAATGTTTTTACCAGCAATAGAACTTTTAGATTTTCAGATAATCAACTATGGGAAACTGTTATACCGGAATCATACAGTATCTTACCCGAAGGGATGGCCTTAGATCAAACTACCGGAGAAATCGCAGGAGTTGTTCCTTATCAACGAAGAATAAGTAAATCCTACAAATTTAGTTTATTAGCTGTAAACTTTCCGGCAGATTTATCCGCTAGAACTTTTAATCTAACAGGTAGTTGGAACTTAGATACAAATTATCAAAGAAATGATGCAGTATTCTACGGCAACGACGGAGTCATCTATGTCGCGAATCGCAATCATCGATCGATAACCCCCACTGATCAATCAGTATGGGAACAGGCCAACTCGTCGTCGGAAAAAACATTTACTATAGAAATAATAGGAGAAATAGAAAGCGGTATTTACTGGATCAGCGATTCTAATCTTGGCCTTATAAAACCCAATCAACGGAGTCTGATAGAAATAAAAGCAGAGAATCTACTGTATCAAGGAACTATATCTTATGAACTTGTTTCCGGAAAACTGCCACCAGGTTTAACATTTTTACCTAATGGCCTAATCCAAGGAAAAGTTAAACAGTTTGGAGATTCAAACGGACCAGGTTTAACTAGATTCTACGAAAAAGATTCGAGTATCGCAGATTCGACTGGCAGTTTCGATTTTTCTTCTGTTTTTGACAACGGAGACACTACATTTGATAAAAAATTTAAGTTCGTTGCCAAAGCCGTCGATAGTTTAAAATTTGCAGAGTCTTTAAAAGAATTTGAAATAGCGGTCGTAGCGGATAATGTTAAAACATTTGCCAATCTATATCTTATATGCCTGCAATCAAAAGAAAAAAGATTGTCTTGGTTTAATTTCATCACAGATGTTAATATATTCAGGCCAGCTGATATATTTAGATATGGCGATACAGAATTCGGTATACAGACTGATATTAAAACTTTATTATTTGCCGGAATCGAAAGCGTCGAAGCAGTAAAATATGTGCAGGCTATGAGTCGAAATCATTATCGTAAAAGACTGTTATTCGGAGATTTGAAAATAGCCGTAGCGAAGGATCCCCTTTCTCAAGAAAGCATATACGAAGCTGTTTATGTAGAAATCATAGACGACCTCGAAGATAAAGGAAAAAGTATTTCTAGTACCATAGAATTACCTAACTATATCGAAAGCAAGGTACTTGTAAGTTTTGATGCCATTAAAGTAGATAGTGATATACCTTTCGTAAGCGATGCTGATCATCAAAGAGTATTTCCGAATTCTATTAAAAATATGCGACGAAGAATAAGAAATATTGGAGATAACGATAGAGAATTTTTACCGCTCTGGATGAGAAGTATCCAAGAATCAGAATCTTTTGAACTGGGATATACCAAAGCACATGTATTGTGTTATGCTAAACCTGGAAAGGGATCTACGATAATTTCTAGAATAAGGGCCTCTGGATTTAATTTTAATCAAATAGATTTTGAAGCAGATCGGTATCAGATCGATGCTATCGATGGAACTATAGAGAATAAATATCTAGCGTTTCCGCAAATTGGAGAAAAATTGCCGTGAGTGATATTAATTATATAAGCATCAATGAAAACTTTCCTGTTCCAGGACAAGATAACGATACACAAGTTTTTAGAGATAATTTTGATACGATTAAAAATAGTCTACGATTAGCCAAAGAAGAAATTACTGATCTTCAAGATAATGTTGCTAGAAAAGACGAAGACAATGATTACGGTCTGTATAAAACTAGCAAGACAATTTTCCAAGAATGCAGAAACGAAAAATGGGATTATGGTGCTACAAGTGGTCAAGTAGGTATAGATTTTGAAAAAGGGCATTATCAAATTATCAAAATAGAAAACAGTACTGCAAATTTTTCTTTTGAAAATTTTCCGGGAGATCCATTGATCCCCACAGTATCGTCTTTAAAAGGGGTAGGTTCTATAATACTAGAAATAACTGCAGATAACGTAGAAAGGATTATCACATTTACCCAACCTTCTGGTACGGTAGTAAAAAGAAATGGTTTTCCGGGTCCAGTATTTTCTGTGACGTCTCAAGATGACCCCGTTTTTATAGAAGTTTGGAGACACCGTTCTGAGGTTATTTACATAAAATATCTTGGTCAATTTACCTAATGCTTCACCCATTCCAAGAAGATATAAGCGATCTAAAAGATCAAGAGCTAGATACGAAACTACAAGAATTAACGAAAAAATATTTCATAGCTCAACGTTTAGGACAAACTGCTCTCTTGACACAATTGATTATTTTTATTAATATATATAGAGGAGAGATATCTCGTCGACATCTTGAACGAAATAGAAAAGATTTAGACGACGACTTAGACAAACTTATAAATGTTGACTGAAGATAAAATTGTTCAAAGTATAATAAAGAATGGCGTAGATATTATAGAAGGACAAATTTATGATCAGATTTACGATCAATACCTCTCAAAATTATCAACAGAAAAATTAGACTATCCGATACCCAAAGATTCAATTAATATTAAAAATTGGACGATTCCTCGAGACTACAGTGAAATGGATATCGAAGGATTTTTAGTAAATCAATGTCCTACAGAAAATCATGATCGACTGTCTGAAGAGCTAGAACTGTTCCGCAAAAACGATATGTTCATGGTGTTAAAAACGATGAAATACCTCGTAGATACCTTTAGAGAAAACGGTGTAGTTTGGGGAGTGGGTCGGGGAAGTTCGGTGGCCAGCTATGCACTCTTTTTGATTGGGATACATAAGATAGATAGTGTTAAATACGATCTACCAATAGAAGAATTCTTTAAGGAGAAACAAAATGGGTAAATTATATAGAACTTTGCAAGGCAAAGAAATCGACATGGAACGCCTATCATTAAAAAACGAAACGGCTCCGGCGGTAGGCAATGTAAGGATGAATGCTAGAGGAGATGAATTAGGTACTGGAGGAAAAATAGTTAAGACCAGAGAAGAAATTTTAGCCGAATACTATTCTAAAAATCCTCGAGCCATTAAAGAAGAAATAATCGATCGAAAAACAAAATAGGAAAATTCAATGACTTCATCTTATGATACCAAATATATAAAAATTCGTGCTCTTCACGATGATATAATTATTTCAAACATGGATTTTGGAGAAATCAAAACTTCCTCGGGTATTGTTATAAGATCAGACGACGGAAAATCTCATGGTGTTAAGCCTAGATGGGGTAAAGTTTACAAAGTAGGTCCGGAACAAAGAGACATCAAAGAAGGGCAATGGATTCTAATCGAACACGGACGCTGGACTCGAAAAATCAAGATCCACGACGGAGAAAGTGAAAAAGAAATACAAAAAGTCGATAATGAAGCCATATTAGCAGTCAGCGATGAGGAACCATCTATATCAGATGTCTTTATTGGAAATTCGGGATTCTAATGGGATTTAAAAAAAACTGGGATGTTGCTGATGTTTCATCCCAGATTTATTCTATGGCTAGAGAGTGCGCCAGCCCCTACAACGATGGCTATACATCGTTTGAAATCAAAAAAGATCTCTGGGAATTAAAATTTATCATAGATCAAGCTATTAGAAACACTCCTTCCTTTTCTGGTGAAGATGAGTGGTTGACAGAACAAGAACAAAAGCGTATCATTAAGATTCTTAAGTCTTAAGGAGATACGATGACTAATCCGTTTCGCGATCAAGCGAGATTCATGACAGCCTGTGATCAATCTGTAGGTGAAATTAACTCAGGTCAATTTGATCTGTACAAAAATCTAATCAAAGAAGAATACGAGGAACTTACACAGGCCGAGAGTCAATTAGAAGAATTAGATGCACTTGTAGATATTTTAGTAGTTACTATAGGTGCTATACATTCTATGGGTGCTGATGCAGAAGGTGCATGGAACGAAGTTATGCGTACTAATTTTGCTAAAATCGATTCGGGAACAGGAAAAGTTCGCAAGAGAGATGATGGCAAAGTGTTGAAACCCGATGGGTGGCAATCACCTAACCTCAAACCTTATCTATACGACGAAACTATTTTACTCAAGCAAGGATTTGAACAATGAGGATCGGTTTTACCTGCTCGACTTTCGATCTGTTCCACGCAGGGCATTTGCTCATGCTGGAAGAAGCTAAAAAGCAGTGCGACTACTTGATTGTTGGCCTACAGACTGATCCGACTATAGATCGTCCCACAGAAAAAAATAAACCTGTACAATCGGTTTTCGAAAGATGGATACAGGTCGAATCTTGTAAGTACGTAGATAAGGTTATTCCTTATGCCACAGAAAAAGAACTCATAGATATCTTGCTTTCTTATCCTATTGATGTTAGAATATTAGGAGAAGAATATATGCAGAAGAATTTCACAGGGCACGAATTGCCAATGGAAAAATATTTTAACAAACGCCGACACAGTTTTTCCACGACAGAACTACGTCAGCGAGTTGTCGTTGCCGAAGTAGAAAAAGGATCGAAACAATGAAAGAACTATGGGTAGAAAAATACAGACCGAAAAAAATTGATGGTTATGTATTTAGAGATAATCATCAAAGAAAACAGGTAGAGAACTGGATCAAAGATTGCAGCATTCCTCACCTACTGTTAAGCGGCAATTCGGGTATCGGTAAAACTACCCTTGCCAAAATGCTGATACATGAGATCGGTATCGAAGACTATGATGTTTTAGAAATCAATGCCAGTAGAGATAATTATGTTGATACTGTGCGAGAAAAAATAATTAATTTCGTCCAGATGATTCCGTTTGGACCTTTCAAGGTGGTGCTATTAGATGAAGCTGATTACCTCTCTCCAAACGCTCAGGCAGCGTTGCGTGGTGTTATGGAAGAATACCACCAGACTGCGAGATTTATTCTCACTTGTAACTACCCCAATCGTATTATCCCTGCTATACATTCACGATGTCAGGGATTTCACGTTGAGCGAACGGATATTACTGAGTTTACCGCTCGTGTTGCTACTATTCTTGTTGAAGAGGATGTTGATTTCTCGTTGGAGACTCTTGATGTCTACGTTAAAGTAGCATATCCTGATCTACGCAAATGCATTAATCTGGTTCAACAAAATGTCCAAGACAATCATTTAATTCTTCCGAATAAAGGAGATCAGGGTGAGACTGATTGGAAATTTGATATGGTCGAACTTTTTAAGTCTGGCAAAATAACAGAAGCAAGAAAACTATTGTGCGGTAAAATCCAAGCAGAAGAAATGGTGGAAGTTTATAGATGGTTATATGATAATATAACGATTTTTGGGAACAGCGAAAATCAAGATAAAGCCATATTAATCATAAAACAAGGTTTAGTAGATCACACATTGATTGCCGATCCCGAAATAAACCTATCTGCTACATTAATTAAACTTTCTAAAATAAATTAAAAATGTCGACTAAATCTAGATTTATGTTGGTAAAATATCTTCTTAAGTCCAACGGACAATGGGATGAAATCACTTATTTTAAGAACACGTTAAGGAATTCTGATCTTCAGACCTGCAAAGTTATTATAGATTTCAAGAAAAAGGTCTGTGTGGTAAACTCTCTCAATCGAGAAGCCACATTTGACGACATGCTAGACATGTACAAAAGGTTGTTGGGGGATCAGTTGACCCCCCATCTTCCTAAAGATCATTCATCTTTGTAAATCTCTAATATCTCTTTAACTGCTTCGTGTCTCTCAATATCACCTAATGTGAAATGGCAGACATCTACATAACGATGGTCTCGGAAATCATTATAGAGGTTCAGGAATTCTAACAGGCCATTATTGCTTGGACGGTCTGCCTGTTGTAAATCTCCTGTGATAACCATCTGCGATCCTTGGCCCAGTCGTGTGAGCAGCATCTTCATCTGGCCGGGAGTAGCGTTCTGCATCTCGTCTGCGATGACTATGCTGTCTTTGAATGTGCGACCTCTCATGTATGCCAGAGGGCTAATCTCGATCACCCCCTCTCTTACCATAAATTCGATCTCTCTGGCTGAGTAATTTTCAGCGAATACGTCCATTATGGGCTTGGTC
>Ga0169931_10005923_pt1 | contig 18561 bp, 10 predicted proteins | sample Kivu_15m_20L_FD_129675 | JGI IMG/M metagenome (GOLD analysis project Ga0169931, IMG submission 129675) | Freshwater microbial communities from Lake Kivu, Western Province, Rwanda to study Microbial Dark Matter (Phase II) - Kivu_15m_20L... | ecosystem: Environmental > Aquatic > Freshwater > Lake... | reverse complement strand
TGTCTACCACTGGGTCCACGACCATGACAGGTTCTTCGATGATGTCTACCACTGGGTCCACGACCATGACAGGTTCTTCGATGATGTCTACCACTGGGTCCACGACCATGACAGGTTCTTCGATGATGTCTACCACTTGGTTCACGACCATGTCAGGCTATTGAACGAACTAGATGACAGGGTCTATGACTACTACTTATTCAGTTATTTATAATCCTTTTTCTATATTTTGAGTGATTATTTGTGCCTCTTTTACTTCTTCCTCATTTTACAAAGGGTCCTAAAATTATTCCATATTATTTTCCTGTATTTGTTCTTCCAATATTTAAGCTTCGATAATTCTACCCTCAGGGTTGGCACTGTCATATATTCCCATTTTAAGTATATCATTCTCAATCTAATTTATCGTATCTTGCATCTGCTAAAGCTCGTAGTCCATCGTTTTACTCTAATAAAAATATCAACAACAAATCACATTGATCATATATGAACTTAAATTATTATAATCATTGTTATGAATCTGTATCTTGTGGTATTTGCTTGCGTTTGCTTATTAGCAAATGCACACAGCTGCCAACAACTAGGCTCAAGTACTCTCGCTAAAGTATCACTCTGCAAGATATAAACACCAGCTCCGCAACTCAAGTGGACTCTTAATTTTACTTTACTTCAGGACTATGCCTGGAGAGGTTCAGAGTAAATAAGGTATTTTTACTTGACTAACAACGATCAACCGATCGATTAAACTTGCTACCAAGGTCAAACTATCAAAGGAAATTACAAAGCTGGAACTTCTTTGCAAGTAGAACAACTTTGCTTTAATTTCAGACCAAGTTTGCAGCAAGGTGATAAGCTATACCTTTTGTTGTTCTGGGACAAACCAGCTTCCTCTCAAATGGCAGTGTACGTTTCTTTCACTACTACAGGCAGCATTGAGGCAGTACAGGCAAGTCCTTAAGAGCTAGTATAGCTTAGAAAACGAGCTAACCTTGTGACTTAATGATCAAAATGATAGCTAAAAGATTCATAAATTATTTGTATTATAAGGGATGGGTGGTCACGGTGGACTCAACATTCTACCCCAGAAGAAGTGGAACGTATATAACTACGATAACCGCTAAATCGTAGACAAAGACAAAAAGTTGCACGCTTAAAAGCAGCGTAGATAATTTGAGCAAAACAGATAGAATGCTCTTGATCGCAAAATAGAGGTACTTCGCGGGGATGGGGATTCATCAACACAGCCTATCGAAAAAAAAGAAGTTAAGATTCATTCTCTAATCAGCATGTAAATGCGCAAGATGGCTGACGAGCATCAGCATGTCAACCTTTTTAAAGAGGAAGAAAGAATTTTAAACAATCGCTAGATGAGCTAAATCAAAAGACTTAGAGAAGAAGAGTTTCTTAAAGATAAAAATATGGATTTCACGACAAGATTTTTGGGAACATACGCTGATCAGAATAGAAGACCTTGGTACGCTAAGAAGAAAGGAGAGAGTTAAGCCCCTAAGAAAAATAAATATTTCAAAGATATATAGGATGTGATATACGGTTTAAAAACGGAAAGCAAAATAACAAAAGAAATAGTGGCTGTTTAAAAAAGAGAATAACTAAGAGTCCGGGATGAAGAGAGGCGAGACAGAACAAGATAGAAAGTACATAGAAGAGATGAGGACTATCAAGAAAAACTGGTAAGATTCTAGAAGCCTTCAACTCAAATAAGCAAAGACCTTCTTAAACATGAAGAAGATTTATTGGTGAGAGAGTTCAAGAACGACAAAACAAGTGAGATGGAAAAATTACGTGAGCAACGACTTCGACGTGAGGAGAAAGAGCGTAAAAGGGCCTAGGCTCTGCGTTTGGGAGTCAAATAGTGATTAATTTGATTGATGATAAAAGATACATCAGGACAATAGTTTAGATCGTTGAGATTGTGGTGCTAAGAGCAATAAATATCCCAGTTATTGGCATTCATTAATGAAAGAAAAATAAGTGGCCAAAAGTAAGGACCTGCAACTTTCCCCGGTCTCTGCGGCTTTCAGTCACTCCGAAAGGCACTCCACTGCGCCTTCTTACTATAGAACGGTTGCCACTAGCCCTCCAGACTTCTTTTTTGAGAAGTTTAAAGACCCAAATTTTGAGGTTACTTCGGCATTCCGTCGCTACCAGTAGCAGGTGATTTCGCCCTGCCTGAGTGCCAGAAAAGGTGAACTGATCAGGAAACATCGGGGAAATTATCGCAAGTACTCAGTGGCCGAGAAATAAGAGGCAGTTCGACAAGTATTTTTGAGTCAATGTAGATTTTAGATGGAGTAGATGCCAAGTAAATTTCAGATAAATATGGCATTCCTCGGAGAAATCTGCTTAGGTGGAAGAAAAACGGATGTGAGCGGAAAGAAGGAGGTGGCCGACCTACAGATGCCTAGATGGAGTTTACTCTTTATGGCAAAATATAAAGAAGAGTTCTCACCACTGAAAAAGAAATAAGGGCTTAGGCCAAACTGCTCAGCAAACTTCAGGATTTTAAAGCATCTAAGGGCTGGTATTGCAAATTTAGCCGACGCTACAATCAATGGAAGCGGCAAAAACAACTAGAAAGAGGATAGGAGTAGCGCGAGGCACTGCTGCCTTAGCCGAGCTAGGACGACTCAGAAGATCATTCTTCTGAGAGTCACAGCCAGGCCTAGTAGCCCTCTCCATTACAATGATCGTATAGGTCAATATTTCAAAACAGCCTATAACATTTATTTCATTACAAGTATAAATAGTCATGCTTAATTATTAAATGCCAATTTTTATCAGTCAATCTATGTAGTAAACAAAGATCAAACATCAAAACATCTTCTTGAAAAATGAGACTAGCCAGTTGTCTGAGGATTCATCGACAGAAAAAGTGCAACCATTTATTTTTTAGCGATAGCTAGCCACCTACACTTTCTAAGGGCTAGGCTCATTCACAGATACTGTTGAAGTGTACTTCAGAGTATTAATCGCTTTCTTGTTTTATTTTTAAGTTTTCTGAATATTTACAACCTTTTCCATCTGATTTTTCTCATTTTTTTTAAAGGTTGTCTGCTTTTTGACTGGCATTTGAACCTTAGCCTAAGTTTTACATATACTTATCCTTTTTTTTTATTTTATAGAGTTTTCCTGCTTTAACATAAGAGGTTTTGATTTGACTTGAATACTATTTCTGCTAACTTTTATAGCAATTATTCGTGAAAGCCTTTCTTGTTCTGTTTCTTCCTTATCGTTTTCGCTTAAATCAAAACTATTTGAAAGAGAATCATTTTTCTATAATGGAATATCTACCAGTCCGTTTCCTTTGCGAATCACAGGCTAGTCTGGCAAAGTATCCATCTTTTTTCTTGACATAAGGAGCAAATTTCTATGGTCTTAAATTTAAGTCTCAGTTGTCTTAAGTCTAGCGAAACTATTTTTTTGTTGACTATGACTATTTCTTTTTGATGAAAGCCGGTTAGTTTTTTAAATTCTGAGTTCGGTTTCAATGAGATCAAAAATCTGATTTATTTAATGTTTGGGAAGATGATTTGGATCAGACTTAAGGGGAAGTTGGTGAAAAGGACGAATCAGAACACCACAATAACACATGACTGCCAGCAGCTTGATGTAATTGTCTCTGTTTGCCTGCCAAACTTTATTAGGATCGACTTTATCAAGCACTTTGATCCAGTTTAGAATGCGTATTTTGATGTGTCTGTTTGCTCCTCCATAGTAGTCGCTCAACAAAACTTGCTATCTTAGCTTTAAATACAGACTATTGTCTAAAAACTGCACTTATTAGTGCTCAGGAACATCTGATTGCATCTTGAATATGTTTTACATTCTGTCTTTTAGAATGCTTAAGTGCTCTATTCGCTGCTACATATTCTTAATTATTAACAAAAATTATTAGATTAATTTATATAGGTTTTATTGTACACACAATCATCTGTAAAAATCATTAAAAATATGATAGCTCATAAATAATGATCAATCAATCGAGCTATTATAAGCTGTTATATGTTTTAAGAGATTCCTGCTGACTCGAATTAGACTCCGACGGTTGTGAAGTCTATGACTGTCGTCCTTGTCTACTGGCTTGACTCGGCTCACTATTTTAACTTTGAGTTTCCTCTCGCTCTGAAGCCTAATCTACCTGCTCGAGCCCTTACTCTCTTTGTTACTGTGGTCTTTCTGGTTCTTCCTATACTAATGTGAGATCTATGGTGGCAATAGGAGGCTCTGGCTACCTTCCTAACCTTCTGTAAAGACTATCTATAAATGTCTGATTATCTCTTATCTTGTGAATGGCCTATTCTATGCTTTTCTGATAGAAAAAATGATTCGTCTCATTTCCAGGTTCGCCCATATATCCCCTTAGTTTAATAATATTTTCTTCGGCCTCCAAAATATTCTTTGTAAAAATATTGATTTTGTTTCTTCGATGCACGTCAATATCTTTCATAATTTCTTACTTTCGCGATAAACTTTTTTCTTTACGCAATTAAAGCACTTTTTCTCTGGCTTTGCGGAAACCAGCCTAGCCCTATTCCACCCAGGCCTAGGCCATAATACGTTCTTAACTATCTATTCCTCTTTGATCGAGATACATAAGGGCAGGCAAACGACCAACCACCGTTCGTCTATAGTGTACTGTCTCCTTAATCAAAGGATTACCGTATAAATACAATATTTTAACCTGCTGAATAAGTTGAAATAATCTCTAGTCAGGAGTGATCTGATTGTCACTAAGGTCGATGTTGGTCAAGGTCGACGAGCAGTGACCCAAGTGTTCGATTGAATCAAAGTTTGATAAATAATTTTTAGCGAGGGTCACAATCTGTAACTGACCAAGTTCCTCCAAGCCTTAAAGCTTAAAGATCTAATTATTTGCAAGGTTTAGCACTCTAAGATTTTTAAGTGTACTAAGTCCCTAAATTTTCTTAATCATGTTATTTTGCAAGAAGAGGTTTATAAGCTATCCTAGCGAGGAAAGACCTTATATTTTGCGAATCACATTGTTTTACAAATAAACAGTTTTCAAGTTAACATAAGGTTCGAGGGATGCAATTTTACTGATGACTTTGAAGTGCAGATATATCTTAGTATTCATCTAGGGAAACTAATAAAGTCCATCTATTTCACAGATTATTTTGAGGTTGCTCAAGCTCATCACTAACTAACCATTTTCTGTTCGCTCGAGCTCAGGTAATTTGACTTTAGGCACTCTTATTCCACGTACAGGAATCTAACAGGGGGCCTGTTCTTTAACTTACATGACAATTATTATACAACATACTTAAATTATAGTTTAAATTATTTTTTTCACAATTTCAATTTATCAGCAAGAATCGTCAAGGCCTTCGCCCTAAATATGCTCATAAGTACGATGTTTGAATAGATGATTTCGCATACATCAGTAATTCCTTTACAAGAAGAATAAAATTGTTCACAGAGTGATAGGCAAGGCTTTTTTGATTAATTTAGACTCAGGTCACAAGTTGGAAAGTTCCAGTTGCATAAAAAATTTTTGTAAGCATTGTAGCAATCAGGGTTATTAGCTTTATTAAATTAAAGATACCTATCAGAAGAGGTTTGACTCCTTTACCGTATTAATCTATAAGCTGTTTCTGCAGGTAAGTTATTACTGTCTTTTATATTTAGTTTTGCCGATACTCAGCCGAATATTCTGACCAGGTTTTCTCGATAAAACATTTACTACATTAAAAGATGGCACACATATTGTTGAGGGGAGCACTGATCCACAGAAAGAATCGCTACGAAAAGGCATAGTAAAACAAATACCGATTTTTTTGCCAGCCAGTATGCAACTCTACGCCACAGCAAGAAAGCAGACTAAATAAATAGCACTCTTATTAATCATTTACAATTTTTAAAGAGATTTTAATCATCTTGCAATATGAGAGTTGATGGGCAGCTGAGGATGCTCCCTGTATATTACTTGACTGCTTCTAAGCGGCATTTGTCCTGGCACGAGAGGATAGGGTCGAACATGACTGGTTTATACATGTCTTCCTGGCAGAACGCTTAGGTATTGAACTGGAGCGACATTCACGATTTTTTGAGGACTAGCATTAGATCTAATCAGCTGAGGTGCTGGCATTGTCATTCTGGAAGCAAGAATAGGTCCCTGAGAGGCAGGAATAGGTACAAATCGACTATGATTCGGCATAAAACTATCTAAATTTAATATTTTTTCTTCATATTCTAACAAAGAAGAATATATTTAACTACATTTTTTACGCTAAAGAGGATTATCGACCAAAAGACCCATAATAGTTGAATGTAGATAACTGCTGTATCTTTATCCGAACAGTTTGAGGTAGTAGTTGACTTTTTGTCTTTGAATTTGTCTTTCTCCGTTTTAAGTCGCATAGACTGAATCGATGTCTTCAAGTGTACCGGCAGCAAGAAGCACGAGTCCGATGCTGTAACATTCTGCAGCAGATGGATCTATATTGTTAGGATACTATGCAATTTTGACACAATGGTTGGCTAGCTCCTATGGGGCTACATATCATAATTTCTACCTAAGAAGACAGTCGCGTTTGGATTATCAACTAATTTTTAGAAGTTGTTTTGCTAAGCTGGCAGACTGCACGTAGATATGAGTTTGACTAATCCGTCATTATTGATGAGAATATTGGCAGGATGAACGTCACCAATCTTTGAATGGTACTTTTAAAACTTAGATCCAGCCAAAACAAGAGAATAGAGCAAGTACCACAGTTAAGTTTACAAAAAATAGCGATGGATGCGCCTTCGATTCTCGATTTATGTTTGAAACACGTACGGAAAGTGCTAGAAAGTGATCTGAGTAAAAGATAAGCTACAGTTGCGACGCCAGAAGATCCACACATGCCTTCTTTCTCGTAGAAATGAGAAGTAGGAAGCATAATGACCTAGCGAGTCATCGAGTCCTCTATTCTGGTAATCTATTTGGTCCAATCTTGATATTATTTTTCAGATCGAAGAGTACGTTTGAGTGTCATTAATTCGTTTATATCTCCTTGTTTGTTAGTGAGACATTGCACTTATACTTGACCAAGTCTTTTGTGACGTTCTGTGTTTTGAGTCTGCGAAGATGAGTTGCCCATAGCTTATAATCAGTTGACAAATATATCACACTATCATATTAAATTGCTCAAGCATACCTCAGCAGCATCGAGATTTAGATTTTTTGCCTTTCTAGTTCAAAGCTCCGCCTTTTTTCTCACTAATTTTAGTAGTCTTCAGAATCTGCCTGGTAAGCGTGTCAAAAGATGTGTTTAAACCGGTATTAGCTTTAGCCGAAACTTCCTTGAAGTGAATGCCATGACGACTTGCTATCTCTTATCCCTATTTTGTAGTCACTTTTCTCTATTCCTAAAGGTCACTTTTGCAACCCAGAAGCATCACTTGAACTTCGCCTTCACAATGGCTCTTGATCTGAGTAAGCCAGCTCTCTATGTGGTTGAAGCTTTTGCGATCAGTAATACTATATGCCAGGACAACTCCGTGGCTGCCCTTATAGAAAGATTTAGTGATTGTTCTGAATCTTTCCTGGCCTGCTGTATCCCATAAGGCCAACACGACCCTGTGAGTCTATGTTTATATTTTTTTGACCTTAAAATCGACACCCACCGTACTGAGAAACTCTGAAGAAAATTGGTTTTAAGTGTATCGAATGAGCACAGAAGTCTTTCCGACTCCGCTATCTCCCACGATCAACAATTTAATTTTAGCCTAAGGTCTGCTATCCATTAATGATATATAATACTGTCCGTTGATGACTGAGGCTGGTCATATTCAGCCCTTTGTGCAAATGGACTAATTTTGATAGTAAATCTACTTAGATATATTGCCTTTATATTATCAAAATATCCAAACATATCATGAGCAAGTTTCTAAGTTTGCTAGCTCTTACGCTGTTACTGGTGGGCGTGTGGTCTCGCTCAGAGTACGAGGTCATCAACGAGGTCAAGGGCGCCACTACTATTAAGCTTGATCTAGTCTATATTGGCAAGGATGAATACATTGGAAATGCCAAAAGTCCCATTATTAAGAACCTTGAGTTTACCTTTCACACTCACACATTCAACGACTTTTACGTCAAGATCAAAGATGCCAACAACAAAAGATTCGAAGTTCCTCAAAGAGACGTATTCCCGATCGATCCAGTCGGCACCTTTTCCTTCCCTATTTCTGTCTCGGGAGTCATGATCGAATACACCTTCAAGCCTTTTGATTTTAGAATCATCCGCAGACAGAACATGGCAGTTCTTTTCTCTACCTACGATCAGGACTTCAAGTTCAGTGACAAATATATCGAGATCGGCACTGAAGTCTAAAGCTAGAATATATACGGACTGGGTGAAAGGTTCCAGGAATCTTTCAGAAAGAAAGACGGAAAATGGACTATTTTTAACAGAGATCGTGGCCAGGTGATTGATCGTGGAGAAGGAAAACAGACGTACGGCTACTACCCTCTTTACTTGATGCGTGAGAGAAAGAATGTGTTCCATATCAACTACTTCAGGAGTTCAAATGCTATGGATGTTATCAAATCTACAAAAAACAACAAGCACTATCTGACTTTCAAGGTGATCGGAGGCATCGTCGACTTACGATTCTTCTTGGGAGAGGAAAGTCCAGAACTCACTCTATAGAAATTCAACCTTTATCTCGGTAGATCAGCTATTCCTCCCTTCTGGAGCTTTGGTTTCCATCAGTGTAGATGGGGCTATAAGAACGTGAGTGCTCTTGAAGCAGTCATCTAGAACTACGAAAAAAATGACTTACCTCTAGACATCATCTGGAGTGACATTGACTACATGATCGATTATTAAGACTTCACAATCGATTAAAAGAGATTCCCTCTTGATCGCATGGAAAAAATCACGAGCAAATACAAATATATTCCTATTATCGATGCTGGCATCAAGACATCAGGATAGGCCTATGAAGAAGGACTCAGAAGAGGTGTCTATGTTATGGACGCGACTGGAACTAAACCTTTGAAAGGTAAAGTTTGGCCTGGATAGACAACTTTTGTTGATTTTTTCCATCCTAATGCCACTAAATATTGGGTGGACATGCTCGAAAGACTCTACGCTAAAGTCAAGTTTTCAGGAGTGTGGCTAGACATGAATGAATATGCCAATTTCTGTGACGGACCCTGCTCTCAACCCACAGAAACTTCTGTTTTCGACTATTCTAAGGATCTGCCTTATCAACCCGGAGAAGATAACATTGAAAGTCATACCATTCCTCTCAACTCTACCCATTACGGTGGTGTCAGCTAAGCTAATGTTCACGCCTTCGCTGCTTTTCTTTAAACTCATTCAACAAACGTCTTTTTGAAGATTCACAACGAAAGACCTTTCATCATTACCCGTTCTTCGACCTTAGGCTCCAACAAGTTTGGATTCCACTGGACTGGTGACAATTACGTCAATTGGGAGTATCTCAAAGGCTCAATCGCTGACAATTTCAATAATCAACTTTATGGTTTCCAAATGGTAGGCCCAGACATCTGTGGCTTCGGTGGCAGCACAAACTAGGAACTTTGTGCAAGATGGTTCCAAATTGGAGCCCTCTACACATTTGCTCGTAACCACAATGACTTATAGTCAAAATCTCAGTAACCTTACGCACTAGGACCAGTGGTTCTATAATCCGCAAGAAACAATCTCAAACTCAGATACTCGCTGCTTAAATACTTCTATACTCTCTTTATCAATCAAAGAGGAGTTGGCTCAATATGGAAGCCTCTTTTCTTTGAATTCCCTACTGATTAAAATTGCTACAAAGATAGTGTCGCTGACACTCAATTTTTGATTGGTTATGGTCTAATGTCAGCTCCTATCGTCTAGCAGGGAAAGACAGGTCGAAAAACTTATTTCCCAGTAGTGAACTGGTTTGATATATACACCGGAGAGCGTCATGCTCCTGGCTACTAACAGATTGATAACATCAAGCTTACCGACAAAGTGCCCATTTACTTAAGATAAGGAGCTATTCTGTTCACTCAAAAAACTGAAAAAGTTACCAGAGTCGCACAACTCAACAACCATTTCTCCCTTTTCACAGGTATGCATCTCGATAGCCGGGCTTCATCCTCTTCCAGTCAATACTTCACCTCAGTGGGCGGCATTATGTCCCTTTCAGACTACAATATCGATTCAAAAGTCACAGATTGTCTCAAGAATGGATGCGCCTATGCATTTTCACTCAACGCTATCCTGACTTCCACTCAAAGAATCTTACACATCGATATAGCTTACGCTGGTGAACGATCATTGCAGGAAAGCATTTTCCTTGACGATATACGTCTGAATCTTAACGGAGAAATTTACTCTCTAAACATACGCATTCCGATTGAAATCGAAGGCCCTAAGAGAATCTCCCTCAGCATCCCTAAGCCAAAAGAAAATCTCAATAGTCTTCAGCAACAAGAACAGTGATACATCCATCCATTAATTTAAAATATCTAAAGTAATAATAGTTTTTTTACTTTTATAAATAAGGATTTTTAGTACGAATTTAGACACTATAAATGTTGTTAGTTTGATTTGAATTTTATTAAGTTTAACAGAATTTTCAAATGCAAGTAAAAATCGAGCACAAATCTAAACCAACATATTCTTCACTTAAACAATACGAATCTATTAAATAGCCACCTAAGTTTAAACCCAAAGCGGCAAAATCTACAAAAAAGAGCAAAACAGCGAAAACATCCCAGCTTACATCGACAACAAAAACAATAAAAAAACACAAAAATAATTAAAATTTTAGTTCAGCTAATCTGCCGTCTCACTAAAGCAACAAAATGAGACCTGAAAACTAAGACAAAAAAGATAACAAAGTTTCACATGTAAAAAATAATTCGCAGGAAAAGTTAGTCAAATCGAGATCGATGGGGCGACTTCAGATGAAAACTGACAGGCATAGGTATAGTCCAAGTCCTATCAGCAGGTAAGAGCCGGCAGATCTTGTCAAAGTTAGTCGCAATCTTACAAGCAGACCCTCGAAAGAAAAAAAGACCAACAAACCAAAAGAAGAGGCAGGGCTAAAAAAGTCTTCGAGTAGAGCAATTATCAGTAAAAAAGAGTAAATTACCGACAGAAACCATCATAATCGCATATCTATGAAGACTGAAATCAGCTCAAAAACACACTCAGTCATAAAGGAAGATACACAAAGAAAATCAGTTCACAAAAAATCAAAGAAAAACACCAAAAAGTAGCTAAAAATTTAAAATAAGTACAAAATGCCTTCATAGCCCAAAAAACAACATTTAAACAACAAAGTTCATAAATCAATACTTTATTCTTAAGTCAGTTTTCAGTAATGCAACGAGCCTTGCCAATCTGCCCTTGATGGAGGTCAAGATCGTTTCTTTTTACCATATCCAGCAACAAAGGTAAAAACTGAAGGCTACCAGAGTGATGCAGACAGTCTTAGATAAGTTCGCAATAGGGCAGCCACAATCATACAGAAAAACTTCAGAGGATTCATTACTAGAAAATATATTTAAGAAGCAAAGTTTATCATAGGAAAAGTTAAAATAATACAAAATTGGTGGAGAAAAATACTGCTACGTGTAAGAAAACCACATCCCTCAGTTTCTTTGATCACTATCAAAGACTTTAATTAAACTTTCAAAACTTAAAGACAAAGACCATCTGAGTCAAAATAAAACTAGCTTTCTAGCCATAAAATCCATTTAAAATAGCTGATAAAGAACGTTTTGTAAGAATAGTCGCATGAATAGAGCTCTAAAGGACTTGAGAAGAGCTAAGAAAAAGTGCTCAATAAACAAGTTTATTTTTAAAAAGAAATAAGATCTGAAAAGCTGTTTAACTCTCCTAGAACTATCGGTCATAGTCCTTGTGCAAAAACTCCTAAATCTTCACATCAAATCAGAGATTTTTTCAACAACAGTGCCTAACAATAGAAACAAAAGGTAAAAGAGATACTACAGTCACCAAAGCTCAAGTCACCTTAGCCAATCATTTCTATAAGCCCTTAGAAATAAACACCAATGCCAAGAAACAATAACATAATGAGTTTTTAGACAAATTTTGCTATAATTTAAGCTTTTGCTTTTATGCTTGTCAACTTTTTTAGAGAAAAACCTGAGTAATTTGAGGCTTTTATTGACAGAATGAACAGACTATCGTACTTTCGTACACAACTTATACTTAAAAATTGGAACACAAAGACTCTCACAAGCGACTCAGTCTTCGATTAGACTATTGCCTATGACTATCAGCTGCTATAGACTTTTTAGAAACCCGTTTTGTTTTCAAAATAGCTAAGAACAGCCATGCTGTAGTTTCCTTAAATAGAAATAGAACTGAATGGAATCGGGTATGATTTAGATTCCTAGCTTAACGGAAAACTCCAGCGTTACTATATTGACTTTATTTTTGACGCCCTAGAGGAAGGTTTTTATGAATTTCAGAAAAATAAGATTGTGAGATACGGTTATGATGGAGGTTTTATGGGCGGTATGGGGGAAGAGATCCGCTTCGAGTAAATTTTCGCTAATGTGCTTGGACAACTATGCAAGTGGAGTCAAGTATTCTGTGGACTTATGACCGAGCTTGGGCCAGAGCTAGAAGGACTCAAAGATCAACGTATGACTGAGTTCGTGCATCAAATCGAAAGCTGGGACATGGGCACAGGTAGTTAAGCGGCCATTAAACTGTAGTTAGCAAGCATAGTCTAGTAGTAACTATGGATAGAGCTGCTGTTAGAACTCGCCTGATTCTTTACTTTAATATTAGATCATACTATATAAGGGCTGGCCTTAATTCAACTGAAAACTAATTTCTATTCGTTTATTTCCTGATTATGAAGGTATAATTATTCGATAATTAAATATTTGAATCAATGATGTAGAAGCAAATCTTTGTGCTTTTGATCGTTTTAGTATTGCAAACAACTGTTTCAATTCACCTGAGTACTACTAATGATGTTACGTGCCCTTATCCGTACGAATTAAACGCAGAAAAAACTAAATGTATATGTCCATATAAAGCCTATCTTACCAAGGAAAACAGGTGTTTCATCTGTGAATCCCCTAACTACTGGCATCAATAAAAGTAACAATGCTACAGTTGTCCACCAAACGGATGGTGGTAACCAACTAAAAACTCATGTCAAATATGTCCAGATGGATTCATCAGAGTAAACAAAACATGCCAATGTCCTCAGTAAAGGCCTTACATGACAAAATAAAAAAAATGTGTTGTATGTGCGAGATCTAGTTGGGACTTCAGTCAACAAATATGTAGAAACACCTGTGCATATGGACAGATATACGACTTGAAAAATGGAAAGTGTGTGTGTCCTGCTTAGACTCCTTATTTCACTCCTCAAAACATGTGCGTAGCCTGTATTGCCCCTGAATACTGGAACTAGTTCAGTCAAGCTTGCTAAAAATGTCCGGTTTTGTACCACTACAGCCCTATAATCAAAAACTGCCTGAGTTGTCCAGTGGGGCAGACCTTCGACAGCGTTAAATTCTAATGTAAGTGTCCTATCGATTTTCCTTACTTCTCAATCGAAGCGAAATGTATAAGATGCGACTTTCCAAACACTTGGATCGCAAGAACAAGAAGATGCTAAGCCAATAAATCATGATATCAAGCATATTTTGCTACTAAGATTATTTTTGTTAGATATTTTTTATTTTAAAAATAAGCATACTTGTATTTACATAAAATCACAGTTAAATATTCTACTACGGTCTGTCTTGGATCTAATCTTATACAAAAATTTATCGTTTCTATTCGTTTTATTCTTGTGGCACGCTTTTATCACTTTATTAAGGAATTTCTGGAGAATTTTAGTCGACATCAGCAGTTTAGTTAAGAATCTTGTCTAGATTTGTAATGGCTCTTTGGGAAAAATTGCCTTAGTTCTTTATTTTGCCTACTCCCCAGTCATGAACATCAATTATGGTCTCCCTGGTGAACCCGATCGACTCTAAATTTTGACAAAATTACAGTCAAAAAATGTAGGGTTTAGATAGATATGCAGAACTAGAAGTAGAAAACTGCTGACAGCGAACAGTCTGATAAATAAGTTGAACCAGCTTTTGTCACCTCTCGAGTATTCGATGAAAGGAACAAAACTGGCCCAGAAACCTTGTTCTATGAATAAGTTCGGAAAAATCCAGACATGGTAGTCAAAAATGGCTCCAGGAATGTATATCAATAGCCGTATTATTATTACCCCCACTATTATTATCAATAGGATCAGCGATACCAGCCAAATCCCGTATTTGACTTCAAACGGCCATATAGGAAATAATACCAAAGAAAGTGCAATCAGCACAGTCAGCACCGTTCTTAGAGTTTTGGACTCAGTTGTGTCAAATCTAAATGAACCGTACTTTTTATCAGGATTACTCGGATCCACAGGTTCTAATAATTTTGGGTACTTAATTTTGATTTCTTCAGGTCTTTTAAAAAATACGAACTATTTATAACGATTCTTGACCAAATTACTGAACTACTCATCCTTAGCGATTTATTCTTTGTGAGTCTATAGGAGTCTATCTAAGTCGTCAAGTCGAAAGTACTATACACGCACGTTGCCGACTTGAGCATTAGAAAACTTTAGCTTGTGTTTTCTTAGGAAGGTCACTAGAGGACCTACTCGAGTCTTGTAGGCTTCTTTCTACTTTATATCGCGTTATCTCTGCTTTTCAAGCGAGGAGGAGTCTTTTTTGCTCATAGATATAAATTAATAATAACGTGGGCAAATACATAATTAAAGATGCAAATTCGAGCATAAATTGACATATAGCATGATATGTGTGCATGTAAGGTATGAATATGTTGGTATCATTCTGAGCTGTGGAAGTCAACGCTGATTTCGATGCCGTTGGGAATAGTGATGGAGGTGACTTCTTTCATTTGCCCAGCAGTGCACTACAGATCGATGTATCGCTTGTAGATAGTCATTTCCCAGTGGTCCCATGTCTTGGAACCCTCACCGCAGGGAGATCTACGGGTAGTGATTTTAAGGTGCTTATTGGGAAGCTTGACTGGTCCGCTCAACTTGACTGCGAGGTTTTTAGCGTTGCCTACCAACTGATTAGTGACCTGCTGGACAGCTGCCAACTTGTTGCCACTGAAAGTTATTCTGGTCTTTTTAAGGTCAGTGTCCTCGACTCCTTCTTTGCCCTTCTTGGTGTCAACGTCAGCCATTGGTAAATTTATATCAAATAAATATTAAATAATAATATTGATATCTATAACATAACAAGGTTCACATCAAATGATAAGCCTGTTTCATATTTTTCAATAATCGGGAGACTCATGCTCAGCCTATTTGATTCCTTATTCCTAGTGAAACACTTTACGCACGACGCTAGGCTACAGCTAAACTTCGCTTTATCTTTTTAAATCTTAAACTTTTTCATTCTTGATCTAAGCTTCACTCTATTTTTTAAGCTTTTCGGCTTAATCGCGTTTTATTTTTTCTTCTTTTTATTTTTTCTTTCGAAGGTTCTATTGTTCAATTTCTCTTGAAATCCTCTCTATTTACTTTCTTTTTTTAATTTGTTATTATGTCATTCCTTAGTATTTTTTCGCATCGTTTTAATCCATTTGTTGTCTTTATTTAACTTAGTCAGCTTTAGCTTCATTTTTCGCTTACGCATTGATCGAATCTAACTATTTTTAATTTTTGCCTTAAAATTTGTTCTTTTATTAAATTTATTTTTCGGTTTTCTTTTTTTAGTTTTTATCTTTAGTTTCTGTATCTTTGGTCTTGCTCTATGCTTTAGCATCTTGCTTTTCTTTCTAATTTACTTTATCTCTATCTTTCTCTTTTTCTTTGTCTCTATTTCTATCTTTTTACTGTTCCTTATTTCTATCTCTGTCTTTAATCTTTTCTTTCTATCTCTCTTTCTATCTCTCTTTTTATTTGTCAATTTTTTTCTGCTTTTATCTTTATCTTTATCGCTATTTTTATCTTTATCTTTCTTTTTAACGTTACTTTTGCCTTTATTTTTATTTTTATTTTTATCGATCTTTATCCTTTTTGGCATCTTTCTCTCTTGAATATCGTTTTTCTCTATCTTTCGATTTCTTTCTATCTTTCGACCTATCTCTATCTTTGTGTTTTTTGCGATCTTTGGATCTTTTTCTCTAACTACTTTTTTATCTATTTCTCCCTTTATCTTTTTCTTTTTTTCTAGATTTTTCTTCTTTGCTCTTCTTTTTTCTTGATTTAGATCTTTAATTTTTGCTTTTTTTTCTCCTTTATCTTTTCTATTTGTCTTTCTTTATCTTTTTTCTTCTTTTTGTCTATTTAGACTATTATTCGGATGATGAACTATCACTATCAGAATCTTAATCACTATCAGAACTTGAGTTGTCACTTCCGCTTTCTTCTGAGCTATCTGACTAAGTTTAATCAGGTTTTTTGTAAAATAAATAGTCTGATTTGCTGATTTTAATTTTTTTTATCAAAGACTAAGGGTAAGCTATTAAATCTCTTAACCTATGGCCCATATATTCATCCATTTTTTCAATCTTTTTTTCATGATTTTGAAACAAGTATTTGTAATCACTAGGCAGTTTGTTTTTATTCATTTATTGTGGAGTCATAAAAATTTCAATTTAACAAAAATAGTGGTACTTCTTTTGCTATTCAGTTAGCTTTTGACCAATAAGAAGTCTAAGTGGCTGAAGCACGCTTTTTTGTTTAAGAAGATAAGCGATTTGGTTTTCATAAAGAAAAAATATAAAGGTGTCCACATAGTCAGTATTTTTGAAATATTTTTGTTCATACTAGTGAAGCAAAATCACTTTTTTTTGTACTAAAGGAAAATCTTCAGGCAATTTGTTTAAGTAAGTGAGGTAACAGACTCTATATCTCTTTTTGTCCTAAGTTTACATAATATTATGAATACAAACTAGTCAAAACGCACTAAAAAATTACAATTTATTTTAAAAAATATACAGTTATAGCCAAAATGATGATTTTTTGTTTGCCTAAGATCATTCTGCTGAGTTTTCGTTGATATTAGTTTCTTCCATCTGCAGCTTGGGCTCGTAGTGTTCGACAATAATGATATCTCCGACACGTAGTTTACGTCTGTTGACGTAGTTCATGACAACACATCCTGCTGAGCAACCGTCACTTGGGGGCACAGTGTCATCTCCGGGGGTGCAGCAAGCGCATCCATGAATAAAGAATTCTGATCTACCGCACATTTCTCCTGGTTTTTGGGGGTCCAAGTAGAAGGCACATGGGCGTTGGGTTGTCTGATGCATGACATTGGTGCACCATCCTATTTTGTAAGTAGTAGCCGGAAGAGGACCAACGTTGCTGACGCACTGCTTAGCCGGATTGTTTTTGCCTTAGCCTTGTCCAGAATAGCAACGAGTGTTGATGGCATATTCACCCGTTCCTCCAACGAACTTCCCAGTATTTTGATAGTAGCGATAAGTCATGGCGGGTCGCGATGGTAAAGATGCACAACAGCTCTTGGTGCAGGATTCGTTCGCCAAGAGATTTTTTGTTTGCAAGATGTATTCGAAGATAGATGAGGCAGTCTTCTTAAGATGCTGTTTAGAAAAGAAGGGAGCCGAAACAGCTAACTGAGTCAGCAGAAGAATAGTCAAAAATCCTAGAAATACTCTCATATTTAATATTTATAATAGATTGATAAATCGTTATGGCAAGCATAGATTTAACCGAAATTAACGAGTCAGTTGAAGATTTACTAGGCTAATTTTCTTATTCAAGCATATCTAGATATATCTTGTATGTTTTCTGGGGCTTTGTTAAAAACACTCTAACAGGTATTCCAATAATCGTATACATAACAACAGTTCTAGTATTTATTGGTTTAATATGGCTCAGAAGAGCTAAAAAATCAAAGTCTAGAGTGCAGCTTTAATCGATAAAGCATAATACTATAGTTTAAAAAGAAATATTTGCTTTAAAATAGTCAATTTTAGAGGCGAAAAAGAACTTCGAAATAATTCACAAAGTATAAAATATTACTATATAAAAGAAGTAAAAATTGAACGATGCGTAAATATAAACATAGTTTAACAAAATAAAGTAATTTCTTGAGCTTTAAATTGCCGACTTACTTACTTAAACATCAAATTTAATTGGCTAAACTTTTTAACTAGATTCAGAGGGCTAAAAACTCTAAAATCAATAGATATGATTAAATACTTTTTTAATGTATTTTTAATATATGTTTAAAAATCGATAATGCAAATTGATTATATTTAGCTTGTAATTTTCAAAGGGGAATCAATACTTGATAGTTGAGTTCCTGCAGAGAAGATGAATTGACTAACATAGTTCCTATCATCCATTATTTCATGCTTTCCCTGATTTATAGTCCAAGTCCCTAAATAAGTTATTTCAGCTTTTAAGCAGCAATCTTACCCTTTGGAGCTAGTACTGCTAAAGCTGGTCGGAGGTTGCTCTCATATTGCTGTTTGATCCCTTACCATTATACTTGAACTGTTTCAGAAGGTTCTATTACATATTATCCCATAAAAGCCT
>Ga0169931_10005922_pt1 | contig 18562 bp, 29 predicted proteins | sample Kivu_15m_20L_FD_129675 | JGI IMG/M metagenome (GOLD analysis project Ga0169931, IMG submission 129675) | Freshwater microbial communities from Lake Kivu, Western Province, Rwanda to study Microbial Dark Matter (Phase II) - Kivu_15m_20L... | ecosystem: Environmental > Aquatic > Freshwater > Lake... | reverse complement strand
TCCATCTGTACCGTTAGTACCGGCTGGTCCTGTACTACCTGTGGCTCCATCAACGCCCGCAGTGCCAGTAGCGCCTGTAGCTCCATCAACACCTGCACTTCCTGCTGGACCCGTTGCTCCAGTAGCACCAGTCAATCCTATTTGATTAACCCAGCTTAGATTACCAGTACCGTCTGTACCTAATACTTGGCCACTATTTCCTCCAGATATTTTTAATGTACTTGGATAACCTAGATTTGCTGTGCCTGATATAGTTAAGTTATTTAAAGTACCTACGCTTGTGATATTAGGTTGGGCTGCATTTATAACATTGTATGCTAATGATGCTATGTTAGCGTTAGGTAAAAGATTGCCTGAGTTTACTAAGATATAGTTTGCTAGTTGATTGACTGTTACCTTATCTGTAGTGAATACACCATTAGTAGATACTACCGGTAACAAAGCATTTCCAGTAAGATTACCTGCTACATTAGGAAGTTGTGAAATCTTTATTGTTGCCATCTAAGTTTCCTAAGCAAATACAACACCGTTATTGCCTACGCAGAACCATTTGTTGTTTATATATTGTAGTGTGCATCCATCGCCCACATCACCAAAAGTCATGGTGCTAGCTCCGCCCCAGGCAGCATTTGTTACTGTGATAACCATGTCACCGCCGCCGTCTGCAGACATCATGAATGTCTTGATCTGACCTGTGACCCCTGCTGCTAATGTGCCTGTCTCGCCCGTAGCACCTGTCTCAAAATATGTAGCGGTCAACAATAGATTTGCTGCAGCTCCGTTCGCTAAATCTTCTTGACCACTTAATCTAAATCTACCAGTAACATTTACGTTTGCTGGTATCTCAACGGTTATAGTTCCCGAGCTTACTACAGGGCTACCCGTCACCGTGAGTGTAGTGCTATTAACTCCTACACTAGTGACAGTTCCACCAGTTACTGGGCTACTTATAGTTACATTACCGTTAGCACTGCTGATTGTAATACCCGGACCAGCGTTGATGCGCGTGACACCGGTGTTTGTTACAGTTATATTACCATTACTAGTTATAGGACCACCTGCAATCTGTATACCTGCACCAGGACTTAGTCCAACGCTAGTAACTGTGCCGAAACTAGTGTTATTGCTAGCCGCTACAACTCTACCGTAACTATCTACTGTTATATTAGGATTAGTATATGTTCCAGATACATTGGCTACAATAGCCATGTCTATGAACATATTACCGTCAGCGAGTAATGGGCTTCCTGATATCTCTAATCTATTAGCACTGCCGCTTATCAATCCTATATAACTGATATTCCCGCCACCGTTACCACCGCTAGCGGTTATAGTAATATCACCGTTGGAACCTGATAGAGTTATGCCGCTTCCTGCAGTCAAACTTGTGACACCAGTATTTGTTATTGTAATAGCATTACTGCTATTAGCGACATTAATACCAGCACCTGCAGATATTCCTGTTATAGGACTAGCGTTAGCAAATATTGTATTAAAGTTGTCGTTTATTTTATTAAAAGCAGTGAAAAGACTGTCGCTTCCAGTGCTTTCGTTCGGCAATCCGATTAATATTGTTTGTTGACCTGAAATAGCCATAATACGTCCCTTGATAATGTATTTATCAGTAAGGACTGAACGAACTACCGCAACCGCAAGTGCTTGCGGCCTTAGGGTTCTGTATGGCGAAACGCTCTCCGTTTATATCATTTTTAAAGTCTACAACAATGCCTTCTAGATAAGACATGCTTATAGGATCTATCAATATATCTAGTTCGCTTTCCGCCACTATAAAATCATCTTCCTGAGCCGCTTCTTCAATGCTGAATCCATAGCTAAAACCAGCGCAACCTCCGCCCTCTACATATATACGTATCTTAGAGCTGGGTGCATTGTCTGCAGATAATATCTGCTTCAGCTTACTTACTGCTTGTCCTGTTAGTGTGATCATATTATACGTCTATATTTACTTGAGCAACATAGTCAAGAAAGTTATTATTGAACCAAGCGGTGCTTTCTACGTCCCAGCTGCTCATCAATATGTTTGACATTCTACTTCCTGGTATATGATTTATAGCATCAAAATCTTTTGCTACCTGACTCCAAGGAAACTTTCGCGACCAAGTTATCCAATCCATTGGATTTTTTGGAGGTTGAACCCCATAATACTGTGCTATCTTAAAAGCGTCTTTGTCAGTATTCATACTCAATATCTTAGCACCAGGCTTTACTTTGAATAATGCACCACCTTTCGCTAACCATTGCGGCATCTCAGTCTTACACCATTCTACCCATTCGCTTGTATAACTACCATCAGGTAATTTTTCTGCTGTACTTGTCCAAGTAACATTAGTAGTAGGCTTTAATATTTCCTGTACTTGTCTAGGTCTAGGAACATAAAGCTGCAATGTTCCTGCAAGCTTATTTCCCATGTTCGGCAGTGTAAAATCTTGAGGTTTCATCGTGGTCTATTTCTTCCGTATTTGCCTGCAACATAATATTTTTGCCATACTTCTTCGGATAAACCAAGGTCAATGATTACTGGTCTACCGTTATATACTCCCCAGTTACTTGCTGCCCCTAAATCACCTAACTCAAGAGAACTATTATCTACGAGGTCAGCTACTTCATTTGCATATTCTTTAAATATATCCCAGTCTTGCTCTGTAGGTTTCCATAGAGTATTATATGATGCAAAATATGTTTCTTTGATTTTTTTATCATCCATCTCATGCGGTTTTCTGCGACCGAGTATGTTTCTGACTTTGTTTGTAAATAACCACATACTGGGAGTGTGCAGCATCTTCATAAGTGTAGGTGCTGTTATTTTTTTAGCTACTTCAGTTTGTATCCATACTGGTTGATTATTTTCTTTATCATAATCAATCAATGGAATGATTATAGGAAGATTACCTAGATAACCGTCATCAAGGATATCAACTTCTGCTTGATTTTGTTTAAGACCTTTATAGTTTTTTGCTACTTTTAGTACCGTTGGACGACCTTCATAATCAATAGTCATAGCGACACGACTACTACCGCCACCTAATCTTTTAGCACGATCTAATGCATATTTGATTCTATTTTTATAAGTCTGACGTAAGTTTAGTTTTTCTTTATCCCAGTCAGGTGGAAGTGGCGCCTCATCTACCTTCTTGATTTTAAAGGATTCCATATCATCAATAGGAATTATTTTTGCGTTGATAGTAGGTAATTTGTTGAGTATAGCCCTATGGGCTCTATGTGTACCGTCAGCAATCCATAGTTGACCATTTGTTCTTTGTACTACTATGATAGGATATTGTAAATCTGCCTTTTCTGCCCTTGTCATTGAGTGAGCAGGATCTTCATCACGATCTTTTATTTGCTGTGTAAATTGCGTAGGATTGATTGGGGTCACAGGATATTTTTTAGCAAAGGCAACTAAATCACGTATCTTGAATTTATATGATTTACCATCTATACCTATTCCGGCTTCTTGGTCAAATCCGGTATTTTCTTTTATGAATTCACTTGCTCTCATAGTATTACTTATTCAATATCATCCTTACATTGCCATCTAAGTATGCATCTTTAAAGCTTAGATCCAAGTCAAATACCAATAGATTATCTTTAAAATGGTATAGTTCAGTTCTTATGTAAGAATCAATATTGTCAATATCTATACGTCTAGTCATCCTAGCTGTGTTTAAAGTCAATAAGCCCTTACCATTCAGATCAATCTTATTATAAAACCCAGTAACTACATCTTTAATATTACTTAAGCTAGTAAAATGTAATGCATTTATGCTTATAAGGTATTTGCTATGAAATCCTTCGGGTAATGACCTTTCATCTGAATACATTGAATATGGATCATATCCATATATAGGTAAGTATTTCTTAAAAATATTCCAACCGCACCCCAAATCATATATGATTTCTGGGCTATCGCATAGAATGTAGTCAAGATAATAGAATATAGTTCCAGAAAATAATGAACTGCCTAGTTGTTGTCTAGGTGTTAGACTAGGTCTATGAGCGTTAGTTTTTTCTACGAAATGTTCGAATGATATGTGATCAAAATCTTCTGTCAGTTTTGCATAGAGATCAGTTTGCTTAAACTTATATTCCCAATCATTTTTATTATAAGGATTAATATTTTCTAGCATCACAGACTTTTACCCCAGCGTGTGCTGATACGATTCCAGTCTATGATCTTCCATAGTTGCTTTAGATATTCTTTCTTATCACTACCATAATCCAATATCCAGGCATGTTCCCACCAGTCTACTAACAATAGTATATCGTCACACACTTCGTGGTTTACTATCGTTTTGATACTACCCTTATCGCTAAGGTAGATCCAACCACTACCCTGTATCTTCATGGCTTCGTCTAGTAACTTGTCTTGGAATTCCCCATATGTTCCATAATGCTTTTCTATGAAACTGGCTATTGGACCATTGGGCTTGTTTATGACACGAACTTCACGAAACTGCTCAAACCATATGTTATGCAGGAATACACCTGCATAGTTGAAATCTCTGTCACCTATCTTATCGTTATATCGTTTAGCATACCCTTTGGCTAGTTTATTATAATGTAGGTCAAGGGTATCATCACTCATCACAGGCTTTACGTCTTTGCGTGTGAAATGTAATGGGTTTATATGTATATCGGAGGTTTTGCCCTCTAATATTGGAATTAACGATAGCATACACTATTTATATCGTATAAGATATGTTTCTATCACGTAAAACGCTATAGTTATACTCTACTATAGGTAGAATGTTATTGTAAAAATCGAGCATTTGCTTATCAGTATAGCTGTTAATAGTTGCTATCAAGTCTAAAATACGCTGTAATCTAGCCATATCATCGGTTATCTCGTCATATGACTCATCTATGTAAGGACTAAAAGTTTTATATCCTAACTTGTGCAAGGTCTTAAGGCTATTAGGTAAACTTAATATTATAAAAGGATGTTTTAATGCTATAGCTCTAAATGTTTTTTCTGTAAGGAAAGTGAAGTCATAATGATATTCATTATTGTCTAGATATGGGCTTGGTAGATCATATCTGTTTTGAAAAAACACGGTCTCTGCTATTATACTTATATATGCTTGATTAAACAGAGTTACATCATCTTTAGGTAATTGATGCTGCCGGCTCCAGTCTCCTATATTACTAGTAAGGTATTGAGGAAGAACTAGTTTTGCATTTTTAATAACTTCTACATCCTCGTATACAAATAATATATGTTCCCAGAGTTGTAATCTTTCTATAAAGTAAAACTCATCTACAAACATACTGTACAGACAGTTAGATAATATACCTTGTTTTATAAGATGTAGTAATAGCCAAACTCTGTGCAATCTGGGGGATCCTGCTAAGAATAAAAACCTTTTATCTTTTGGCAATACTGGATCTGTGAATAACGGTTTGTCGTTGCTGTTTAATGTATTAGCAAAGTTTTTTTCAAAGTAATCTGAATAATATATTGGTAATCTTAATAGATTGTGTTGATTTATAAGATTGACATATTTTACTGTATTGTCGCTAATATTAGTCGCGCCGCAAAAATACTTACATCTAGAAGTATCTATGCTCAACGATTGTAACAGTTCTTTGCCTGTGGTATTTAAAAAGTTAAAGTAAGTACATCTAGGACTTTCTAAAAAATCATTAAAAACAATATATTTTTTATTATGTTTTTTAAAATGATATTTTACCGTATAAATGTAATCTTCTAAACTTTGATCTACTATATCTTTATTATAAGTAGGTAATAATAAAGCTTCAGGCAGGGTTTTAACATATCTGCTTATAAAGTTTAAATCAAGTAAGTTTGGCATTACTCACCTGGATAAAAATGATAGTATCTTTCTGCTATATGTTCAGTTAATAATGCATGGCTTTTCATACCTGCATGTCTATTGTCTCTGGCGTTATCTATTTGTTTAAGATTTATACTCTCGCCGTCGTAACCTGCTATAGATCCAAAACATACCTTTACTATAGGTACACCTAATATAGTATGTATTAGTTTCAGCATGATATGCTTTCTAGCATGTACAAAACCTGATTCTTCACTAGCTAATATAAGCTTGCTGTGATAATCCTTCATGTTCCATCTGCCTATAGGATGTATAAAATCTTCATCCATGATAGCATATCTGCTATGGTCAGGCCACTGTATCACTACCATCTTAGGTTTTTGTCTAACTTTGTGGAACCACGTTATAAGATTATATTCTAAAACATCTGACCCGCTAGCGGCCATAGCCATGTTGTAATAATCACACCCTAATGCTTTAGCAGAAAGATATGGATATGATTTTTCTAGCTCTAGTCCTATACCTTCAGTATGACTGCATCCTGTGAATAAAATATAGTTATCTAGATTGAGATCGACTATCTCTTTGGATCTATGTCCGTTACTGTTAAAGTTATATGTTATAGTTTTATCTCTATAATACCAATCTGCTGGCATAGTCTCTAAATGATTTAGATATGTGGGTTCTTCGTCGCCCCCGTAATAATACATAGTTGTACCGGCTTTGTCTTGACCTATAAAATCATTAGCAAAAATCATGGTTTGGCTCTTACATTTCTTTTATCAACAAAACTTATAACCGTATCTGCAATCTTTTTGTAGTCGTAGATATCATCCTTATATTCTATATCTATGACATAACGTGAAAAAATCTGTTTTCTGTCCGATAGCTTGATTTGATATATAGGAAAGTTTATCATTCTACTGATCATCTTATCTGCTAAGTAGTTTCTGAAATCAAAGTATCCTGACTTTTGAGCATTCTCAAGCACATCTTGTACTATCAAATCCTTTGTGTCGCAAGGTTTCATAAAGCTATAGTTTTGATCGCTGACTAAAACACTATTTAAAAACTCACAACACACAAAAATAGCTTTAGGTCTTTGGCTATACTTATGTAACCATAGTAGTAGATTATATCGCAAAGCATCTACACCGCCATTAAAGACACACAAGTTATAATAGTCTACATTCATGTGTTTAGCTACAATGTAGGGAAAGGTTTCCTCTATAGGCTTATCTAAACCTAATCCAGGATTATCACCTATGAAAAGAACATAGTTGTGAAAGTTTAAATCTCTTAGTTCTTTGCATCTATGTCCTAAAGAGTTAAATTGCGGGCTTATGTCATGCCCTAAAAACTCTTCTACAAATCGCATCACATTCTCCTAGTAATCCTTCCTTTTGATAAGTCATATGGACTCATCTCTATCTCAACTTTATCGCCGTCTAGTATACGTATTTCGTGTTGACGCATCTTACCTGATATGTAACCTAACACGGTCGTACCTGTCTGTAACTTAACCTTAAACATAGCATTGGGTAATACGTCTGTTACCTCACCCTCTACTTTTACTCCACCTTCTTTAGCCATATATTTATTTTATATTCTCCTCTAGCTTAACATTTAGATCATACAATACTTTCATATATAGATCCTCTCCAGCAGCAACTTGGTCTTGCCAAGTCACACCAGCATTTTCATCTGCCTTGTCGCTGATGTATTTCCAAATCTCTACAGATGTGCCAGTCAGTAAACATGCTTTGGCAACACTGTACGCTTCCATCTCAATGATATCGCATTCTATCCTTAGCTTATCTGGCTCAGTCACAAAGATATCACCACTAGCACATATCTTACCTTGTCCGGGTATTTTGATGCTACTGTGCAAATCGTGAAAATGGACACCGGGAGCTAGCCCTACTGCAGTAAGATTGACATCATGTTGTACCACTTTATTGATACGATATACGCCGCTGTCTACACGTATACCGCCTGCAGTTCCCAGGTTGATTACTCGCTTTGGTTTATGTTTATCAATAAGCATCATTGTATTAAGTGCGGCATTGACTTTACCTACACCTATACAAAACATATTCCTATACTTATTGATTAATGTAGGAACTTCTTCCTGCATTGCAAATACTATCAAATCATTCATTTACATCTATCAACGTTTTTACAGTGACTCCTAAATTTTGTATCTTCTGTTTACCATGCAAGAATGCTATATTGATTAAGCAGGCTAGAGTCATTGACCCATATGATATCCCTAGTTCGTGTACCAACCTACATATAGCTTCCGCTGTGCCGCCGGTAGCTAACACATCGTCAACAATCAGTACTGAACCTCGTTTATAATCGAACTTTCTAAGTTCTAATACATCAGTACCGTATTCTAGCTCATACTCTCTGCTTAACAACTCGCCTGGCATTTTACCTTTTTTACGAACTACGTGTAATGAAACTCCTAATCTTTCTGCTACCGGTGCGCCCCATATAAATCCACGTGCATCTGCTGCAAATACATAGTCTACATCGGCTATGGCTCCCACGTCAAAATACCAATTCACACTAGCACGAAATGCGCTAGGGTCAGTACATATATCTACTGTGTTTAGATAGTTGATACCCTCTTTAGGCCAATCTTTATAGACCGGCAATGCTGCCCTTATTATTTTTTCACGATTCTCAATCATTTTTTAAGTGTTTCCCATATCTTTTCTTTTTCAATGATATCTTTCTCAAGCGCACGATATGCGTCACCCAACTTTTTTAGTTCTATCCACTTATCTTCTAACTTTTTATTGGGATGTAATATAGCCAATCGTTCTTCAATCTTATCTAACAGTTCAGATATGCTTTTGCCTTTGATCTTTACATCACCTTCAAATTCAGCATCACCTTTTACATGTAATCCTGCTTTATTTCCATTATTGTCCCAATAGTCATTGAAAGTAAGACCGGGGCTTATATTAGAACCATAACCGCCCGTACCATTTGTAAGTGTATAAGTTCCTGCAGTACCGGTAGATCCGGTTACTACATATGGCCAAATGTTACCACTAGCAGCCTGTGTTATTGTTGCTGCACCCTGTCCACTATAAAATAGATCCATTTGCTGATCATTGTCTAAGTCATTCAATAAGTTCTTAATCAGGTCTAAATCTTTCATTATCCTGTTCTCCAATGAGCAACAAATACATCTCTGTTCCCTGTAAAATCTTTTTCTGAGAGTAGATTTAACTTTTGAAAAATCTTCATTTTCTTTTTAGATAAAGATTTCCATTACTATCAATATCTACCTCAATTTCCATACCCTCTTTCCAGCCTAGCTGTTTCAGTACTTCATCTGGTATAGGTAATAACAAATCACCGTTTTCATCTTCTTGGGTGATAACTTCGTAAACCTTTCGTTCTTGTCCGGGTCCTATTTTAGCCATATTTTATCCTATCATTTTTGATAAACATAGTCAACTAACCAGGGCAACCTCGTTTTTATCAGGTTCCTATGGTTGACTAGATAACTCATAGTAAACTCTTCAGCAGTAACAGTCACTGGCTTTCTAGTTATAGAAGACACAGTGTCTAGTACATATTCTTTATCGCTTATCAGTTTTCTAAAATCTATCTTATACATTTTATCTATGTATTTTTCTTCTACTTTTATATCCTTGTGGAAGATATCATTTATAATCACGCTTGAACTAGCAGCCTCGATATACTTCTGTAGCACATCTATAGGTATATCAAACTGTGTCTCATAGTCTTTAAATTTCTCAGGTTTAATGATTTTGATATGGTTAAACATTTCGTTTGTTTTTAAGAAAAGATTTCCATAGGCGACTTGCCGATCCATTTCGTCAACTGATATAACTATTAGTTTACACAATGGATACATTGTGAAAAAAGTGTAAGGTTCGACAGGAAAATGATCGAAGAAAAAAATAGGTTTGTTTCTATCGTGGGGTTCTATTATATCGTAAACAGCGATTTTTCTTACATACTCTTCATAATATTTAGGTGTAAGTTTACGATCCCAATTCGCGTCAATCATGTTTATATTGTCATGCGCAAGTGCAGTACTGGTAACTGATGGAAAACTCATCAGTTTTTTAGATTTAAAATCATAGGTCTGGATAACACGATTTATTTGCTTTTCAACGAGATAAGTCAGTGTTAATAAGAAACCACCGCCTGTGCCGCCTAACCAATTAACATGGTATCCTTTTTGTTTAGGAAAAGTTTTTATCAAACTGTATTACCAGGCTCTGCAGCTCCAATAACGTGCCTTCCAACGTGGTCCCGGATTTTTGCAATTATGTCTTGCACGGAAACTCTTGCGGCGTTTTGGATTTGACTTTTTAATTTTCATCTTCTTATCGCCAAAATTTACTTTAACTATCTTGCCGTTTGGCTTGCGAACATAAACTTTTGATTTTTTGACATCACCTGCCATTGGCTTACCAAGTGGTACTTCACGACCTTGATACTTGGCTTCGTCCATTTCAACTTCATCTAACTTATCGTGCTGTACGCCGTTTGGTACCCCTATTACAAACTGCCCTTGTACCGGTTGGTCAAATCTCCAGTTCTTGGATCTAAACATTCTAAACCATTGTGCTATAGCTTTTGTGACATTTTGTGGGGTAGCACCACGGTCGCCATCGGGAAGAAAACCCTTTAATCTATTATTGGGTTGCGGATTTATTACTATCTGATAAGTTCCACGTTGATCACCGGCCATGCGGCCTGTATTGATGTCAACTGTGGCTCCGGTATCTTTTTTGATCGCATCTGCAATCTGTAAAGCATATTTGTATGTTGCCTGGTCATCGTACTGATCGTGATAACCAGGGCGTTGATCTGGTGCTAGGCCTTTTTCATCTGCTTCGTCTACTTTTTCTTCTTTGTCATCCCAACGCTTGTCATCTGCATCAGTATCTTCATGTTCAGGTTCATCGGCAGGACCTTCGTTTATACTCTCATATGGATTATAACCTAAATCTTCTTCTACGCCTGCTTTTAATATACCTTGCTTTATTAAACTTCCTCTGCGCTTCTCAAAGCCTGGCTTACCCTGCATTGGATCGCGCATTGCAGGGGGAGTGTCATAGTCTGTACGGTCGACAGGTTCAGTTTCTCCGCTAGCTATTCTTGCGCTAGTTGGTTTGTCAAAGTGTGCGCGGACATTAGGGTCGTTCCAGTTTAGACCTGCTAACTTAGCAACTTCTGCTAGTTCATTTTCACCCTCGTACATGCCGCCGGCTTGTGTTTTTGAATCGTGAACTTGCTTCATCTTTTCAGCCATCTTATATAGTACTATTGGCTTGACTGGGCCGAAGTTCTTGCCCCTTAAAAAGTTGAATGCATATGTTAAAAAGTCATCTTCAGTATTTATCAACTTTGGATTCACTTTCTGTATGAACTCTTGATAAAGTTTAGCCGTATCTATTGATGGAATCATGCTGACACCTGCAGGCTTACCTGCTGCAGGTTCTGTAAATAGTGATCCCTGTTTAGGAGGAAAACGACCTTTGATAATGTCGCCTTCGTCAAGCTCTTCTTCTTCGACCATTCCTGCTTCACTAAGCAGTCTAATCATGTCATCATCGCCTTCTACGATGATGTCACTATCTTCAGATAGTGCGACAACTCCGGTTTCTATGAGTAGGTCTTCACCTATTTCTAGGTCAAAACTGTCATTAACTTCGATATTATCTTCGTTGATGATATCTAATAAATCTCTGATGTCGCTCATAAATCGGTCTCCCTATATCTTATTTATTCAAATAGGGGCTATATATCTTTTCTAGTTTTTCTATAGTATGTTCGCCCGTGTTCGGGTCTTCGTATTGATCTTCGTGTTTAATAGCTATACCACCAGCATCGGCCCAGGCCTTCAAGTACTTGCCGAAATCATCTACTAACACGTTTGATACTCCCCCGTCTGTAGCATGTTTAAACTTTTGGTCTGTGAAGATAGCGTTGCTGCTACTGCCCGGATGATACTTATCTAGCCAGTCTTTTTTGGCTTTTACGCTAGCATCCTTGAATGGACCGCGCAATGGGGCGGATAACACCGTGTAGGGTATTCTGTTCTTTCTTAACCAGGATATCACTTTCATCCCGCCACTTAGTGGTTCTAAATCATAGAAAAAGTCGTAAACTTGTTTAGCAGAACTGTGTGCTAGTTCTTCAATCTCGGCTTCTTTGTTGCCAATAGCCTTCCAATGATCGACCCCGCTTCTTTTGCTCCATGCACCGAAAAAGTCGGCTTGCACCCCATCCATGTCTAGATATAGGTGCGGCATTTTGTTATTGGCTGGTTGAAATATTTCTTGTATTCTCATTATATTATTTATTGGCTGTATTTGATTCCAACCATTGGTCATATTCTTCTAAGAACGTGTCTTGTAATGATTGGAATTTGCCACTTATGAAGGGTATAACTCTAGGTTCCCCTCGTTCTGGCCAGTAATCTATTAACGTACCTTTTCTTTTGATATCTAAAGTAATGCAATGTATTCCACCGTCCCAGAAACCCCTAGTTCTCCATGGTACAGTATGACACTTCACACCATTCTTGTCTAGTTCTTCATATATAGGTTCATTCACTTTTGCTGTATCGTCTATGACCAACATATTTTTTTCATCTATCATTATAACGTTAACTTCAAAATAAGTTTCTTTATAGTTCCCTATCCAGTCTAAACAGTTTTTATAAACATATTCATTAAAATGAGAAGGCAATCCATTAACGATTTGAAACCATTCTCCATTCTTTCCGTTGTTACTGAGTTCTCTACCTTTTGTAGTATAGGATGGTTCTGCTATGTTTATCTTTTTCCAACCCGGCAACGTATGGTCATAATCATCCATTACCGAAGACGCCCCGACTGTACGCTTTCGCAACTCATCATAATATGTAGTAGTCAGCAACAGTCCTGGCTTAACTGGCATAAAACATCCGTCAAGATGTCCTCCGTTATTAGTAAAATGTAAACGATAGTCAGTAAACATTTTACCGAAAGTTTCAGTGAAAGTTTTGTAACTGTAGAATAAGGTGTGCTTTGATCCTATAATAGGATTATCACATATTATGTCTCTTCCTAACTTAACTATTGAAGACCCAGTAACACGTGGGATTCCTGCTTTTCTTTTATCATATACATTTTCATACCTATTATGTAGGTCTTTAAATGTGCAGTCTCTTATGTTGTGTACGAATAATCTATCCCCTATAACTCCATGTGTATCTCTAGGACATATAGGAGGTTTTCTAAGCATATGTTCATTCTTTCCTACTATGTAGTTTGAACGATCTTTATTCACGTCAGGGCGAAATACCTTTACATTAAAACTTTCAAGTTTTTGTTGTATGGTGTTTAAATCTTCTTTAGTCCATTTAGTTAGTATCTTAAAACAATCTCTAATAGTAGGCTCTAGATCATCATAAAAATGTTCTGGCCACACATCACCTAACCATATCTCTTCTAATGGATCCCAGTTATTATATACTAGTGGTTTTATTTTTTCAGTATTCATGCTGGTCCAACTATTTCATATCCCTGTAGTTTACTTTTATAGGTATCTGCATTACCTATATACATGTATTTAAACCCTTTACCCTTGTAAAATGCACACTCATGTTCTAGACTTTTGACTCCTAATCTTAGTGTAGGTTTATGATAATCCCATGCGAACTGTATATTTTCTATATTTTTATCATCTAAATGCTTTATCATAGTGAATGCGGCTAATCTATCGCTATCAAAGTATCCTATTATTTCTATATTATTATCTAATATCTCTCTATCAAAAATAGGCATGACGCTAGCAAACTTTTTATATCTACAATAGGCATAGTATAGTTCTTTAATGTCTGCTAGATATTTCTTACTATCTATAACCAATGCAATATTACTAATACAGTAATCAGTTTTCTCTAGGTCTATTCTAGCAATTTCCATATCTGATATTTATTTGCGCCAATCTACCACCTGCTTTAGATCATCAACAGACCATACATTATAATAACCTTTCTCTTTAAGTGTGTCACTAGCTTTGTTTAGCTTACTCAGTTTTTGTGCTATTATTAACCCACATTTTTTAAAGTTTAACGTCAGTCCATTAACTATTTCTGGTTTATCAGGATGATCTTCTAGTAAAACATAATCTATGGGCATTAAATCCTTGTTAGCCGTATCTATATAATCATCAAGCTCTTTCACTGTTATATCGTTATGATTGAACATGATAATGACTACTTCTTTCTTTTCAAGAAGCACTATACTTCTTAATACGGATTGTGTGAGTTCACTAATCTGAGAAAAAATGATTTCTATAGAATCTGCAATTCTAGCCTGTTTACTATAAGGACATACAGGCCAGCCTTGTAATAAATCGTTTGGCTTTTCTACGAACTCAACAAGCCACTTATTAAGTTCTGAGTATAGTAAGTTAGGGTTCATTACGTTTAGGTATATAATCTATACCAATCTTAGGGCTTCGATCTGGAATCAAGGTGTTAGAATCCTTCACGAAATCTCCGTACTTGAGCATTATGTAGCTTTCAATGTCATCCGCAGTCTCGTATTTAAAGCCTAATAATAATCCATTAGTCCAAGACAACTTCATTATCACATGAGGTTTGATTACTGGATCTTTTATGATTTCTTCAGTAGGGAGATTCTCTCCTATAAAAAATATCTGCTTCATTTTTTCCACAATAAAAAGTTAATATAGTCTTTTTCACTATCAAATACAAATTGATAAAATCCTGGACTACTACCTGCCTCATTCAATACTTTATAATGCCAATTGTAATCCATATTCTTTTGACACCATTCAATCACAGGCTGTAGATGCCCATATGGAATAGCGATCTCGCAACGGTATCCAAATTTAAGTAGTTTCTCGTTTATGGACATTGACTCCACTCAGTTGTAAAAACTTAATACCGCGATCATCACGATACTCATGCTTATAGTATACAGTAGTAATACCGCTTTGGTAAATCAGTTTGGCACATTCGATGCAAGGGGCATGGGTACAAAATAATGTTGATCCTGCACTGCTTTCTGTGCTTTGTGCTACTTTGGCTATAGCATTTGTTTCTGCATGTAATACTTCAGGTTTAGTTTTTAAAGTGATATGAAACCCATCTTCCTCATAAGTTTCTGTTTCACAAACATTTTCCCAACCACTGGGCATGCCATTGTAGCCAGTAGCAAGAATCTGATTGTCTTTGACGATCACAGCACCAACTTGTAATCGTTTAGCATAACTAAGCCCACTTGTGACCTCAGCTATCTTCATGTAATAATCTATAAACTTAGGTTTCATTTTTCAAGAAGATTAAGTTTGCCTGGTTTGTTAGTCCACTCAGCATGATCAGGCAGTGGATCTTTGCGTTTAGTGATGCTAGGCCATCCTGATTGACTTAACTCTGTGTTTAACTTAACCCAGAAATCCATATCCGGCACCTTTTTATCAGTGTCGGCAACTATAGCATCGACCGGACATTCAGGAATACAGACTCCACAATCTATACATTCATCTGGATTAATCGCTAAAAAGTTTGGACCTTCATAAAAGCAATCAACCGGACATACGGCAACACAATCGGTGTGCTTACATTTGATACAGTTTTCAGTTACAACGTGAGTCATCCATTAATCCCATAAATGTTTATAATATTTTCCGAACAGTTCAAGACCTTCTTGAATACGTTCTTCGTGAATCCTATGACCCACAACATCATACCAGTGTTCGCCAGGATTCCCGTCATGCATCTCGTAAACTTCTTCCATTTTGTTGGTAACTGTATTCAGCATTATATCATCAGTTTTTTTCCAAATGTATTCTGGTTTTCCGTGATGATATTGTTTACCGTGATCATCAATGACTAGTTGCTGAAAACTCCAGATCATTTTATCTAAAACCTCAGTCCAACGTGCCACTGCAACAGTATCAAAAAGATTATTGCGTGTTTCAGAATAGAAATCAAATGATAGCTGATTGTCATAATCTTCCCCTCCTATTTCTGCAAACTCACTTGGAATACCATGTTGGGCTTCTTTAAGTTGCAACAATGCAGGTAATATGATCAAAGCTAATGTTCGATCTAGGCTATAAGTGTCATGTGTATCAATCTCAACACTTACTTTGCGTTCGGCCTTTTTGGGGTATTTACCTATGTGTACTTTCATTCTAATGTGTTACTTACTTTACCTTGTACAAAGAACATGTCCATGTCATCATGCTTGACTAGGGCTACTTTTACATCATTAAACTCAAAAGCTTTCTGTGCTAGCTCATTAATGTCAGTGCCTTGACAAACAAATGTCCCTGTATCTTTATTATACAACATTATACTATTACCAATAGTCTCTGTAAAGAATGTTTGGATTTTAGTTATTTGTATGTTTGAAACTTCATTAAAGGTATTTTCCCATTCTGATAGAGTCATACCGTATTTTTCTGCTATCTGCTTGATATTTTTTCTTAGTTTATAGGCAAAATAAACTTGCCCTAGAACCCAGCCTAAAGAAAAAACTGATAGTAAGACAAATAATGATAGTAGTTCAAACATATCCATATTTATTAAAAAAATCGACCGGCTATTAACCGGTCGTAGTCAAAAGTAAGAAAGTGACTAACCATAGAAATAAATCTTGTAGTTAGAATAGGCGAGTTTGATCGCTTCAGTTGAAGCATGGGTACTCGCCGGACCCTGTTCCCTCATCTATTAGACGAGACCGGCAGCGAGAGCCTTGTAGCCAGCAGCAACAACAGCGCGGCTCGGGGTTCCGAGACGATACTTAGTTGTAGTGCGACCCTTAGTGTCGGTGCGACGGTTTGCATAGACTGCGAAACCTGCAAAGCGCAAGTCACTGACAGTGGCAGTCGGGTTAGCGATGCCAAAACGTGCCTTGATCTGTGCAGCAGTCAACTGCTCACCAGTTTGAAGAGCCTCAAGAAGACGACCCTGCTTCGTTACGTTTACATTACTCATTTCAATTTCCTCTTTATGAATGCGCTATCTTTCAATAGCGTATAGACATTATAATGTAATCTATAAGAGGATGCAACAATATTGGGTAATATTAGTAGCTGAGTTCGTCCAAACTATCAAGATAAAACTGAGCCTTTTTAGCTACGAAACTTGATACGTCTTTATAGTGTTCATACGTGACTAGTTTTGGAGTGATGTCACGAACTTGATCAAAAATTAAATCTGCTTGTTCGGCCTTTTTATAATAAAAATCTAAGGTTCTTTGGTCCATATAGGACACAGCATTATCTCTAAGCTGGCGAAGAGCAAGGACTTCGCTCATATCGTCTGTTAATATCATGCCACCGCCACCGGCGCTGATGTGTTTTCTATTCTGAAAACTTAAACACATTAAACTTCCTGCTATGTATCCATTTTGCTGCCAATAAACAGCAGCATCTATGATCTTGCTATTGCCTAAAGTGTAATATTTTTCCCACTGTACCAAGTCTAATGTATACGATATACCCTTTTTCATTAATAGCAAAGGAATATTAAGGCTAGTGTTTTTTGGACAGATGAGGTTGTTGACGTTAAGATAACTTAAACACAGATCCATGCTATGTGTGCATGACAATGTATACACAGCATAGGGTGCATTATAATATGTAGATATTTTACCTTCTAAGCTAGCAATATGATCCATAAACAAACCTATCGATATACAGTATTTATCTATAAATCTATCGTCATTCCTTTATCCCAACCACTATCAGGCTCATATCCTTCATAACCGCGAGGATTGCAGGCTACTAAGGTTTCACCTATTTTATATTGGAAGGTGTGGTGCGTATGGCCCTGCGTCCATAGTTTAATCTGCGGATGATTAAGTATGAACTCGCTTAGGTCGCTGCAATATGCACCGTTTATGTAAAAATCCTTCTTGTAGTTCTCATGTATGCTCAAATGGCTAGGACCCATATGCCCAACAACGATACATTTGTCGTATTGCGGCACGGTTTCTTTTAGCCATTTCACATGATCATGATGACGTTCCATAGTATGGTACGCACGAATCTTAGTATAACCTAATCCATCATGGCGTATCAATCTATGATCGTTTAATAAGTTACTGACATTATGCATAGTAACTGGATCACCCTTATTAAGGTCTGTCCATAATGTGCAGCCAAGAAATGGCCAACCATCAATAACCTTAACATCCTTTTCAAGGAAATAGATATTTGGCCAATAACTACATTCTTCTCGCAGATAGTCAATAGATGCGAGCCACTTACCATGATAAAACTCATGGTTCCCTGCTACATAAACTACATGTGGGAAGTTCTTACTACATCGGTCTAGGAAGTCACGGAATCGATCAGATTTTTCTGGGCGCATCTGACCTCCCTTCCATAGGTATTCCTGGCTTTGTAGCCAATCTCCTCGAGGGTGGTCATGAAGGTCTTGAGCGATGAGAATATCACCGCTCAAGATTAATACATCACAACCATTGTTTGGAATGTCTACATCACTAAATTCAAGATGTAGATCACTCACCAACTTTATTTTCATTTACTTTCTTCTAATTCTTCCCAACCTTCTTTGAGACATGCTTCACTATCGTGGTTAACATCCCACTTATGTAGATATCCTACACTTACATCAAAGCCCTTGCCCCATGTGCTTAGGCTATCATAGTCAAAGTCAAGTTCTTCTTTATCATAGTACCATCGTGTGATATGAT
>Ga0169931_10005918_pt1 | contig 18573 bp, 12 predicted proteins | sample Kivu_15m_20L_FD_129675 | JGI IMG/M metagenome (GOLD analysis project Ga0169931, IMG submission 129675) | Freshwater microbial communities from Lake Kivu, Western Province, Rwanda to study Microbial Dark Matter (Phase II) - Kivu_15m_20L... | ecosystem: Environmental > Aquatic > Freshwater > Lake... | reverse complement strand
TATCGATTTATAGCGTTTGAGTATAGCTTCAGGCTCAGGTAGTGCCCACTTTGCGAATCTATCACTCAAATCCGCATCCTAAGATCTGACGAACACTTGGAATTCTTATGAGTAGTACAAATAATCTCTGAGTGCCATTTGTTTCACAAAATCTCCCATATTTCTCGCTCTTTTTACAATCATTTCTTCTTAGTGCTTTAGAATAGGATTTTTGCTTGGAAGGGTAGGAATCAAGCAGCCAGGCCATACTCTTACCATTGCCATTCTGAGCTCATAAAATTAGTTGTATCTGCGCCAAACACTGAAAGGTCCTTTGGAATCTGTGCCTTTGACAAGATAGACTGTATGTTTTTTTATAGCAGAACCTCGATTTTCCCAAGCCTAGACTCCTATATTGATCATTTCGGGACGAGAATTTTAGGATTTCATGGTCAAAGATGACTACTGAGCAAATGCTTAAGACGGCAGACCGTCAAAATCTTATTCCATGATAACTAAAAATATAATTTTTAAGATTATCTTTATTCTATCTGATCATATATTGTTGTCATGAAAATTCTAGCCTTGATCTCTGGAGGCAAGGACTCAATTTACAACCTTTGTAACTGTTTAGACAAAGGTCATCAAATCGTTGCTCTTGGAAATCTATATAACATGGGTACTAAAGTAAAAAAGTAGAGCAAGGCGAATAAGGAAAGGAACTTGACAGCTATATGTACCAGACAGTAGGAACTAATGCAACTCTTACTATCGCTTAAGCTCTCTAAATCCCACTTTATAGACGACCGATAACTGGAAAGCCTAAAGTTATGAGTTTATAATATTCGGCTCAATAAGGTGATGAAGTTGAAGACCTCTAACTTTTGGTTCAGGACGTTTTAGTATAATTTTTGTAAGTAAGAAAGTGCATCCTTAGATAAACGCTATCTCAAGTGGAGCCATTTTTTCTACATATCAAAAACTTAGAGTTGAGGACATGTATTTTTTGTAAAACACAGATGCAAACGTCATAATCTGACTTCTTTGGCTTACTTATGGCAAAGAAATCAACAATAGCTTCTTCAGTAGATGATCGACTATGGCATGGAAGCAATTTTGATCAAAGTAGCTTGTTTTGGACTAAACAAGACTCATCTCAACAGAACAATCAAAGATTTGTCACCTTATTTTGACAAGTTATACAAAGAATGTCAGATGAATGTATGCGGCTAAGGTGGATAGTACTAGAGTTTAGTATTAGATTGCCCTCATTACAAAAAGCGTATAGTCATGTATAAAAATACATATGCAGAAAAGAGCTTTAGCTAGTATAAGTTTAAACCAACTAAATTTCACCAGTGGCTTATCTCAAAATCAAACAGCTATAATTACTGCCAAAATGATTCAGCTTGTTATTTATTTTACTTTTAGAATTAAATTTAGATTAATAGTGATATCAAGTGATGTAAAGTGACCCTGATTGCACGATCTTTCTGCTAGTAAACACAGCATCAGGGGGCGGGGTCGGCAAAAAACTACTTTCTCAATAAGTAAAACACTCTAACGTAGATTTAAAAAGTATAGTTTACTTTGCCAGTTCGCAAAAATTAGCCTCCAAGACTCATTTTCATATATTTTTTTGATCTCGTTAACAATACTCAAAAAGCATTCACGCTCATTAAACAAGCTGTTTCGCTTGGTCGGAAAGTCAAAGCGATTGTATGTGGGGGTGATGGAACTATCATGTGGGTAGTCTCCTAACTTCACAAACATCAAATAGACCCTATTCGAGTATCTATAGGGGTTTTACCTTTAGGTACTGGCAACGATTTTTCACAGAATTTCGGTTGGGGAAAATAAAAAACGGCAACAATTTAAAACTAGTTTCGTTCCCTTAAAAAACTTATAAAAAAATGGATGGTTGCGACGTAAGAATAGTTTGATATTTGGGAAGTCAAGGCTGAAGTTTTTGAGGTAGATTTTGAGTGACTCAGTACGGAAAATTCTAAAAAATTAACAAACAATCTTAAAGTTAGGTCATGACAGGAAAAGTGCTTGAAAGAAGCTTTTGCAATTATTTTAGCTTCGGACTTGATGGAAAAATAGGTTATGCGTTCGACAGACGAAGAACAAGTACTCGAATAGGAAATTTGATTGTGTATGGTGCCATGGGACTCATCAAAGCTGCATCGAAAACGAAGAGTCTAAACGATTTAGTATAAAAAATGGTCGTAATTGACTAGTTCGGAGATTAACCTATCTAGCCTTAAGGATTCATATAGAATCCCAAGGAAGAAGTTGTTGCTAAGGCCCATTAAGACGCTTAAAAATAGTCAAAACTTGAAAAAATATAAAAAAATACTAAAGAGTAAGGATCTTCGACGATCAAAAAATCGACTATTGTGGAAAAAAGACATCGTTCTTCAATAAAAAAGTAGTCTAATGAATAATCTGTCATATTTACTACAAAAATATAAAAAGGCGATAAGAAGCAAACAGATCTATCAAAAGAATACTATAATCTTTTGGTCCTTAACATAAACAGTTTCATGGGCGGAGTTTCAGATATATGGTAAAACGCAGATTAGTAAACAAAAGGGTCGAAAACAAAATAAAAATTTCATGCAACTGACTCAAGTGACGGGCAAGTTTAAGTGTTATGCTTTCAGTCAGGAATCGGTATGGCTATGTAGCGAATGGTAGGAGGTTTTGCAAAGAAAATAGCTCAAGGCTCAGGACCTTACTTGTTTACTTTTAAGCAAAATAAATAAGATCCGAAGCATAGAACTTACTTACAGATAGATGGCGAATTCGTGAGAATCACTCATCCTAAATCAGTACTAATATCGAAATCTTGCTTGTCTCCGACTGGAAAAATTAGAGTTTTAAGAAGAAATCTATAAGCTTAATAGCAAATGATAGTTGATTGATTTAAAAAGTTTTATTTTTGAAGAATTATATGAAAATTTTAGAGTACTCTAGAAAACGAGATATAAAAGATTAGTTATATATTCTTTATAGTGAGGTAATTAGACAATAATTGATGATTGACTCTCTCTACCTTTAGATCCACGTACTGCCTTTTCTTTTAGCCTTAGGTTTGGCAGTTTACGCTGGAACTAGACTCGACAAAAAACATAAAAAGTGTCAATCTCAACAAATATTTTCTTTTGCTATCTAACCATAACTCCCAAGGATATAAAGTAGCTCAAAATTTCTTTAAATTTACCCACAATATTCGCTAAAATTTTCATAAAATTAAAAGGAAAAACCTGTTATTGTGCAAGATTAAGCTTTTTGTTAATCAAGAGACAATCTAGACATATAAGTGGCAGATCCTTTATGCAAAAAAACCATTAAAGACACTTAATCTGACAAACAATCTCTTTCTTGTTAGTTTTTGTCTTAGAAAGTGTCATTTTAAATGAAAAAGATGCAATCAACTGGTTTTTTCTAAATGCGTTTAGAATCCAGTTCTGACAATAAATTCATTCGTAAAATTTAAAAGCATTAACTGATCACAGACTATGATTTAGGGGCAGTCAACAATGCCGAACAAAGTATCAATCTGTTTCAGAACAAACCTATTAACACTTTGTTTGAATCTCAATCGTTGCTCAACGTAGTGGCTCATCAGAATCATCATATGCAGCTCTATTCGCCTTTATGTGAACAAAAATTTATCACTCCGCAACTTCTGAGCAAAGAGTGGAGACAAGGCACTATAGCTTCTTGGCTTCTTTAAAACGGAAAATTTAAAAAATTGTTTAGAGGAGCAAAATTGCTTGGAAAAGGAGGATTTGGAAGTGTTTTCGGAGTTTGCAGCATACTCGACCAAAAATAATATGCAGTAAAGAAACTAGTTGTATAGGGACAGCTACAGATGGGCGAACTTATGAACGAAGCAGTGACTTTGGGCCGTCAAGGTCATCCTAATGTCGTTCAGTACTATAATGTATGGATATAATTGGCTACTCTTGACTAAGCTTTGCAATATTCTTCGTGTGTTGTTAGAAATTAAACAAATTCTCAATCTAAACATAAATAAAATTCAATAGCCTACGTGTAATCAGGTAGTGGCTTTACTTTTTAAAAAAGCGAAAAAAAGTCAAGCAAAGCATAAAGCAACAAAATTATAGCTTTAGCCAAGCCTAAGCAAGAGATGAATGTAGTGCATCTTTACACTCTTCACATTCAGATGTAGCTTTGTGAAACTACTTTACATAGCTATCTAAGAAGCGGCACACATATTAGTCATATTTAAGCTTTTATGTTCTTTTAACAGCTATTGTAAGGCGTAGCTTTTTTACACAATAACAATATCGTTCATCGTGATCTCAAGCCCGGAAATATTTTGCTATATCCAGCAAAAAAATTGCTTAAAATAGGAGATTTTGGGTTGGCTACTTTAATCGACGAATAAAATAATGTAAAAAATCGTGGTAAAGTTGGCACGCCTTTGTATATGGCGCCTTAACTTTACTTTAATTCTTCAATAGATAAAGCAAAACTCTTTTTAGTGGATGTTTTTTCAGTGGCAGTCATATATTTTTAAATGCTTAGTAATCTTCATGACTGCACACAGCACTAAAGAAGTGAAAAAATGGCAGCTTTGCAGGAAAACAAAGTGCTACTCAGCAAAGAACTAAAATAAGAGAAAAAAGTGATCAAAATAATGACAAAAATAAACAAAAGACCCTCAACATCTGAAATAAAAGAATCGAAAGAGTACTTGGATTTAAAAAACAAATATAAAAGTTGATTTAAATAACTTACTGATCTGTAAAAAAGCTGTCTGATTTATTTTTATTAACATTTTTTTTTGTATTTGTACTAGATAGATTATTTATAATAATTGATTCACAGGAACAAGTAATAGTCATAATGTCTATGATTAAAAAAAATATTCCTTTTCGTATAAAGTATGATCTCTAGGATCGACTATCAATGTACAAAAAATTCACATAAGCTAATCCAGGTTGCATTCCGTTGATTCTCGAACCTCTTTGTGAGTCGAAAATGCAGCCGCTTCAGAATTATCGTTTTTCAATAGGATAAGAAAAAACAGTTAACTATCTTAGAAGCATTTTAGCACAAAAATTAGGAATGAGTTAGCAATAAAGTTTTTTCATGTTTATAGGGAAAAAATTGTTGCATGAAGGCGCGATTACTATGCTGGAAATTCATCAAAAATATAAGGAAAAAGATGGGTATTTATATGTACATTTTGCCTAAAACAATCCTTTTTGAATCACTGATCATTTATAGCATACTCGATTCACAAGAATAAATTTTAATAAACTAACAATAATTTTGTATTTTATCAAAAAAGAAATTGACTCTAGAATGTATCATTTGCCTGGTTTAGCATACTTTTTCGCAAGATGAAGTGTTCCTTAGTGTTTAGACACCGAAGAAGGGGCAGGTTTTTCATTATTTGTCGGTGGTTTTTCAGCATTAGGAGCAGTTTTCATGATTTCAAGTGATAATCTCGGGGCTTAGGGTGCATGTTTGCCATATAGTTTAAAATTTTATATCTATTTTCTAAGCTATTTGTTCTAATTTCGTTTTCTTTAAAGTTCCTTAAGATACACTTTTTCAATTACATTATTTTATTTTAGTCTTTACTCGAGAATATGCATATCTTCTGTTACTGTCTTGAAAAGCTGTTTAAAAGTCATGTAGGCTTGCTTCTTTTCTTCATTATTTGCAAACAATTTTTTTTATTTCAGTGCTATTCCGTTCGCTGGTTTAGATTCAATGATAGGCTCATTGAATGAAATGTTGAGATCAAGTGGAAGTGATTGTTTATGTTCTATCGAATCTGATTTTTTCGATTCTTGTAGGCTGGTTTTAACTGATAGATTGGTAGTCTATTGCTGTTTTATTTGTTTTTTTAGCTGATAAACTTGTATTTAAAGCTAGTATTTTTGATCTTTTAGCTATTGATTTTGCTTTATACTCATGTCAAGCATTTATTTATTTTGCTTGTATTTTTTCTGCTACTAAGATGATTTTGAAGGTTGAGTATTAGAGCTTAAAGTTTTTATTTGTTGTTAAAGATGGACGACTTTCTAACTTTATTATTTTTATTTTGATAGGCACTTTTATATGCTTTCTTTAAATTTTTGTTACATGGTCTTACTATTTTGTTATTGTTATTGTAGTTTTGCCTATAAAAGACTTACAGTAACTGTTAATTACTTGACTTTGGTTTAAAGCTACTACTGATTATGGGATTATCTAACCGAACTGCTCTTAGAAGGACTACCTGATTTTTCTTTAATAGCTCGTTCTAATACGAAAGCCTTTTACTTTTTGTGAAGCTCAGCCTTGCTATCAGTTGCTTCCTTTAAACTTTTAGTCACTTGTTAGCTCATCTGACTCATTTTTTATGTCATTTAGGCTAGCTGCTGTTTCATCAGGGTAATCTATTTATCTTGTAACGCCTGTTGCTGCTTGCTGGATTTGAGTTCTAGCTATTTTTTCTAAACTTAGTCCATAGCTGAGATTAAATTAGCGTTAGTAGTCTTATACTATTTTAGAGTTTTTTAGTAGTTTTGTTGTGTTTTTTAAAATTATTAGTCTTGAACATCTTTGCTGCTTCGAAGTTGTTCTTCTCGATCAGAATATGTTTTGCGCATTGTGGCTATTTTTGAAGCGAAATTTTAAGAAACTTTTTGCAGCTGAGATGTAAGATCAGCCGTTTGTGACTTAAGTATAGCGTTGCTTTATTTATATTTATTGACTTATGCTTACATCTCTGCCTTTAAGATTGCCACAGATTGAGCTTAATTTTTTTCTGTTTTTTCCTATTTGATTGTGTCGAAAACGTTAGCTTGTTTTGACGAAATCGACTAAGGTAAAGACTCTTATATTTTAGGTGAGCCTTCTTGCTGACTGGACCTAATTTTTTGAAGAATAGTTGATTTATTCTAAATCTACTTTTGAAGAAGCTCGACTTGCTTTGAAAGCGCTTCTTTTTCTTCATTAAATATTTCGAGAAAATCTTAGTGTTCTAATTTGCTTTTAATATTCGGAGTCTCACTAGCATCTTTTCGAGTTTTTATGTAAATATTGAAAGTCGTGTCAGGTCCTCCATTATCTTAAAACTCAATGTCATCGTCCTCTTACTAGTACGCACAATGAGCCAAGAGAACTTCTATGATCTTGACTAGAAATTCCCTTATACTATCTATGACTTCGTTAGAAACTTTAAGATGTTTTTCAAGTCCTACTCTACTATTTTTGATGATTTAATTATTGAAAACAAGTTATCGATTGACTGGGTTGTAGGCTAGAAAGTCGCGGCATTTTATGAGATTAGAGTTGTATGCAGTTGGGTCGTTAAGCAAAGTGTCTTCGTCTATTCTTGAAACGATGTCGCGAATATCGCAGTGTTACTTGAAAATCTGACTCATGGTCTGCTTGATATTATTGTTGTTTTCAATAAGCTGAACTTACTTCTAAAGAATCTAAGATCTGAAGTTGCGAATGTACTCGATTTTCTTTTTGAGATTCATCAGCTTAAAGGCTGTTGAGTTTTACAGATAACGAATAGGTTTGTTGAGTCTATCTGAGTATAAAAGTACAAATTGTGTAGCTATGTGATTGTGATGAGGCGGTTGGGATGCTGTCCATGATCTTTTCGGCAGCGGCTACAGCCAGGCTTAAAGGAGCCTGGACAGACCTTGTAGAGACACACAAAGTTGCATTTTTCATTGTGCTATTGACATAGAATATGTCCTTTGTCTGAACCCTTAGAACCTTTGATTGACTTCATTACTTATCCGAATAAATTATATTAGGCTTACTGGTCTGAAAAAGTATCAAGTTAAAGTGACCTATCTATAATAGGTATAATTATAAAATTTTGTATTTGATACTCCGATTCGATAAAATTTAGTAATATTTCTATTCTTAGATAATACTAGCTAATTTATAACAGCTAACGATGAATCTAACAACCAATCTACGTAAAAACAAAAGTCTAAAATAAATTCAGCCAGAAAACAGCCGCTCTTTAAAATACAACAAAAATTTTCATAAACAGGCACCGAACAATCATCATTCTCTGACCAATCAGCATTCCAAAGCTAAGCAGTATACACTTTCGAGTGCTGTAGTACTGTAGCCTTTGCCTACACAAAATTATCTCAAAGAATCTTTTAAGAAGCATACCATAAATCGAATGGAGTTTACTCAATCACTCAGCAATCAGCATACTTTGTCAAAGCTAGATTTCAGATATGAAAAATAGTCGTCAAAGTATGAGAAAAAATAAGAAACGAATCTAGGAACACTTGGAAAAGAAAATAGACCATGTTCTATGAACGAGCTCAAGTATCCAAAAATAAATGGATTAGAAAGAAATGATAAGTACGAAAGTCACAAAATGCTGCCGATAAACAAAAAAGAACGTGGCGGTGCTCAAGAGACAGCTTAAGGCAGACTGATGAAGACATATAGCAGAACTCGTTTGATAGCTTTGGAACATACAGCTAAGATAAAAACTGATAGTTAAGTTTCTTCATCTCAGAAAGCTTTAAAAGGCTTTAGAAAAGCGATTTTAGAGCAAATTTTCAATAAACCTAAGACTAAAAACATAGATTAACCAAGTAAAAATTCGCCAGAAATAAGCAAGCATGAAGAATAATTAAAAAATACGAACAAATTTGTTTAATTTCCTATTATTTTAGATCAAGCACTAACTATTGAGAGCTCACCTGTGGCCAAAGAGGACAATCTTTTCGGCTTCAACTGCAGTACGATCTAATAGAGATCATAGAACAACTCAAAGTTTCTAGGAGACCAAACAATGCGGGACTTCATGGTGGCTGACGAGTTAGAGGCATCAAATTTTTGGAAAGAGAGGCAGACGGACCGAAGAAAAAAAGCAGAGATGGATAAGTTAAAACGAAAGTTCCCAGATAATTTTTTTAAATGATTGTTTGATGTATCATTGCTTCTCTGTAAAGAATGGATGATTGAGTGAGTCGGCGATGCTGATGCGATTTTTCGGGTGGAGGATCACCATTTTTTCCAAGAGATCGATGCCCAAACTTGAAAGGTTTTCATAGATTCTTTGTTGTCCAGCAAATTTGGGGAAGGAAGGCTTAGTTTTATGAAAATTACTCTGAAGTGAATGAGTTTGATTATTTCTTACCATTCTTGGAGTTTCGGAGTGCCGCATTGTTTGAAAATTTCGAAGAGTTGACCGATTTCTGAATCACTTTGGAAGAGAACTTTTCCTTAGGCAAGTTCATAAAGTATGCAGCCCAAGGACCACACATCAACAGCCAGGCTGTAGTTATGCTCTCCAAGCATCAATTCTGGCGCCCTGTACCATAAAGTCTAAATCTCTTTAGACATGGTTTAAGGGCATTTTCCAAGGATCCTTCCCAGACCAAAATCAGCGATTTTGACTTCGTTATTTTTGTTGATAAGAATGTTTTGAGGCTTGAGATCTCGATGAAAAACTCTTTTGCTGTGCATGTATTCAACCCCTTTTAATATCTGGTACATGACATTCTGAATCATTAAAGGCTTACTTTGGTTTCTTAGTTGGTTAATCTTTTGCAACATTTGATTCTTTTGGCGAGATCTTACTCCAAGTATTCAAACATGAGCTCGATTTTGGGACTGTCGCAGAGTAGATCCAGCTGGTGAGTGATTAGTCTACATTTTTTAGATTTTACCTGACGATGTTTGGGTGCTCGAGAGTTTTGAGGATCGTAATTTACCTCATGACAGTCGATGGGATTCCTTCCTACTCCGGATCGATATTTATCTTCTTGACGGCCACAACCTGACCCGTTTATGCCATTCTGCCCTTGTATACTTGCCCATAAGCGCCTTCTCCTAACTTGTAGAGGTACTCAACTGTAGGATTTTTGTTCATCTTGCAATCAATTATGAAGTACCTCCCGAACGACTAGCACTTCAAATTGACCTTGGGATCTGATAGTTTTGTATAATTTAATATTTCAAATATGAAAGATAGATGGAAAATACTAGTAGCCAGTATAGTCATCGGAGCAGTGCTTGGAATCATCTTGCTTTTCATTGGATTTTCTTTCAAGGTAGTAAAACTAAGATAGTATGGTATCGTTCAATATACATTTTTTCGTTCGGTCGATCCATCTCAAACCGTACGATCAAATGGAAATTATCTTATTGGCTTGGCTAACGCAGTAATACCTTACCCTAAAGGACTTTTGAGTCATCAAATAAGCGTCAATGTACTCACAAAAGATAAATCTTTGATCACGATGGATGGACTTTTTTTGGGAAAACTTATATCTTCAGAAATACTTAACATGCACTTCAACTATGGTTCACAATACTTTTCTTTAGTAACATATACAGTTTAGGAAACCTTTCGTCAGGCTCTTTAGCAATTTATGCTCAAATAGCTGATAACTCAAAGAAACAGTATTAACAATTTTGTCAGCAGTAAAGTGTGTATGTAGGTCTAAACACAATATTCTTTTATATCTTGTCAATATGCAGCTACAGGTAAGATGCATATAAATGCCAGACCTGTGATTCTTTCACCTTAAACTTCAGTGCAAACTCTTTATAAAAGGATACTCAGGTCGACCATGGAGGCTCAGAAAAAAATGAATGTATACAGTAGCGGAGGACTTGATGTAATAAACAAGCTTGAAAATGCAAATGCTGAGCTTTTTTTGAATACTACAAGACTGATAGTCGATGTGGTTGCACCCTTTACTAATCAGTCAAGCTAGATTTTCGCTGGAGCTGCATATGTACTCAACAATCCGCTTATGCCTGTGCTCAGTAATCAGATAAGAGCTTTCGATGGAAATCAGTGATTGAATATTTTATTATGAGTTAAATACAATAAACAAATCTATTAATCAATTTTAATTTTAGTAATAGCGCTTTAGTTTTCTTATTTCTCTGAACTGAGTTGGACTATTTCGACTCATCTTCATGGCCCTTTCATAACTTTAATGAAATTACTATTTAAGTCCTATTTCTAAAACCTTTGAGACCCATTCTGCACTTTATTTGATAGATTCGAGAAAACTTATTAATCTTTGGAACATTAAAAAGTAATCTACTTACAAATATTTGTTTGCAACACTAAAAACCTTCAATATTTGCTTAGCTTAACGATAATTTCTTTATAGATTCGAAATAGGGCATATGCTGTCATCAGATTAAGAGCCGCTGTCTATATAATTTTGCTTGATGAATTCCTACGCCCTGACGATATTCATAAGAAGAGCCAGAAATGAAACATTAGCGTATGCTAGCTGCATCTAATCTTTGATGTGCTGATTGAAAAGTTCGATATGCTAGATTACAAAGATTTCGATATCGTATTTCCATCTGTAAATATTTTCTTGCAGATAAATTAACTGATAAATTTACTCGATAAAAGGTATATCTGATGATCTTTTTTGATATCTTTGTCTCTGCTATGCTGTTTCTCTAAGACTTCTCCAGTCGTTTTCTTTCAAAATACGATTTGTGGTCTCCCAACGGTAGCGTAGTAGTAGAAGAAAAATCAGACTCAGCTTACCATTTTTGTAATCAAATTTAGACTATCGATCTTTTCGATTTAGATATGTAACTTCTATAATAGTTTTTATGCTCAAGTCACTCAATCTAAAGTGGCTGTAGTAAATGAGATTATGTGTCAAAAGAATGCATCTAAGATTCATTTTTTATTGTCGAGTCATTTGTCTAGCAATCCAGTTGGCAAAATTTGAAGAATTTGAGTATTTTATCAGACTATTTGTCGCTTACATGATCTAGTTGTTGTTAATTTATAGTTCAAACTTGACAATTACTTACTAGAAGCCTTCAGGAAGACTATTAGTAGCTTTTAGACCTATCGATAGCACTATTATTATGTCTTATATATAAGAGGATATGGCTTTGACATGTTCGTTAGTAAAACTAATTAGAGCTACTAGAAAAGAATGAAAATACTATTTTATCGAAGTGATACTGAATATTTCTTTAAGAAGTTGAATAAGCTCAAAAACAGGAATTTCATTGTGATATTGAAAATATAATTTCCAAAAATTGAAGCTATTTTCCACAATAGTTTTGACTGATTCACAGGAAAGTTCTTCTCCATAATGTTTGAAAATCAAAGAAATTAATTTGATAAATTTAGAATCATACTGTATTTGCATACTTTCAAGCACGATGTCTATCATAGCTTTGACATCACTAAAAGCTGGTTTTTTCGCAATACATTACTCCATTATAACAGTTGCTAAGTTACTGGTAAGCTGATTTCTTCTAACGGCTAGTTAAGCTATACTAATTTTAAAGTTTGATGCACTGTTTATATCAAATATATCATCCATGTAATTTCTGAGCAAAATTAATGTATAGAAAGCAACATCATTCTAGCCTTCAAGCAGAGTTTTGTAGTGCAAAGCTACAATGTTGCATATTTTTTTAATGAAATCTATGGAAGAAAAGAAAATAGTGCAAGACAGGGCAGTTTGCATTAAAATTGATTTTAGAATTTCTTTTAGTCCAAGTCGAGACACTATTTCAGACCAAAAATTAGATTTTGGCTATAAATTTTTATTATTATAAACCTTAGAATGCTCATTTTTATGCTCAGACGAAGGTAGATACTCTGAGAAGAAGCTATCAATAAGATTTTTGAGAGCCAAAGTTGTCTGCTATGAATGTCTACAGATACTCATAAGCAATTTGTTGTGCTGAACTGATTCGACTTAAGAATCCATGCTAAAAGATATGTCTGAGATAAAAGCCCATAGATCTTCATGATTAGTGCTTATTTTGGCCAGAGATGACTGAACATAACTATAATTTTGATAAATAAATTTCGAGTAAAGTTCAAAAGGACTCAAGTTACAACTTATTAAACCATATTCTAGTGGTTTACATAAAAAGTTAAGAATCGAACAGTTTGATTAACGCACAGAGAATTAAGGCTAATCAAAGATTTTTTTGAATTAATGAATTGCAACTTTTTTGATTATTTACACTATTTAGGTAAAAGAATCGAGTAAACAACACCTGCCCAAAGCTGTCAAAATATGATTCAAGATATCGCAGAGATTTTAACGGAAAAATTTGTAAAATTAAGGTTGAGTAAGCTTAACTAAAAGTTGAGCATAATTTTTCGAATGCCACAATTTCATGAATCCCGATTAGTACTTTTCAAACGTCATTGAAGTACAAATTTATTTCAAAGTTTACATAAAACAGCTTAAAACATTTATTTTTTAATTTTAAAAATTATTTACTAGAAAATCTAAGAGAGTAATCATGACCTATATTGTGATTTAAAGTGCAGTTATATAGAAACCAACTTTGTATTTAAAAGAGATGCGAGTATGATGAAAAGCATTGATTAAAACAAGTGCTAGTTTATGCTAGCGAATATTGTAATAATAGCGGCATTTGCTGACTAGTCTGGCAGTGTTTTCGTAAGAAAAAAGCATGAAAAGTTAAATATAGAGCTCTCCAATAGGATTTTTCAAATTGCTTTAAATTTTTTTGTTATCGAATATGTGTTCTACTGCATGCAAAATGTTTTTTTGCTGAACTAGAATCTATTATTAGCCTCGACCTAGTTATCGAAGTCTTCTAAGAACTTACTATCCTGTGACTTTTACTAAGTTTATTAGCGCTTTTTTCGTCTAAGGTCTAAGCTTGTCACGTTGCTATATCAATATGTCTTCAAGAGCGACATATGACTTCGGAACATTAATGAGCACAGCCTTGTAAAGAATTCCAGAAGCTTAGTCTATCTGAGTTTGTGTGGATGCACTAAATGTCAAATTAGCAAGATGAATAATTTCTTAACTGCTGGGCCAATCTTTCATATATTAGAGATTTATAAGTAAAAAATATAAGAAATGATTAACTATATGACTCTTGTATATTTTAATTGTGCCAATGATCAAACAAACTGCTTAGATGGCTTTAAAAAGTCTACGAAGAGAGTATGATTAGTTGTTGTAAAAAAATCAAAATGATTTGATTAAGATAAGAATGAGAGAAAAACAACTGAATGTAACGGTAGACTTATATAGGATAGAATATTGCAGATTCAGCAAGAAAGATAATAATAAGTGCGATAGCTTACAACGAGGATACAATTTTTATAGTAGCAGCTAAAAAATAGATAAAATGTTGTAAATGAAAAAGTTGCCAATAGCAAAAAATAGATATAATTATAGAAGAAAATAGGCATTATGTCTTAGTAAATCAAAAATCTACAAATAAAAATAACGATTATTAAAAAATAAACTTAAGAGGCTAAAAATTTAGTCAAAAATGCCAACAAAATTTAGCGTAAAATATAAGAGAAAAATTAAGAAAAATAAAGATTAACTTTATAAAAAGTTAATGTGGGTACTGAATGCTAACCAATCTAAACGATGACTGAATAGCATCAGTAATTGAAATAAAATTATGCAATTCTTCAATAGAGAAACGATTAATTATAAAAACAAATATTAATTTTTGAAAAATAGCTGCGAGCATCTCATGAATAGTTCAAAAATAGAAAATAATAGTCTTCAAAAAGTTATCAAGACCTGTCTCAGCAACTCTAACTGCACAAATAAATGCTAAGATCCGCTCGAATGATGTTAAAATGCAAGTAAATGGAGCTCGAACAATATCAAAAATGATTATGAATAGGATGTTGTGTACACAAAAATTATTTATATTTTAGATCATTAATGATAATTTTATTGAAATTTGATAATTTTTCTTTGTAATAATATAAACATCGATCTTTATAAACTTATTGCAATGGACACGCCGACTAGGTTCAGCAAAAATCACAGCAACAACTCAACCCATTACATGACTACTAACTACTCAAATCAACCTTTGATTTTCTTCAAAAAACGACCCAGAACCGCAACATCAGCCAACTATGCTACGATCAAAATACCCAAAGAAAAAATTAAGTGGAATCAATCTGCTTCGACTTGGAGACAAGGACAGAGATCGCATTCTTTTTCAAAAAATAAAAGATTTAAAGATGAGCCCGCTTATTATACAGACATCATTTAGCCGCAAATACCGACTACTCTAACTTCAAAAACTTGTACTTTTGGCAAAGGAGATCGCCGACCTATTGACAAACAAATTCTTAGAAACGCAAAAGAAAAACCAGCTCCAGATCGATATGAACTCAAAGGATTCGATGAGTAACCCAGAAAAATATCTAAAGGTAAAACTTTCGGGCTCGGCTGGGGTGCTTATTAAAGGAATTTTATTAGCCATCGATCCGATGTATACGCTGCGTTTCAGACATAAGACAATCCATCTGCCAAATATTAAAGTATTTTTCATGATATTTAGTGAGAGAACAGCCAGGAAGTAATACTCAAAAGTTCACTGCTTATGGAAGACTAAAGATGTATACATAAAAAATGGCTCAGGACAGGTCTTGGGTGCCGGGGCCTTATCATCATGTAAAAGAGAGACATTTGTCCGGAACTATTGGAATGACTGATCGAAATTTCGGTTTCGGAGATAGAATAGATCTGTCTGCTAGTATGAATGATAATCCTGAAGCTATATACATGATTCCTGGTTTTTGCGATGTTTTCAGAAAAGTTGGTAAAAAAACAGGAGCAATCAAGTATGATATATGAATGATATTCAATACTGATGCATAAAATAAATATAAGTAATCACTTTATTTTTTATTTAACCCTCGATTTTGCTGGTTTAGCAGTTTTTTGGTGAATGCTGTTGGCTACCCATTAAACCCTGAGTATTCCTATAATGAATAACAAAGAGACTATTAAAATTCCTATAGTCAATATTTATTTAGGACCTTTACTTTTATCGATTTATGATTTATTGCTACGTCTGCTATCTTTCAGTTATGATTCCGTCTTTAAAGTAGTCCCTTAGAGTTTTAGTAGAGTAGGTGATGATTCAAGATGAGCTGATTTCAATGGCTCTTGAAAGGTATTACTAACCTAATTTTCAAGTATCATCGTTGTACCTATTTAATAGCTGTCCAGCTTGTCTCGAATTATTCTTGAATGACCCGCGGAATCATGACGATAAGAACTCTATTCATCGAAACTAACTTAGATTATGTCGCTCATAAGAGAAAACTTTTTCTAAGGGGCTTAAAAGCTGCTTATGCTGTGATCATTGGGATCTGCTGTAACGTGTATTTTTATAGAATCATTTTGATAAGACGCGATCTATGAATAGCTTTTTAGACTATTTTTCCTTTTTTTGATACTTTTTGATTTCGTAAGTTTAAGTTACTAGTTTAATCTTTCTATTTATAAATCAAGATTATTTTTTATTGAAAGTTTGTACGACAAAAATATCTTTTTTCCTGGGAGCACACATCTAAACTATACCACCTTACCAGTAAGATCCTCTCTTACTTTTTTCCATAGCTCGATTAGAAAATCTTGTTTTAATATTCCTTTTTCTCGAATTATAGGCAACATTTATTTTTACTTTTCAAGAAGTTGCGCTACAAAAGCTTGTATCGACTATTTTATCTCTAATGTCTTTTTTTATTCGAGTTATTCTAATCCTGTAAGTGGTGATGTGCGGTACAACTACCAGGAATATTAATTTTTAGGACCACACTGTCTAAACACTGCTGGAACTGCATCTCTAAATTGATAGGTTCTTTATACATATCCGTTTTCATTGATGGGAAACTGTCCGAGAAGTTGTCGACCTACATAAACTTAATATTACCTTTGAATAGATAGAGTTTCCAAGGCGTAATGATTTTTTGATCGAAGGAAATCACAAGGGGAACCAGTTGAAGCTGTAGGTCTTAGAATGTGCCGTTGATGCCAACCAGTTTGCGGAGATTCATATTATAATTATTATTCTTAAAATAAGCAGCCTGATCCAAAACATGTTAATACCCCAAAATGGCCGTTTCGTTGGGATTTGTCATAAGATTCAATAAATATAATAAAAGTTTGTATGAGTTTATTTTTGCTTTTTTTATATAATAAAAAAAGGCAATGCGTGGAAATTTTTTAGGTGATTTGCCTCCTGAGCAAAAGATTCTACGAAGAACATCTAAAATTCCTTTCATGCCGTTATTAGATTATGCTCGAACTTTAATATCTGCTTAGACCTCATCTAGGCCTTAAATTAACTGTCGAAAGTTCATTCGCTATGATACATATCCATCTCGACAGTATACTCAGGCATAGCTAATCCCAAGATATCACGATGCATCGCTGATAATAAAATAAAGGTAGAAATCGGCAAGACAAAAAGTGATTTCTGCGTGGGCAAGGGTACTTGGTTGGATCTTCGGAGTATTTTTTTTAAAAATTAGGATCTAGTGATTTAACGAAACTCATGGGTTTTGCTTGTATGGAACATTTTGGTCGTTCTTTCTGTGACTTTTCAAATTTATTAAATACCTATTTGTATATTTTTCGACACTTTTGTTTTTCATGACCAGTTCAATGTAACTATAGATTTAAAAAGACAGTTGCAGGACTCATAATAAATTGGCTCACATTCGCGATTCTTCTTATCAATATGCTAATAGTCGTGCCAAATACACAAATTAAAAGCATAAACTATCTAATTTCTGATAGAAAATCTATTATCGACTTCTATTTTGGTATTTTGCTTTAAATTTAGGCTTTAGTCTTGCTTTTGATGGCCTTTGTAATCTGATTTTGTTACTCTACATGAGTCTCTATGTGCGAAATTTCATCTACGTAAAGATTTTATTTTACTTAAAAATATAGTAGTTAGTGCGAACTGACAAACTCATAATTAATAGACTCGAGACGACGATATACCCCTTCGCTCTTTATAGACTTTTTCGAATGTTGTTTCTTGTGCTACTGATTTTAATATGGCTAGCAAGCATCTTTTTCATTATAGATTATTCCCAGTATGTTCCTAATGGTCCTGATGGTGGTACATTTAACTGGCTGACATCTTCTCTTTGCACTTTACAAGTGCTTCCAAATGGAGATATTAACAATACAGACTTAGTGGCACTCTATCCTGGAGCTTGGTATATTTGGTTTGATTATGCTTTTTACTGGGCTATTCAGACCATAAGTACTGTAGGATATGGCGACATAACCCCGAGAAACGTTCCTTCAGTATGTTTCGCTAACTTCACAATGCTCATCATGATGTTTTTCTTTGTTTTGTTCATTAACGGGGTCATAGACATCATCGGAGATATGGAAAGTTTATAATAAAAACAACGAAGAGAAAGTCTGAGAGCTTTTAGATGGTACGCGCTTAATACTCACAAACAGATCAAAGAAATAGCAGTCAAATATGGTTATAGTCTTTAAAGAAAATAGACTAAGATTAAGTAGATGTAAGAAATCGAAGATAAAATAAAAGACTATCTTTTATAGGTGGAAAATGGTCATTTTTTGGGATAATAGTAAGATGTCAAAGAACTCATAGACAACACATTGACTCCTGAGCTCAAGTAAGAGCTTTATGTGAGTTTGAGAGAAATTTTCTTTAAAAAAATATAATTTTTTGCTAAGCTACCACATTTTGTCGACTATCTACCAGAAATGTCGCAGAAAATCATTTTGAGTATAAGGGAGCTTAACT
>Ga0169931_10005917_pt1 | contig 18575 bp, 16 predicted proteins | sample Kivu_15m_20L_FD_129675 | JGI IMG/M metagenome (GOLD analysis project Ga0169931, IMG submission 129675) | Freshwater microbial communities from Lake Kivu, Western Province, Rwanda to study Microbial Dark Matter (Phase II) - Kivu_15m_20L... | ecosystem: Environmental > Aquatic > Freshwater > Lake... | reverse complement strand
AGATCGGGCGGTCGGGCAGCCCCGAAACCGAGCGTTAAAATCCAGTCATGTAAAAAAGCTAAAAAAAATATATACTGCCGTAGGTCCTACGTGTGTCCGTATTTGTCCTGAAAAAGGGTGTCCCTGAATTAGACGTCCTCGACAAAAGAGACATGAAACATCCGTCGCGGGCGTCCGCCCAAAGGTTGCGCCGGTCGAGTGTAGACTGTAGACTGCATAGACATACATAAACAGTCAACTTCTCTTTTGTATAGTACAGTTTATAAGTTGTAAAGGCCTTCAACACTTTTTACTATAGATGATTTCTAGACACTGTTATTATTCGATTACATTGCATCGATCACGTGCGACGCGAAGAAATTTACAGTCGCGTTTGAAGAGTGATTTATCTCAAAGTACGATGATGCTTGTGGAAATATTATTAGATCATTCCCAATCTATCTATAAGCGCCGATCGGCCTTGGCTAAGGCCATCACTTTAGCTGAAAGTTCACACCCTGAGCATATGCTACAAGCTGACTTATTAATGCAGCATTTAAGTGATTTTACATACGGTCAAGAAGATACTACTGTCGATAAGATTCACAAGAAAAGACGATCCTTTCGAATAGGAATTACTGGCAGTCCAGGTTCGTTTCCGGTAGTTTTTTTGCGCTCTTCATATTTATAATCTTTGAAATAGCGCTCATTTGTGTGTAGGTGTTGGAAAGAGTTCATTTATTGATACTCTGGGGAAATTATTGTTAACCAATCAAGTTGTAGCGTAAGTGCTTGGATCTTGATCGGATTATTGTTAGTAGTATTACATCCGTGTTCAGCAGCCGAAATACCTATGCTTGATTACAAAGAGAATCATTAGACAGGAATGATCTGTTTTCCCCATCATCTGTGGCTGTCTTATGCGTAGATCCATCATCGACGATATCAGGTGGATCAATCCTAGGTGACAAAGCAAGGTCAGTGTCATGTGGACGAGCAATTGTGATGAAAAAGTCGTCAGCACTCAGTTTTCAATAGCCTTTCGATGCACTTACTTATTTACATGATTCATCAGAATGGAATTTTTATCCAATTGTGATAAGGTAATTCAATTCAATGTATCGTGACCATGAACCTCAAAATAGAATGTCGGTCATTTTCTTCTTAAGGCACTTTTCATCTGATATCAGGCCTTTATTCGACCATCCCCGTCTAAAGGAAGCCTCGGAGGATTATCCACTTACACTAACGATACCATTGCCTTATGTGAGGCATCTGGTTATGATTTGATAGTCGTTGAATCCGTCGGTGTCGGCCAATCAGAAATAGAAATATCTCATTGTGTGGATATAATAGTTTTACTCGTTCCTCCAGGTGGTGGTGATTCATTACAAGGTTATCTAGAAAGCTTCTTCCAAACTGCATTATACTGATTTAATTTTGATATTTGATATATTTCCTCTGTCTTTTCTGATCTTAGGTATCAAGAAAGGCATCGTCGAGATCTGTGATTTAATTGTCGTTACAAAAGCGGATGGCGATCTTTTGAAGGTAGCGATGTCTACGGCATCGGAGTATACTGGAGCCTTGAACATAACAAGAGCTAATTATGGGACCGAAATACCTCGAGTGATTACTGCTAGTAGCAAAAGTGTTGATGGTGTAGTCGAAGTTTGGAAGCACATTTGCCAGTTTCGCAATTTGCTCACGGAACGGGGCGATATAAGTAAGAGACGTAAAGTTAACGCGGTATACTGGATGTGGCGACACCTTAAAGATATGATTGAAGCTCGCACAAGATCAGATGAAAATCTTAAAAAGCAAGCTCTCATCATAGAGAAGCGACTCTTCTCCGAGACTTTACCTCCGCGTGTTGCAGCCAGAATGCTGTATGATTCGATTATTACCCATAAGAGCGGATAATACTGAGAAGCGCACTAAATAAATGAAAGAATATAAATTATTAAGTTATAGTACGTAGACTCTTGTATTGATCTGTTTTCCTAGGTGAATGGAAGAGCATATTGTAAATAAACATCCAATCCACAAAATTTGATGGCGATACCTCAAAGATATGATTGAATCTCGCCCACTATCTGATGAAAATCTTCAAAAGCAGGCTCTCATAGAGATGCGACATATCTTATAGACTTTACCACCGCCTGTTTCCGCCAGGATGCCGTACGATTCGATTATCACATGTAGACCCAGCGAAGAAGTTTAAGAACGGATTTATGGACTATGAAATATAAAGGACTATGATAGCGATCTGTTTTCAAGTAACTTGAAATGAAGGACAAGCTTTAAATATACACTTAATCTGAAAAATTGATGATTCCATTGCAAGATAATATTTAATTTTCTCAGGATATTATGCAAAAACTATTCGACCTATTTGCTTTTCGGTCTGCATTAGCTTGTGAAACATTGCGCCTTAATTCAGCAGCACGCCACTGTTCTTCCGATGTTTGCCTATGAGCTAAATGTTCACTATGTCGCTCGCTCTCAAATTGCGCCGCCAACTCACGTGCTAAGGCTTGGTCAGACGCTTCAGTGTTCGAGGGTTCATGTGTCGAAGGATGGTCAACAAGAGAAACATCCTTCGTAGATGACTTCTCCTTTCCATTCATCCATTCAATGATACTAGCTTCAGTAGCAGCCGATAATAACCATCCTTCTTGCTCGTCCAAAGTCTTTTCTCCATTTTTACTGAGTTGCAAAGCCACATGATAGTCTGCCTCGGTTTGATTGGTTTGAGCTAGGAGAACTTCTGGGGATAAACTCGGTCCAGGTGCAGCATCAATTGTATATTTTGATTGTGTTTTCTTAAAGAACGAATCAAAGTATTCCGTATCTCCATCAATAGTATCTAGCTTTTCCCATATAACATCATTAACATTTCCATAGCCTAGATCCGTAACAAGTAAATAGAGCTCAGCTTCATGTTTGGTAATGGTGGAGAAATGGTTATTCCTAAAGAAGACATACAAGCAATCATCCTCCAATACACGAACGAGCTCATGAAGTCCATAGTATGTCAGTTGATGACCCGTATGGATAAAAAATGAATCAATAATAGCCCCAGTAGTTATGAGATGCGTCATTTTCCCATGAAGATCACGAAGATGGATTATTTCACGTTGACATTCTTCCAGTGTAATCGTTGGTTTAAAAAGTAAGCCATCATCAGCCGACATCATTTCCGAAACGATATCACTACAAGTATCAATGGCTGAGCTTGTACAATCTATACTATCATGAGATACATCTAGTACTTCCGATTTGTATGGATTTTTATCTAGGCCAGAGTCATCTTTTATTTTGTGAGTCGATGAGTTGTGGTCCAACTCTGTATTCTCCGATTGGAGTGAGTTGTTTTGTTCATGGTCCTGTATCGTTTTATCATAATCTTCTCCCCCACCTGATGAGGCTTTGTCAGAACTTTCCAACAATATGTGAAGTTGATCTTCCTTGGAAGAGATCAATTCATCCAAGTGATGTATTTCTGAAAATGCCTCCTGACCTTGAATCACCATAAGTGCGAGTTCATTGTAGGATTTACGATCTATAATGGATGCAGTTTCTATATCTTGTGGATCCAGTAACCAGCCATGGCAGATTTCCACACCAAGTAGATCAAATAGTTCTATATTTTTAGTATATTCTACACCAAAAGGACCCGTGGTAAACTTAGGATTGACATCCATGCCATATTGAAGTAGAGGAAAGGTATTGAGTAAATCATTCAAGTGATATTCTTGTAGCATCGCAGCCGTTTGTGGAGATACACTAGATCCTTGTATCAAACATTCCAAGTTTTCTCCAACATTCGTATTATCCTCTGGACTACTGACGGTATTCGTGTTGGAATTGAAACTTTGCTCCCGAGACGACGTTTGTTTCAAGGCCCTTTCTGCGAGTATGTTCACAAGATCATCAATACTAACAACGTCATTGCGGATACATGTGGCTGGTAGTTGAAGTACACCTCGAAGTAATAATACGTTGGCACATGCGATCAAAGGACATGGCCCATTTTCATTCTGGAGTAAGATTTTCTTATTCGCCCCGAGGTATGTTATTGTCTTTAATCTATAAGCCATTTGGAGAAACACCTGTTATGCTAAGATTATGATGATTATGATACTGATACTGATAATGAGTGAGAATTTATAACATTCGTAAATAGGAGACTCAATGTTACGATTGGGCACCGCAAATCCAGGAGAGAACGTACGTATCCAAGTCCCAATGCCACCAAAAGCCAAAAGCTCTAGAGATAGTTGATAGTTAGTTTGGCTTCTCTTATTTCTATGTATGTACATATCAGAACTGATAACTGGTAACGAATTGTTGAGTAGTAGGCCTACAAGTCTTACTACAGTATTATTTACTATTAGCACAACCGTACAACCTACGTAGGTGCACTGACGGGATCGGTGGGTGATACGTGATACGGAAAAACGAAAAACTAGCAAGGGTGTTTTTGTTTTTTGACGGGAGGTTGGGTCGGTTGGGGTGAGTCGTGGCGGAAGAGTAAAGAAAAACGTATTTATGTATACTCTTTCCTTTGTCACCTTTGACGACGTTATTGGACTTGACAAGAATAATCATCTTGGAAAGTTTAGTGTATGGCTCTCTGTTTGACTCCCTGCTTGTCAGATCATCAAATTGATCACATCAATCAACCCTAATAGATTCTGATTTGTGTTTGGAACTTTTTCCAATCCAGATCCGTCCATGTAAACAACAATGATGGGATCTTATCAGGTGAGACACACTTCAAACCAAAATCATGTTCGATATCTCTGCAGTAGTAAGGTTAGTTTTATATCAACTCTGTAGACTCCCGAAAGTAAAAAGGAAGAATATAGGAAATATTTACAAACATCGGGTGTTACGGATGCAATCACCAAAGGTGAGTTGATGATTTCATTCATTCTTTAAAAAGGGTATCTTCATATTTAATTCTCACACAATGAAAAAACAAACTCATGTAATATTTTCTTCAGTTCTGGTAGCATTGTATGAAGAACCTGAACGACCTGCCAATGCCATGGAATATATTAGAATGAATTTGGGGATTCGAAATCAAACAAGTAATGAAATGGAAGAACTAAAAGCTGCAAATGAGGAACTTCGAAAACGAGTGAAATACTTGGAGCAGATGGATAAGAAGTTGTAATATTCGAAATCATTAACTTTCTATACATCTCCTTCGTGATACCATCTCGCAAATTTGTGTAACGAATTATATCGTGTTCAGTGGATTAATCATTCGATTGATGGAATTATTTAATTTATTTACAGTACATGTTGGCGATCGATTCTTTCCACACATGACACAATCTACTATGACCTGAAGTTTTTCCTACGCAGTTGATGATAAATCATATGCTTATATATAAGCGTTGATGACTTGAATCTATTATCATTTATAATATACATGGACACCAAATACGTAAATGGCTTGTCATTTGTCATTACATTAGATTACTGAAAAGTGCATACAATAACGACGTTATACGTGCTTGTTAAATTTCTAGTACAACGCTGCCAGTACTGTAGCTACCGTAGGTTGTACGAGATCCGAGCACTATGGGACAAGGAGACCAAATCACACAGTCTGTAGCTTTCGCTCTTATTTCACTGTGAGCAGTACCGAAGTTACTTTGATCCTTCCGCGTTTATCTTCTTTTAATTGGTGTTACTACCACCATTTCTTCTCAAAAACAGTGAAAATTTTAAGCCTACAGAATTCAAAATGGTTAGTTCTATGTTTGCATCTCATGAGTCTGTTGGATCGCATACTGTTGGATCGTATACATTATTCTGTACGATTACGTGCATAGATGTCCCCCGATCCAACATTCATCCTCGTACTGGACATATCGCCTTGGATACACTTATTCTATGACTTTTTGACATATCCGGCAGCTCATTTCCTTTTTGAATTTTCTTGATAGCCGCTTCGTCTAGATATTAAAAAGAAATTATCCGCAACCTCGGATCGTGTGAAATCCGTGGATATCCATCCCTCTGAACCATGGGTTCTAACCGCTCTTTACAGTGGTAATGTCATGATTTGGGATTATGAAACTTCAACATGTGTCAAGTCCTTTGAGTTATCAGATCTACCTGTTCGATGCGCCAAGTTCATTGCACGTAAACAGTGGTTCATAGCAGCGAGTGACGATATGAAACTCCGTGTATACAACTACAATACCATGGAAAAAGTTAGGGAGTTTGAAGCTCATCAAGATTATATTCGATTTGTTGAAATCCATCCAAGTTTACCTTACTTCCTCTCTTGTTCTGATGATTCGACGATCAAGCTATGGGATTGGGAACGTAACTTTGACTTTACGCAACATTTTGAAGGTCATGCCCATTATGTCATGCAGGTCAAGTTCAATCCCAAAGATACCAATGTATTTGCCAGTGCGAGTTTGGATAGAACTATAAAAGTTTGGGGTTTAGGAAGTCCAGTTCCTCATTATACCTTAGAAGGTCATGAGAGTGGGGTGAACTGTATCGACTACTACCCCAGTGGTGATAAACCCTACATTCTTAGTGGTGCAGATGACCATACGGTAAAAATTTGGGACTATCAGGTAACCAGAACATTGAACTCTTTAACGACGATCCGCATTTGAGTTATCGGTCATTCATACTCTTCCTTTTTTCCTTAGACCAAATCAATTGTACACACATTGGGAGGACATACCAATAATGTTTGTGCAGTTCTTTTCCACCCCAAATTACCATTAATTGCTTCCGCATCTGAAGATGGAACCATTAGACTGTGGCAAAGCACGACGTATCGGGCTGAGACTACTCTGAACTACGGTATGGAACGTGCATGGGCATTGGCTGCAGTAAAAGAGGCGAACATGCTTGCATGTGGATTTGATGAAGGATGTGTCGTCGTTGAGCTGGGTAGTGATGAGCCAGTTGCTTCCATGGATTCTACTGGTAAGATTGTATGGGCAAAGAATAATGAGATTTTAACTGCTACCGTCCGTGGCCTTGCATCTTCTTCTGGTGATGGTAACCTTTCTGATGGAGAGCGCTTACCAATAATTCCTCGAGAACTCGGGTCTTGTGAGTTATACCCCAGCAACCTAAAGCATAACTGCAATGGGCGCTACATTGCCGTTTGTGGAGATGGCGAGTTTATTATTTATACTGCCCAAGCACTACGAAATAAAGCATTTGGTCAAGCTCTCGATTTTGTTTGGTCAGCAGCAGAGACTGGTGATTATGCGATTCGAGAAAGTATTTCGCGGGTGAAGATTTTTAAGAACTTTAAAGACTTCAAAACCATCGCTCCTGCCACATCTTCATCCGAGGGACTCTTTGGTGGAAGGTTAGTTGGAATCAAAGGAGGAGATGGTTCTGTGCTCTTTTACGATTGGGATACTGGAGCTTTTGTCCGCAAAATCGATGTTGCTGCAAAAGAAGTTTACTGGTCAGATGAGGGCAATATGGTATGCATAGCTTGTCAGGAAACAGCATATGTTTTGAAATACAATGCTCAAACTGCGGCATCTGCTATAGCTATGGGCAAAGTATCAGCTGAGGATGGTATTGAGGGAACATTTGACCTCCTGTATGAGATAAACGATGCGATCACGTCAGGAAAATGGGTTGGTGACTGTTTTATCTACATGAGCAACGCGGGAAGATTAAATTACAGTGTAGGGGGTAAAATCCAAACTATTGTTCATCTTGAGACTTCTGCCTCTGGTTCTGCAAAGCACTCTATTCTAGGATATCTGGCAAAAGAGGATCGTGTTTACCTTGTTGACAAAGCTTTTAATGTTATCTCTTACAAGGTGATGCTTACTGTTCTGCAGTATCAAACAGCAGTTATGCGTGGAGATTTCGACGCTGCCAATGACCTACTTGCCTCTATTCCTGAGAGCCAATATACAACTATCGCACGGTTCCTTGAGTCTCAGGGATTCAAGGAAGAGGCTCTTGCCGTATCCACCGACCCTGATCATAAATTCGACTTGTCTCTGGAACTTGGTCATATCGATATTGCCCATAGCCTCATGGGAGAAACTCCGGAGGAAGAAAAGGAGACAACTGAGACCATGACCAAATGGAAGCGTTTAAGTGATGCTGCATTGAAGGATAGCAATTTTGAACTCTGTGAATCTGCTAGCTTTGCCTGCAACGATTATTCTGGTTTACTTCTTCTCTACTCTGCTCTTGGAAATTTAGATGGAATGGAATCGCTAGCTAAGGCCGCTGAGGACCATGGGAAAGTGAATATTGCCTTCACTGCTTACTTACTCACTGGCAATATCGAATCATGTTTGAATATCTTAATCTCTTCCGGTCGTTTTCCAGAGGCGGCATTCTTCGCAAGGACGTACATGCCATCGCGAGTTAATGAAATGGTTTCACTATGGAAAACTGACTTAGCAAAGATTAGTGAAACTGCTGCCAAGGCACTTGCATCTCCATCTAATCATGCGTCTCTATTTCCTGATTTTGACATTGCCGTACAAGTAGAAACGATGTTTATCGGACAAAGAGAATCGGCTAAGCTCAGTGGTTTCCCATCAGCGGAATATATCACTGCTAAGGATGATTTAGATTTGGATCTGATTTCATTAATCAAGTCTCGGGGCAACAGTAATATTGAATCAGAAGCTGTGATAGATGATGACGCAAACGTAGGAAATACTGTTAGCGATACCTCACCCAGTAAAATTGTTCCACAACAGAATGAAACCGAAATTTTACGAGATAATAACATGATTTATGAGCAACAGAGAACTATGGAAATAGAGGAAGAAAAAGTCGCCGATGCAGATCAAGTTACAGAGGAAGAATTTTTGGAAGCTGATACTGAAGAGAAAGGTAATGATGCTCAGGTGGCGAAAGAGGATAATGACTTTGCTGATGACTGGGAGTAATATCGATTCTAGAAAATGCACCGATCTGTTCGAAATAACAATACTTGAGCATTAGGGAACTTATCTCTTTACCAGATGAAATATTTCGAATACTCGCTTATATCTACAGTAGTCACAGTAGTACCTAGTCGTAGTCATCCGTGAGCGTGATATTGATCGCGCGAACGTACTGTACGATGACTAATGTATGCAAACGCCATCGGAACCATTGAACGAATCGACCGACATTCCTTGATCACAGGGTAGGATAGGCGGATAGGCTAGTTGAACCATAGAGCTTGATTTTCGCACTTAGAATTATTTTGATTTCTCCATTTCAACCCTTAGTTACTGATTGGTCGCTATACAAGAGTGAGAATGGATAACTTCTATTCTATTGCAGACTCCGTAGGTGAAGCGATTCTATCTTGGGCTGATCCCAAACTCGAATATTCAGGCTATACCAAGGTAATGTTTATTGTTATCATCAATAAATACCATCAAAAGATATACTTCATGATCCTAATGAGGTCTTACTTCATGATATAGAATTGGCCATTGACCGAGTTTAGGACAGCCTTTCTAATTGCTCTTGCGTATATTGGTATGGTAATGATTGGATCGGCCATTATGAAACTTGGTGTCCCTGCCATGGAGGTTTATGGATTAAAGTTTGTATACAATGTATCTCAGATATTCCTCTGTGCGTACATGACAGTAGAAGCCTTTCTGCTAGCGTATCGTAGTAACTACCATGCTCTTCCTTGTAACGCCTACAGCCGTGATCACCCCCAAATAGCCAACCTTCTTTGGTTATTTTACGTATCAAAGGTTTGGGACTTTTTCGATACTGTTTTCATCATCATGGGAAAGAAGTGGCGTCAATTATCTTTTCTACATGTTTATCATCACTTTACTATATTTCTCTTCTATTGGCTTAACATAAATGCCTTGTACGATGGTGATATTTATCTCACGATATTGTTGAATGGATTCATCCATACAGTGATGTACACATACTACTTCATATGTATGCACACAAAGGTTCCTAAAACTGGGGAAAGTTTAAACATTTGGTGGAAAAGCTCTTTAACGATGATGCAGATGATTCAGTTCACGGTGATGGTCTCACAGGCCGGGTATATCTTAGTCACAGGATGTAAATCTGCCAGCCAAAGAATTACTTGGGCGTATATGTTGTACATACTTTCACTGTTCGTCATGTTTGCACAGTTCTATATTGCTAGTTATACTAAGAAACCGAAGAAAGCTAAACACGTGTAATTTAAGAGAATGAAAATATTTAAATTCTATTAGTGGTAAAAGCATCTGTTTCAGAAGGTTAAACTGTTTTTTTTTTTCATGATGTGTGTTTAGTTAAATTTTGTTTATCGTAATTTCTAGATTTTGAAGCGACGGAGTCCAGCAGATTTATTTTTATTGGGAATTTCACAACCAATGGCTGCAGTTGTTGAGCTCAGAACATTAAGAGTAAAAAAAGCTACTATAGGGCTCAAGTCAAGACCACCGAGTGGTGGAATAATACCTCTGAAAAGATTTAAATATGGATCAGTAATTGCATAGACTGGTTGGAGGAAACCAACACCCTGAGCTTGGGGAAACCAGCTCAACAATACTCGAGCAGTAATAATAAAATTATATAGTTGCAGAAAGTTGAGCATCCCACCGACTATAACTTGCTCCCCTATTGAGTAACCTGGAATTGCCATGGCAACATCGTTGCCTTTTAATCTTCGAGATAGAGATGACGAACCGCTAGCATCAGTTGATGATCCTAGATGTAAAAATTGCCTACCATTTAACGTCGCGAGTGATGTAGACTGGAGCGGCGGTAGAAGGACTGAGGCCGAAATTGTGCTCCATAGGAACGAAAACAGAAATAAGATATTCATATACATTTTCTTGTTGCTAAAGGTGGGAGATGCAGCTCTTGATTCAACAAGCCGTTGTCTTCGAAGCTTACAATATCCTAGAAGATCGAAGCGGTATGTTAGTAAAGTAAGTTGGAAGTATTGTAAGTCCCTACAGTAAGATGAGTCGTCAGAAGTGATGTGGCATCACAGATTCACCACAGATTATTTGCCACAGATCAACAACGCTACACTGCGAAAAAGTAAATTTAGGGCTAACCCTAATTATATCATTATTCAATTCAAATTCTCGGATCTCGGACGTCTCTTCTCTCAACTCCAATCTATGTACACCTTTACTATTTAACTTTACGATTAACGTGTCTTCTCTGATGGAACTGAGTACAGTTAGACAGATTTCACTAAGCTAACACGTTCGGACGTGTATAAATGATCGCATTATGTTATAATTTCATTCAATTGAGGAATACATCCACAAATGAGTAATCATGAAGAGATTAATATCATTTAATACTCTATTAAGGTACATCGCTTCTTGGTTTCTCGTCATTCGACCAATTATTCTGCGGTATTTCTACGTATGAATCGTTCTTCTTGTGCATATTAATATCTGACGATTGAGATACTAATACTTCCTTTATCGGTGTCTCTGTAACCGGGGTGGGATCAAACGTATAATCACAAATTGAAGTTACGACGACAGTTCCAGAGAGTGTCATACTCAAGTTTAAGGGACCTGCAAGGAGAAGGTGATCGAGAAGCGAAGATAATACGATCGCCCCTGTTGTTGCGAGCGTTTTTAAAATGGAGTCAGTATGTTTGATCGATAAAGCCACAAGAATTCCACCTGCTGCTCCTAGAAATGCCAAAGTATAAGTAACAGATGACCAACCAGAAAAGTAGCCACCATCGCCTCCACCGTCATACAAGATGAATAAGGCGTACACTGGAATGCTCCCTAACGCCAACTGAAAATTTCTTTCCCAGATACTAAGTTGCTCTGGATCAGTTTTGATTACTTTTTCAAAATAGATCGATGCGAAGCCACTGAGTGTCACTTCAATTAATACTGCAGCCGTACCTAGATAAAAAGTAGCCTCTGTCGATACATTTTGTTCTGTAGACTCTTTTTTCAGTGCAGATAGGCTAAACAGGATAACACCAACCATTAATGAAATTAGAGCCCTCCATTTCACATATGAGTACTGGCGATGCAAAATAAGCCTTGAAAACAAGGCCGTGGTTAAAATTTTAAGCTGGGCACAAATGGTAAACATCCCAGCACTGATGAATTTTAGTGCCACGAATGATAAAATATTCATTAGTCCGTAAATGAATGCTAGGATAAACTAAAGAGGAGCGATTGAGTACAATGAGACATTTACATTCATGAGCTCATACTCATTTGAAACCTTACCATTTTCGAAGATGTTTTTGTGAGATAACTAAGATGTGTTGTAAATGATGATCCATTATTAATACTTCTCTCAGCACTAATCATGTACGCAGAGAAAATCAATTTTATAAATTCGCCTGCTACAAGTACTTCATGCTTTACAAATAAATATGTACAATCGTTGTGTAAGACGAAAGAAGTGGCTTGATGTGGATTATATCGTAATTGCTGAAGTAAGTTAAGTAAGTACCTTTGAATACGTTTCTTTAAGAACACCGAGGCTGTATCTCCGAAGTAACGTAAAAATTGAATTTTGCAGACATAGTATAAGAAGGATGCTCAGCCTTAGAAATCTAGTTGAACAGATATCCGTTGAGTATGACGAGCCCATCTTCTTTCTAGTAGTGATTGTTAATAAGATAGGCAGAAAAGTTGTAAGATTACCATAATACTGTGCAAGTCCAGGTTCACCAATCCCTGACACGTGATACATATGTGTACCCGTGTACGTACCCTTGTAGTACCATAGGTTCTCCTGTCTCCTGTCGTGACATCGTGACGCGCACAATTTCATCATGATGGCTCCGTTGCTCGCCCGTTGGTCATGACGGCATCGGTCATTAAATAAAAAAGTCCTTGGGTTTTACTTCAAATAAGCATCATGGATTAACCATCGTTCTTGTGTTCTACATTACATTTTGCGAAATGGTTACAGCAAACATAATCATAAGTTAGATGGATTCATGAGTTTTCGTTTTCTATGAATATGATCCTTCTAATTAGTACAGTAACGGGGAAAATATCCTTACGTAGAAAAAAATGCTATTAACATCGACGACCAATAATCACTATAGTCCTATATTCTATTCTACTTTATATAAATACTGTTTCACTATTATTAAAGTTTTTAAAATATATATTTACTCTTGAAAAAATTAACCATATGGTTGGCTTGTGTGAAGCCTGTAACAATTAAAACACACAAATGTATCATAGGCCACCATCGACTAGCAGCATGCATTTCTCGAGTATGCTCTTGAAATGTATCTTCTTCTTTCTTTACTAAATGAGACGATGTTATGATCAATTCTGACTGTTCAACAAATGTGAGTAGCAGTGTCTCTAATTCTGAAAAATGCGATCGCGCCGTTTCTTGAACTTGATGAAATTGTTCCAAAGCTTGTCTATGATTGTCCACCAAAGCATCTGGTTTACCACGCATCAGTTTCTCCTTGGATAATTTTTCATGAAGTTGGTCTAGAAGAATAGATTTGTCATTGAATCTCTCCTTGCTTAACAATTCCTTCCGAAGTTGAGCATGTCTTTCTTGAAATTGCTTTGCTTCTTCTGGTGTCATTTGCGTCATATCGACTTGCGGAAAGAGAAGTGAGTTACCCTTGCCATATTTCTCCCTCTGATCATATTCTCCTTCTTCTATTCCCATATCTACACGTTCTGTCACACGCAAGGATACCATTTGATAACCCGAGAAGGATGGGTCATGTATTGTACTCCTTGTTAGAGATAAACATATCCGCACTTGTCCTTCAGCTGGGCTTTGATACTCTAGTACTCCATTAGGCTTTTCGATCATGTGAATGATTTCCTTGGGCTTTGAATGCTGATCTTGTCTTAGCTTATGTGCTTCTGGGTCGTAATAGTAATCTTGTTCATTGTCGGATTCATCTCCAGGCACAGATGAGTGGCTGATACCCACACGAAGCAATGGATTATCTCCAACTATCTTCTCTTGAGACTCTTCTATATATTTATTGCATAGAATTAATTTGTAATCTATCTTTGCATAAAACCCATTAAAAGCATGTACACTAACTTCACATACCTAGAATAGCGTATTGTATATCAACGAATGCCTCTTGCGGAAACGACGCTTCAATACATTTTGTTGGGTGAGTCCGATCTAAGACAAGATATGGAGATGCATCAACGAAGACAATTACAGACGTAAGGGACAAGAATCGTCGAAACATGACTCTAGAGACGCAGTAGTGGTGGTTACTGTATTTGAATGTATTTGAAATATATCTTCGCTTGTCATGGTGCTTGCTATCTATCAAAGTCAAGCCACATATAGAGTTAAAAGTATGCTGTACAGTATGTACTACGTGCTGTTGCTAACACGCAGAGCAGTCTGAATTGTACTGCCCTATGTACACTGGAGTGAACAATACTTTGAGGAATAATTTTATAATTTTTAGCTTTTCATCAAAGGCGCGTGCACGACTCTTTGGGTTTTTTCTGTTCCCTTTGTGCTCGCTACAATAAGTGCTCGTTGTATCGTACGACCTACATAGGTTCTACTGCAACGACTGCGGACGAAAAAAACTTTATTCTAGTACATTCATTATCTCATCTCCATCGGATTTCGATCAACTCAACCTGTAATATTAAAACCTTGCTGATTCAAAATATAATTCTTTCGTTTCCTGAATATTTACGGACTTCGTCAAGTTATCTTTAAAATTCATATGGGATCGGGTCAATCATATTCTGTTCCAAACGTGTCCCAACCCTTAATTGCGAGTTCGGATGATTTGAACCAAGAAACTCCATCCATCGAACCAGAAATACCGCCTATGACTTCTGCTCAAACTGAAAATAATCCCTTATCTGATATTATGGAGACCCTTCATGATGATAGTAATGCACCTCATAATGATGTTTCTGTGACGTTGGATGCACTGAATCTCTCACAAGAATCTGTCCCTGAACCAACATCGGCGGGACTCGATGAAATTCAATCTCCTCCTTTCGACCCAGCCATAGTAACCCATCATCCGCTTGTAGAAAGGCCCTTAGGTATGAATCGTAATGAGACGCATGGAACTGTTATAATGGATGATGTGGATGTCGATGACGGGAATCATTTTTTATTGGATCCTGGTATGGACAATGTATCCTCCTCTGGTGTAACACCAAATCTTGGAACCGAAACTGATGTTGATGATAATCTAATCATCTCAACGAAACCTGATATAGGCTCTAATCCTTCTTCCGAAACAGTCTTCGACCGTCCTCATGCTATTGCAGACTCGGATGGTGTCTCACCTGTATCATCATCTAGTGTTTCGTTGAACATGATGAAAGTTAATACATCGGCTCCTCATGAAACAGTGTTTAATACCGAAGATAATTTCACCACGACGAGGCTAAAATCTGTCCTCCCAGATATCCCTATTGTTAACAGTGAGAATAATTTAAATGCTGCTGTCGATATCAACGCCCGCTTAGACACCCGCGTGGAAGTTCGTGTTTACCCATGTAGTAATAGTGCTGGAAATGGTGCCAATAAAAAATTTACGCAATTCACTATCAAACCAGAGGTATGTCGGATTTTTAATTTTACTATCTTTTCTATCATTTAAAATCTTTAACACTAGAAAAATCATTACTCTATTCTTTGTTGTATTTCAAGGGAGTGATTATTCAGGGTAATCATCGTCATCGCTCGAACGTACATGATATTGGAGCCGAGTATGCATCCTTCATTGGACGTAAATTACAAAGATATGAACTTTCCGATAGTAAGGCTTGTCAATTGTTGGTGACGACGCATGGCAAGAATTTTTGGGTCGTTCCTGCACCAGAAGCTTTTTCGAGACATTCGGGTACATGTCGTTTACTCGGGGATCGAAAGCACCCTCAAGCTTCACACACACTTCAAGTAGGTGACTTTCTACGCGTCGGCAGTGTTGGTATTGTCGTTATTGAAACTCATAATGGAAAGGAAAATAAAATTCTGAGTGAGGATAAAATTCAAAAGATTATGAAGGACACGACAAACTCCTCGAGTGGATTTCTTGACTTCGGCGACACGGATGGAGGTGCGTTTGTTATTGACTAAAAGGAATGTTGAGGATCGTGAATAGTTACTCATATTATGCTTTATTTTTCTTACACATTGCTTCGCATGCAGAAAACTCTGAGGATTCCTTTACAAAGGCACCCAAGGAAGGGAAAGAAAAGATTTCTCTTCAAGGGGACGTCCCTCTTTGTTACATGTGTTTTGACGATGAAAATAGTGAGGACAATCCCTTGATCGCACCATGCAAGTGTCGTGGTGATACTCGATATGTCCACGTTAATTGTTTGAGAAAGTGGCATACAGCTGAGGCAGATAATCAAATCTGTTTCCTTTCGTCCGTTGATGCAACTTGCTCTGTGTGTAAGAGTACATTTAAATCAGACTTGAAACTCCGTGATGGTAGATTGGTTAAACTTTTCAAGTCCTCTTTGGAACCTCCATACATTTGTCTTCTTGTCGCTACTAAGCATGAAATGGCCCAACGTCTATTCAATACCCGATTTCAGCTTTCCTTCTCTACCCTCATGAAAGCGGACGGAATGAATGCAACTAGGCCTTTACTTTTAGGGCGATCTTCCATGTCAGACATGATCCTTGATTACCGTACTGTTTCTGCTCGTCACGCTAGGATTATGTTTAAAAACGAAGAATTCATCTTTACCGATGCTGGTTCATCTAATGGCTCATATTTGTACTTGAGATGCCCTGTTGAGCTTACCTCAGCACAGCCTGTTCAGTTTCGCATGGGTCGCTCAATGATATCCATGAAAGTTGTCAATAAATGGAATCGTCGAATATTCAGAGCTGTTCGTCGGTCTACATCTTTTGGAACTCAGGATGAAGCTGATAGAGACGATCTTTCTATCGGTAGTAATGATGGAGATATCCATATCCTTGACTCTAAAGGGAATATGGTGCAGAGACGTTCCCGGAAAACTAGAGAGAGTATTCTAGAATCATTACCCGCATTTGGTCAGTTATCTCAGCAGTCTCCGGGTCATTTTGATCTTCTTCAGGCTCTAGCGTATCCAAAGAGAAATATGGAGAAAGAAATACCTGTCACCGCGTCTAGAAAGCACAACTCTATAGTTGATGAAACTTTGATTTCATCGATTAATCATGAAACGGCTGGATCTCTTTCCTCTTAAATTCATACAAGCGCAATATTTATATACATGAACAACCTTTGTAAGGTTGGAGCCTAATTTAATATCTTTAAAAAGAAATCTACTGTTGCCAAGTTTTATTTCAAATGAACAGACTTTAACTCATCGATTGCATACAAGAAAAACGTACATGCACAACGCTGAGATTGATACAAGTCGAAGCATATTGATGGCCTTCATTGACCTGGGATACGACAACTTCCGAAATAGTAGATTTGATTGGGCATAATCCCATCTCCCAACATGTATCGGCGTTCTGCGGATAGCCTTGACTGTGCAACCATTGTAACATTCCACTCTCAGCTGCAGCTACACCTGCGGACTCATTCCATGGACAGTCTTGGCGATGCGAAAGACGTACCCCATGTCACCACCCAGATCTATCTTGGTCTCATCGGGCCCATGGGTAACGCAACATTCAACGATCATCCAATTTCAAGGGCGCGCCCTATGACTCTTTCAGCAGGGGCTGCACTATACCCAACCTGTACCAAGTCCCACCGAATTCATGCTCCTCATAAGCAGAATGAATTAATGAAGAACCTCGTACGATATGCGTTTCTTCATGTGGGCACTGTGGACACCCAATTCGAATTCAACAGTCAACCCCGAACCTTACGCAGCATCATCTACAATGGAATTGTTATTGCTGAAGCCCAAACCGTCCATGGTATAGTCCAAACAGCGCCGGGATGAGTGTTAATATCGATGAATAAAATAAATAGTACTGAAACGCTTAACAAGCTTAGTACGCTATTTAATCATCTACATAACCTCGGTCCCTCTGCCCTGGTCACTATTACCGGTTTCCCTTTCCGCCCCTGTCGGACCAATGACCCTGACCTTACCCACCCACAAGCAATGGAATACATCAATACCTTACAAGGTGCACCTTCCCACACCCCGACTGCAAATTCACATCACTCACCGCCACCAAATTATACCGCTACACGATCACCTGCTCAACCACACGCTATTCGTAATCCTACGCACCCTACCCCTGCAACTCGTGGTACATGCTGGGAATCACCACCTCCAACGATCTACCGAGCCGAACCTAGCACTGCAATGACACTGGACGATGTGCCTTCCCAACATCAGCCAAGATCGACAGACCCTTTAGCCCTGGAACAGGCTCGTGAATGGCTCCTACAGCTGGTCCGGACCAACCCCCAAGCAATACGTCATGTCAACACGATCGTATCTGCAGTCACACCTGATGCATCTCACGCTTCTACACTCAACCCACCAACACAGTACATTGACCTGTCCATGGATGAAGATGGCGATAGAGAGGGAGCCTCATCCTCCCCAACATTATCTACACCTCACCACACCAATACAGTCCCTCAAGTCCGAGTACAAAAGGTGTTGGCACCTGGGGACGATCCCAGCGACAATTTT
>Ga0169931_10005916_pt1 | contig 18576 bp, 17 predicted proteins | sample Kivu_15m_20L_FD_129675 | JGI IMG/M metagenome (GOLD analysis project Ga0169931, IMG submission 129675) | Freshwater microbial communities from Lake Kivu, Western Province, Rwanda to study Microbial Dark Matter (Phase II) - Kivu_15m_20L... | ecosystem: Environmental > Aquatic > Freshwater > Lake... | reverse complement strand
TAACACGACGATCGTCCGGTCGAACTACCATCTTCCGGAGAACGCGCGGTTCTACGAACATGCGCTCAAGCTCTGGGAAGGCCTGTCGGACGAGCTCAACTTCAACGTGATGTACAGCGCGCGGGGCGTGCTCAATCTCGCGCACTCGCCGCAGGACATCGAGAACCACCTGCGCCGCGGCAACGCGATGCGCTTGCAGGGAATCGACGCGGAGCTGCTCGACCGCAAGGACGTCATGGAGCGCGAGCCGCTGCTCGATTGCTCTCCCGACGCTCGTTTTCCCGTTCTAGGCGGGCTCCTTCAGCCGCGCGGCGGCACGGTCCGTCACGACGCCGTCGCTTGGGGATATGCACGTGCCGCCGACGCCCTCGGCGTCGATATCGTCCAGCAATGCGAGGTGACCGGGTTCCGCACGCGCGCGGGGCGCATCGAGGGCGTGGAGACTTCCCGAGGCCTGGTTCGGACCAGGAAGCTCGCCCTCGCGGTCGCCGGACACTCTTCCGCGGTCGCTGCGGGTCTCGGAGTACGCCTGCCGATCGAATCCCACGTACTCCAGGCGATGGTGTCGGAGCCGATCAAGCCCTGCGTCAACGGCGTCGTCACCTCGGGCGCCGTGCACTTCTACGTCAGCCAGTCCGACAAGGGAGAGCTCGTGATGGGCGGCGACATCGACGGCTACAACTCGTACGCGCAGCGCGGCAACCTGCCGATCATCGAGCACGTCGCTTCGGCGTGCGTCTCGCTCTTCCCGAGTTTCGGACGCCTGCGTGTCCTGCGCACTTGGGGCGGCGTGATGGACATGAGCATGGACGGCAGCCCGATCATCGGACGATTGCCCGTCGAGGGCGTGTACATGACTGGTGGGTGGTGCTACGGCGGGTTCAAGGCGACCCCGGCGTCGGGCTGGTGCCTCGCGAATACCATCGCGCACGACCGTCCGCACCCTCTGGTCGAACCGTTCGCGCTGGAGCGTTTCGAGCAGGGGCGGCCACTCGACGAGAAGGGCGCCGGCACCATGCCGTGGCTGCACTGATCGGGGCAGGCCCGTCGTGCTCCTGATTCCTTGCCCCCACTGCGGCCCTTCAGCCCAGACCGAGTTCACCTATGGCGGGGATGCCGGCGTGAACCGGCCCGAAGACCCGTGGCGGGTGTCGGACGCCGACTGGCACGCCTACCTGCACCTGCGCGCGAATCCGCGTGGTTCCCACGACGAGCGTTGGTACCACTCGCTGGGGTGCCGTCGCTGGATCGTCTTGCACCGCGACGTGTCGACGCACGCGATCGCCGGGATCGGTCTTCCCGGGGAGGCGCGATGACGCAGCCGTTCCGGCTCGTCGACGGCAGCGATGCCGGACGGCTGCTGGACCGCTCGCGTCCCTTGCGCTTTTCCTTCGACGGGCGAGAGCTCGACGGGATGGCGGGCGACACCCTCGCATCGGCGCTGCTCGCCTCGGGGGTGAGGACCGTCGCGCGCAGTTTCAAGTACGGTCGGCGACGCGGCATCTTCGCCGCCGGCGCGGAGGAGCCCAACGCGATCGCCCGCGTCGGCGAGGGGGCGCGTGCCGAGCCGAACCTGCGCGCCACCCAGGTCGAACTGCTCGATGGCATGGTCGCAGGCAGCCAGAACCGTTGGCCGACGCTGGACCTCGACGTCGGCGCGCTGCGCGGCTGCCTGGGACGCCTCATCCCTGCGGGCTTCTACTACAAGACCTTCATGTGGCCCCGCGGCCCGCGCTGGTGGCTGCGGTACGAGCACGCGATCAGGCGGACGGCCGGCATGGGGGTCGCGCCGACCGGGCCGGACCCGGACGTCTACGAGCATCGATTCTCGGCCTGCGATCTGCTCGTCGTCGGTGCAGGACCGGCCGGGCTGGCCGCGGCGCTGGCCGCTTGCCGAGCGGGCGCGAAGGTGATGATCGTCGACGAGTCCGCGGCGCCGGGCGGTCGCCTGCTCGAGTCCGATGCCATGATCGAGGGGCGTCCTGGTTGGTTGTGGGCGCGCGAGGCCACGGCGGAATGTGCCCGCACGCCAGGCTGCCGTGTCCTGCTGCGCACGACCGCGTTCGGCTGGTACGACCAGAACTTGGTGGGCCTGGTCGAGCTCCGTGCCGGGGATCCTTCCGCCTCGGACGGTCGGCCGCGGTCGCGGCTCTGGAAGGTCCGCGCACGCGAGATCGTCCTGGCGACCGGCGCCATCGAGCGCCCGATCGCCTTCCAGGGCAACGACCTTCCCGGGGTCATGCTGGCCCACGCGATGCGCCGTTACGCCGATGCCTACGCCGTCGCCGCCGGACGCCGCATCGTGCTGTTCGGCAACCACGACGGAATCCACGACGTCGCCTTGCGGCTCCACACGCTCGGCGTCGGCGTACGTGCCGTTATCGACGCGCGGCCTGCGGGCAGCGATCGTGCCTCGGCGGCGTCGGCCGCCGGGATCGACGTCCATCTCGGTCACGGCGTCGTCCGCGCACGTGGCGGTCGCGCGCTGCAGGGCGTGGAGGTCGCGCCCGTCGATGCCTCCGGTCAGCCGGACCGGGCCCGCACCCGGACGATCGAATGCGACGGCCTCGGGATCTCCGGCGGCTGGAATCCCGCCGTGCATCTCTACTGCCATGCGGGGGGGCGATTGCGCTTCGACGAAGCGCTCTCTGCACTGGTCCCGCTGGAGAGCGGGGGGCCGCTCACCCCTGCCGGCTCGATCACAGGAGACTGGACCGATGGCGGATGCCTGCGTGCGGGCCATGCCGCCGCGGTCACGGCCTGCGCGCGGCTCGGGCTGCACCATACCGGTGTCGCTCCGGCCCCGCGTGCGTTGGTCGATGCGGCGCGACAGGTCCCGTCCCGGCTCTGGGTCGTCCGCAGCGACGGCACGGCAAGCAAGGCCTTCGTCGATCTCCAGAACGACGTGACGGTGGACGACATCGATCTGGCGATCAGGGAGGGATACCGGAGCGTCGAACACCTGAAGCGCTACACCACGCTCGGGATGGGTACCGATCAAGGTCGCACCAGCAACGTCCTCGGCCTGGCCTTGCTCGCCGAACGGACGGGCCGCTCCATCGCGGAGGTTGGCATAACGACCTTCCGGCCGCCGTACACGCCGGTACCCCTCGGCGTGCTGGCCGGGCGCGAAGTCGGCGCGCACGCGGCACCCGTGCGACTCTCGCCTCTGCACGACTGGCACGTCGCGCATGGCGCCAAGCTCATCAACGTGGGCCTCTGGAAGCGCGCGCAGTTCTATCCCTCGCCCGGTGAAGGCGACGCCGAGTGCATAGCGCGCGAGGCGCGAAACGTCCGTACCGGCGTGGGGCTGGTCGACGTCTCCACGCTCGGCAAGATCGAGCTGCAGGGGCCGGACACGGCAGACTTCCTGGGGCGTGTCTACGCGAACCGCTGGGACACGCTACGGGTCGGGCGCTGCCGGTACGGGCTGATGCTGCGCGAGGACGGATTCGTGCTGGACGACGGGACCACGGCCCGCCTGGGATCCGGGCATTACCTGATGACGACGACCACGGCCAACGCCGCGCGGGTGATGCAGCATCTCGAGTTCCTCCTGCAGACGGTCTGGCCGTCCCTGGACGTGCACGTGTACGCCGTGACCGAGCAGTGGGCCGCGATGGCCCTGGCCGGTCCGCGCTCGCGCGACGTCCTCGCGGCAGCCAGCGGCGTCGACGTCTCGAACGACGCGATTCCGTTCCTCGCTTGCGGACGCATCGGGATCACCGGCGTGGACTGCCGTTACTTCCGGATCACCTACTCCGGCGAGCTGGCGTACGAGATCCATTCGCCCGCCGGGAGCGCCCAGCGCGTGTGGCAGGCGCTGCTCGATGCAGGGGAACCGCAGGGTGCGCGCCCGTACGGAACCGAGGCGATGGGTGTCCTGCGCATCGAGAAGGGGCACGTATCGGTGGGGGCGGAGATCGACGGGCGCACGACCGCCGACGACCTCGGGCTCGGGCAACTGGTATCGCCCGACAAGGACTGCATCGGACGGCGTTCGCTGACCCGCCCGGGGTTGGTAGGTCCGGGCAGGTGGCAGCTCGTCGGCCTCCTCCCGGAGCGGCCGGCGGATCGGATTCCGCCCGGTGCGAAGCTCGTGGAGAGCGGGTCCGCGACGACGCCTGCGCCGGCGCCGATCGTGGGACATGTCACCTCGACGTGCTGGAGCCCCACGCTGGAGCGCAGCATCGCGCTAGCCCTGCTCGCCGATGGGCGCAGCCGGCATGGTCAAACGCTGCGCGCCGCGTCTCCGCTCGCCGGCCTAGACGTACCGGTACGTGTCTGCGAGCCGTGCTTCATCGATCCGGAGGGGTTGCGTGCGCGCCAATGAATCGACGGGACGCCCGGCAGCGCACAGCACGACCCGGGCCTGCGGCGCCGCAGCCCCCCGGGTGCAGGTCCGCCCGCTCGCGTGGGCAGCGATGTGGTCGCTGCACGCGCACGGGCCCCGCGACGACTTCGCACGGGCAGTGTCCAGTATCACGGGTTCGAGCGCACTCCCGGATCCGCAAAGGATGGTGCAGACGCCTGACGGTGCGTGGCTCGCGTGGACCGGGCCGCACGGCCTGCTCCTGATCGCCGGGCCTGCGGCGGCGCTGCCGCCGTTCGACGTCGCTCGGGACCGCCTTCAGGGTACCCGCACCGTCGCATTCGACGTGAGCGACGCGCGCAGCGGGGCCTTCATCGAGGGCGCGGCGGGCGCGGCGCTGCTCGCGGGGGGCTGCCCGGCCGACGTTTCCGTCGAGGGATTCGGGGCTGAGTACGTCCGCGCAACCGTACTCGGGGCGCTGCCCTGCACGATCGCGAGACCGGCCGAACGCGCCGCCTGGTGGGTGATGGTGCCGCGCAGCTACGGCACGTCGCTGCGCGGCTGGCTGCGCGGTCCTTGGCTGGACTTCGACGTCGTCGACGCGATCGAGGCGGCGTCGCCATGAGCTGCTGGACCTTGCGGCCAGCAGGCATCGATCCACGGCATCAGGTCGCGGACGACCGGCATCCAATGCTCGGCGAACGAGGTACGCGCCATCGTCGCGACGCGCGCGGGCAGCTCGCCGTACTCGCCCTCGCGTGCGAGCAGGTAGACGGTCCGTCCGAGCGTCGCATCGGGGAGCGGCGCGGTGACGACGTCGGCGCGCCAGTGACGCGCCTGGAGCAGGCACAGGGGCGTCGTGATCGCCCAGAGCGGGTTCGTCGCGACCATCGCGGTCAGGTTCTCCGCCGAATCGATCTCGTAGCGACGTGCGGTCGAGATACCCTGTCGCTCGAGATAGAGCTCGATCTGCGCAGCGATGTGCGAGCCGCGATTGAACCTCACCAGCGGCAGTGCACGGGCGATGCATGCCAGCGGCAGTTCGCGCAGTTCGGCGTGCGACGCAGGCAGCAGCAGCACGAACGGCTCCTTGAGCAGCACGTTGCGTTCGACTCCGTCGGCGCCAACCATCGGGTCGCTCGTCACGAGCATGTCGAGCCTTCGGGACGCGAATGCCTCGCCGAGCTCGAAAGCCAGACCGGACAGGACGCTGAGGCGGACTGCCGTCGCACCGAGTGTCCGGATCAGTCCCGTGCCGACGGTCGCGGCGAACGAGTCGACCAGTCCGATCCGGATCTCCTGCGCGTGCTGGCTACCGGTCTCCCGGACCGTCGTGAACAGCGTGTAGGCGTCCTCGAGCAGGCGCCGGCCTCGCTGGTCGAGCAGCGAGCCCGCCGGCGTCAGCGCCATCGGGCGTCGCTCACGGTCGACGAGCACCGTGCCCAGCAGTTCCTCGAGCTGCCGGACCGACTGCGACACCGCGGACTGCGTCAATCCCAGCTCGCGTGCCGCACTCGTCATGTTCCCGAGCCGGGCGACGGTCACGAAGATCCTGAGCAGTCGAAGATCGATCATCCTCTCGTCCTCATCAGCGGAGCGTCTGCGCTGCGTCGCCGCGTCGGCGCTTCGCCGCGGTCCTTCATGCGAACAGGAGTCCGAGCATGGCCAGAGTTAGAGACGTCGGACCGGAAGAGCTGAGCCCTTCCGCCCGGGAAGTGTACGAGAAGTACGCCACGGGTTACGGACCTTTCCGGAACCAAGTCGCTGTCTTCGCCCACGTTCCGTCCGCGATGGTCCACCAGATGTCGATGCTTCTCGAGCTCAGGGAGAAGCGAAACGTGCCCTTCCGGTACATCGAGCTCGCAATCGTCACCGTGGCGAAGCTGAACGAATGCGATTACTGCGTCGGTCACCACAAACCGCTGCTGTCGGCCGAGGGCGTCTCGGAGGCGACGGCCGACGACATTCTGAATTTCCGGAACCTGCCCGAGCTCGACGAGGTCGATCGACTGGTCGTCGAGTACGCCGTCCAGGTCACCACCACGCCGCAGCGGATCCGCGACGCGATGTTCGAGCGCCTGCGGGCGCATTTCACCGAGGCGCAGATCGTCGAACTGACGATCAGGATCTCGTTGTGCGGCTTCTACAACCGCATCAACGACGCACTCCAGATCGAGAACGAGTACTCCACCCCACCTGCCTGACCCAACCGTACTCCAAGGAGTCCCCATGGTCGCCTCACGTCGCACGGTCCTTCGTTCACTCGTCGCTGGCGGTACAGCGCAACTGGTCCTCGGGCCGGCAGCCGTCCGTGCCCAGAGCACGGGCCCGATCCGCATCGGACTGCTCGTCCCGCTGACCGGCGCCGCCGCCGCGTACGGCCCGGAGATGGCCAAGGCAGGCCGTGCCGCGGCCGACTGGATCAACCGGGAAGGCGGCGTGCTCGGCGGCCGGCAACTCCAGGTGCTGGTCGAGGACACGGAGAGCTCGGCCACCGCGGGCGTCGCGGCGGCTCGCAAGCTGCTCGACATCGAAAAAGTCGACGTGCTCGCGGGCGTCTGGAACAGCTCCGTGGCAATGGCGCTCAAGCCGATCGCTCTCGAGCGGCAGATGGGCATGCTCGTGTCCGGGTCCGCGGATGCGATCACCGACGGCGACAACAAGGGCCTGATCTGGCGGTTCCAGGCGCGCGGGCAGGACTGGGGCAGCGTGATCGCCCGAGCGATGCTCAAGAGCAAGGCGCGGCGCGTCTCGATCCTCGGGCTGCAGAATCCGTTCACAGTCGGAATGATCGAGCCGTTCGCGAGCGAGATCCGCAAGGCGGGCGGGGAGATCGTCGAGCAGGCCTTCTACAACCCGGGCCAGCCCTCCTACCGCAGCGAGGTCGAGCAGGTGTTCCGCAAGAAGATCGACGGGGTCTTCATGCCCGCACTGCTACCCGACTTCACCGCTATCTCGAAGGAGGTCTACCGCGGCGGCTTCGATACCAGGATCTTCACGCTGTCGATCGCCGCCGACAGCGAAGGCACATTCATCAAGAACGTGGGGCCGCAGGTCGCCGAGGGCATCACCCACCTGCAACCCACGCCGCCGGCGGGCAGCACCGCGTACAAGCGGTTCGTCAAGCTGATGGGAGAGTCCGAGGACCGGGTGTTCCTGTTCGCCTGCAACACCTACGACCAGATCGCGATGATCGCGATGGCCATCGAGAAGTCGCAGTCGACCGTCTCCTCCAGGTTCCTGGGTCAGTTCCCGGCGATCGCCAACGGCCCGGGCGAACCCGTGGACAATCCGGTCGACGGTCTTCGCCTCATCCGCGCGGGGAAAGCCGTGAACTACAGCGGCGCCGGGTCCTCGGTCGAGTTCAACGCGCGCGGGGATCTCGTCAATCGCGAATTCACGCAATACGAGATACGCGGCGGTCGCAACCGCGTCGTCGGCGTGGTGTCCTGAGTCCGCGCGCGATGCTCGAGGGAATCGGCCTGTCCAAGCGCTTTGGAGGCGTGCTCGCGCTGCGCGAGGCCAGTCTCGAAGTACCTCGGGGCACCGTCACCGGCATCGTGGGGCCCAACGGTGCCGGCAAGACCACGCTGTTCAACGTGCTGTCGGGGCTGTACCGGCCGGATGAAGGGAGAGTGGTGCTGGACGGCAGGGACGTGACGGCCCTGCCCATCCACGAGCGCGCGCTGCGGGGCATGACGCGAACCTTCCAGATTTCGCGTGAACTGGGCGAGCTGACGGTGGCGGAGAACCTGCTGCTGGCCTCGCCAGGGCAGGCGGGAGAGCGGCTGCTGGCGAATCTGCTGTCTCCCAGGCGGGTGGCGCTCGAGGAGCGGCGTGGCCTCGACGAGGCGCGTCGGCTGCTGGAGAGGACCGGCTTGTGGCGGCTCGCCGATGCGCCTGCACGTACCCTTTCGGGTGGGCAGAAGAAGCTTCTCGAACTCGCGCGTGCGCTGATGACCCGTCCGAAGGTGCTGCTGCTCGACGAGCCCGCAGCAGGGGTCAATCCGAGCCTCGTGAACGAGCTGACGCGCTTCATCGAATCGCTGCGCGCCGACGGCCTGACTGTCGCGATCGTCGAGCACAACATGGACATGGTGGCCGAGGTCTGCGATCCGGTCTACGTACTGGCCGAGGGGGCGGTCCTCGCGCGCGGCAGCTTCGCCGAGGTCAGCGCGGACCGTCGTGTCATCGACGCCTACCTCGGAGGGGGGCTCTGATGCAGAGCCTCCAGATCGAGGGAGTCTGCGCCGGGTATGGAGGACGCGACATCATCCACGACGTCACCGTCGACGTTCCCGCCGGCTCGATGGTTTGCGTCGTCGGCCCGAACGGCTCCGGCAAGTCGACGCTGATGAAGAGCGTGGCCGGGTTGCTGCCGGTCCGTATGGGCCGCATCGCGATCGGCGGTCTCGACGTCACCGCGCTCGGTGCGCCTGCACGCGCGCGTGCGCGGCTGGCCTACGTGCCACAGGAGCGCAACGTCTTCCGGAACATGTCCATCGGCGAGAACCTGCGGATGGGGGTCGAGTTCCTGGGCATCGCGGGGGCGGCCTTCGAAGAGCGTGTCCAGCGTGTGCACGCGCTGTTTCCAGAACTTGCCTCGCGACACCGGGACCAGGCGGGGAACCTGTCGGGCGGACAGCGCCAGATGCTCGCGTTCGGCTGCGCACTGATGGCCGATCCTGCGGTGCTGCTGCTCGACGAGCCGTCCGCAGGGCTGTCCCCCAAGTATGTCGACGAGATGTTCGAGGCGATCGGCCGTGTTCATCGCATGGGCATCACCGTGTTCATGATCGAGCAGAACACCCGCAAGGGCCTAGAGCATTCGCAGCTCGGCGTGCTGCTGGTGAGCGGTCAGGTCCGTGCGGTGATGCCGGCGGCAGCCCTGCTCGGCGACGAGCAGTTCCACCGGCAGTATCTCGGAGGACACTGATGCACTTCGTGCAACTGCTCGTGAACGGAATCGTCACGGGCCTGATCGTGGCGCTTCCAGCGCTGGCGCTGTCGTTTACGTTCGCCATCCTGCGTTTCGCCAACTTCGCGATCGGCGCGATGCTCACCTTCGGCGCCTACACGGCCTATGTGCTGAACGTCGCCGCGGAGTGGCCCCTCGTCTGGGCCGCTTGCGGCAGTGCGGTCCTGTGCGGCCTCGTCTGCGTCGCCACCGACAGGGCGGTCTACCGCAGGCTGCGGGGCCGCACGTCGGTCACGTTGCTGGTCGCGTCGATGGGCGTCGCCTTCTTCTTCGAGAACATCGTGAGGCTCGTGTTCGGCAATTCCATCCGGGGCTTCGACGTCGAGGTCGCACGCCCGATCCGGCTCGGCGAGCTGCGGGTGAACCACGAGCAGATCGTCACGCTTTCGGTGACTTGCACCGCGCTGTTCCTGGTGTGGTTCCTGCTCACCCGGACGAAGCTGGGTCGGGCCATGCGAGCGGTGGCCGACGATCCTGAGCTCGCCGCCGTCAGGGGTGTCGACAGCGACCGGGTGATCGCCTGGACCTGGTTCATCGTAGGTGGCCTGACCGCGATCGCAGCGGTCCTGATCGGGCTCGACGGCGCGATCGAGCCATTGATGGGCTGGAACTACGTGATCATCGTCTTCGCGGCCGCGATTCTCGGCGGACTCGCCTCGCCGATGGCGGCGGTGGCCGGTGCGCTCCTGCTCGGTGTCGTCGAGGAACTCGCGACGCTCGCCCTGCCGTCGACCTATCGGACGGGGGTGGCCTTCGCGCTCATCGCGCTGCTGCTGCTGTTCAGACCATGGGGCCTGTTCGGCAAGCCGAGGGTGGAGCGATGACGGCCTATCTGCTGACGATCGTCACGCTGGTCGCGATCGCTGCCATCGTCGGGCTCGCGCTGAACGTGCAATGGGGCCTCGGCGGGATGGTCAACTTCGGGCTCGGCGGGTTCTACACGCTGGGCGCCTACAGCTGCGCCATTCTGGCCACATCGGGCGTTCCGCCGTTGGGCGCGATGCTGTCGGCTATGGCGATCTGTGCCGTCGCCTGCATGCTCGTCTCGCTGATCTCGCTGAGGCTTTCGGAGGACTACCTCGCGATCGTGACACTGGGCTTTGCGGAATGCATCCGGCTGGTCGTGCTGAACGAGGCCTGGCTGACGCAAGGGGCACTGGGTATCCCGGGGATCCCGAGACCGTTCTCGGATCGCGTGGGTGCCGACGCCTATCCGGTGCTCTTCGTGGCATTCACCCTCGGTATGCTCGCCCTCGTGTACGCGCTCTTCGAGCGGATCGCGCGCTCGCCTTTCGGCCGGGCTCTGCGGGCGGTCCGGGAAGATCCGGTGGTGGCGTCGACGCTCGGGAAGCGCGTATGGTGGCTGCGGATGCGTGCCTTCGGACTGGGGGGCGTCGCCATCGGCGCCGCCGGCTCGCTGCACGCGTTCTACTACACGTACATCGACCCTGCGCAGTTCGGTCCGATCATCACCGCTTACGCGTTCATGGCGGTGATCGCCGGAGGGCGTGGCAGCCACCTTGGCCTGTTGCTCGGGGCCGGCTCGGTGATGGTGCTGCTCGAAGGCACACGCTTCCTGAAGGACTGGATCCCCTTCCTCGACGCCGGTCAGCTCGCTGCGCTGCGTCTGTCGCTGATCGGTCTCGGACTGGTACTGCTGCTGATCTACCGCCCCCAGGGGTTGTGGCCGGAATACCGGCTCCGCGTGGATGGACCCCGCACATGAGTCTCCCTTTTGTCCTGACCCTGTCCTGCCCGGACCGCCCCGGCATCGTCCATGCGGTGTCCGACTTCCTGCTTTCGCAGAAGGGCAACATCCTGGAGGCGGCCCAGTACGGCGATCGCGGGACCGGCCTGTTCTTCATGCGGGTCGCCTTCGAAACGGGGCGGGCGTCGCTCGAGGCCGGCGAACTCGAGGCGGCGTTCATGCCGGTCGCGGAGTCCTTCGGCATGCGCTGTCGGTTCGTGTCGACGGCACGTCGCCTGCCGACCGTGATCCTCGTCTCGAAGCTCGGACATTGCCTGAACGATCTTCTGTTCCGGCATCGCTCCGGGCTACTGCCGATCGATCTGCGGGCGATCGTCTCGAACCATCGCGATTTCTATCAGCTCGCCGCGAGCTACGACGTTCCGTTCCACCATATTCCGGTCACCGCCGAGACCAAGCCGATCGCCGAGGAGCGGCTGACGAACATCCTGCTCGAGCAGCAGATCGAGCTCGTCGTGCTGGCGAGGTACATGCAGATCCTCTCGCCCGGGCTCTGCGGGCGGCTCGAGGGGCGGGCGATCAATATCCATCACTCGTTCCTGCCGAGCTTCAAGGGGGCTGGCCCGTACCGCCAGGCGCACGAGCGCGGCGTCAAGCTGATCGGCGCGACCGCGCACTACGTCACGACCGACCTCGACGAGGGGCCGATCATCGAGCAGGACGTGGCGCGCGTGGATCACACGATGGAGCCAGCGCAGCTGACCGCCACCGGGCGTGACGTCGAGAGCGTCGTGCTGGCACGGGCGGTCACGTGGCACGCGCAGCACCGTGTACTGCTCGCGGGCGGCAAGACGGTGGTTTTCCGCTGAGTCGGGCGTCGCATCCCTCGGCGAGCGGACCGGACCGATGCAAGCGAGGTAGCATCCGGCTGCCGAGTTCCGAGTGCCTTCGTCCATGCCGAGCTCCCCCAGGTTGCCGCTCCCGCGCGGATCGGCGGACGCTGCGTCCTCTGCCGCGCAGGCGCGCGCGTCATTGCCTTCCGTCGACAGGCTGCTCCGCTCGTCGCAAGGCCGTGCGCTGTCCCGCATCCACGGGCACGAGCTGGTCGCCGGCTGTGCCAGACGGATTCTCGCGACCCTGCGCGAGCGCGCCTGCGAAGGGAAGCTCGCGAGCGAAGCCACGTCGGACGAGGCCCTGGCGCAGGCGCTGCGCGCCGAGTGCGACGCGAGGCTGGCACCGCGGCTGCGCGGCGTCGTCAACCTGACCGGGACCGTCATCCATTCGAACCTCGGCAGGGCGCCGCTCGCCGAGCAGGCGATCGAGCAGGTCGCGGCGGTGGCGCGGGAGCCGAGCAACCTCGAGTACGACCTGGAGGCGGGGGCGCGGGGAGAGCGCGATGCGGTCGTCGAGCGTCTGCTGTGCGAGCTGACCGGCGCGGAGGCCGCGACGGTGGTCAACAACAACGCGGCAGCCGTGCTCCTCACCGCCGCGGCGCTGTCGCGCGGTCGCGAGATCATCGTGTCGCGCGGCGAGCTGGTCGAGATCGGCGGCGCGTTCCGGATCCCTGACGTCATCCGCAGCGCGGGAGCAAGGCTGGTGGAGGTCGGCACTACCAACCGCACGCGCGCCGACGATTACGCGGCTGCGATCGGCCCGCGCACGGGGCTCGTGATGAAGGTGCATCCAAGCAACTTCGCGATCGAAGGTTTCTCGGCCGCCGTCGGCGAGCGCGAGCTCGCAGCGGTCGCGCATGCAGCGGGGGTGCCCTGCGTCTCCGATCTCGGGAGCGGAGCGCTGCTCGACCTGTCGCGCCACGGGCTGCCACGCGAGCCGATCGTACGCGAGGCGGTCGAGGCCGGCTGCGACGTCGTCACCTTCTCGGGCGACAAGCTGCTCGGCGGGCCGCAGGCGGGCCTGATCGTCGGCCGGGCGGCCGCGATCGAGAGGATCCGCCGCCACCCGCTCAAGCGGGCGCTGCGCGTCTCGAAGCTGCCGCTCGCGGCGCTCGATGCAACGCTTCGCCTTTACCTGAGCCCCGAGCGGCTCGCGGAGAGACTCCCGGTGCTGCGGCTGCTGACCCGGCCCCAGGCATCGATCCGTACGATGGCCGAGGCGCTGGCCGAGCCCGTCGCCGCGGCACTGGCGCCGCGCTTCGAGGTCGGGGTCGTCGAGCTGGCGAGCCAGATCGGATCCGGTTCCCTGCCGGTCGAGCGGCTCGCGTCCGCAGGCCTCGCGGTGACGGCCGCAGGAGGGCTGCGCTCGGCACGCGCCGACTCGGCCCTGCACGAGCTCGCGCACGTGCTGCGCGCGCTGCCCGTGCCCGTGCTGGGGCGCATCGCCGGACGGCGCCTGCTGTTCGACCTGCGTTGCCTCAAGTCGACCGAGCCGCTGCTCGCGCAGTTGCCCGCGCTCGCCAGGGCGCTGCGTCCGTGATCGTCGGCACCGCGGGTCACGTCGACCACGGCAAGACTGCGCTCGTCCGCGCGCTCTCCGGTACCGATACCGATCGACTGCCCGAGGAAAGGCGTCGGGGCATCTCGATCGAGCTTGGCTATGCGTTCCTGGCGGGCGAAGACGGGCGGGCGGTGGGTTTCGTCGACGTCCCTGGACACGAGCGGCTCGTGCGCACGATGATCGCGGGCGCCACCGGCATCGAAACGCTGATGCTGGTCGTCGCGGCCGACGACGGTGTGATGCCGCAGACACGCGAGCACGTCGCGATCGCGTCGCTGCTGGGCGTGCGCAGTGCGGTCGTCGCCTTGAGCAAGCGCGACCGCGTCGACGACCTGCGGGCGGCCGCAGTGCGCGCGCAGGTGGACGTGCTGCTGCGGGGCGGCGGCTTCGCTGGCGTCCCCGTGTTCGAGACCAGCGCTGTCGCGGGCTGCGGCGTTGGAGCGCTTCGTGCCTGGCTGCTCGAGCAGGCGGCGCGGCCCGTGGCGGCGGCGGATGCCGCGGTTGGGTTTCGAATGCCCGTCGATCGCGTCTTCACGCTGCGCGGACTGGGAACCGTCGTCACCGGGACGGTGGCCGCGGGCGGAATCCGGCCCGGAGACGAGGTCGCGCTAGGCATCCGGGGCCGTCGCGCCCGGGTGCGGGGCGTCCACGCGCAGGGCCGCGAAGCGGCGTTCGCCTGCGCCGGGCAGCGGTGCGCGTTGAACCTCGTCGGCATCGACACACAGGACATCAGCCGCGGCGACTGGGTCGCGGATCCCGCCGTCGCGCTCGTCACCGATCGCCTCGACGTCGCGCTCACGGTCTGGACAGGCGCCGATGCGCCGCTGCGCTCCGGCACGCTCGTGCACCTGCACGTCGGCGCGGACGACGCGCTGGCCCGTGTCGTGCTGCTGGACAGCGACGTACTCGCCCCCGGCACACGCGCACTGGCGCAACTCGTCTCGCAGAGACCGCTGAGCGCATGGCGTGGCGACCGGTTCGTGCTGCGCGATGCCGGTGCGACTCGGACGCTGGCGGGCGGGACGGTGCTCGATCCGTTCGCGCCGGCCCGGCATCGTGCGGCCCGGCAGCGCCTGGACATGCTCGGCGCCCATGCGCAGCCGGGCCGCTGCGCGCAGCTCCGTGCCCTCGCGGCCGCCGCCCCCGACGGCGTCGATCGTACGGCGTTCCTGCGCGCCGGGGGGTTGCTCGACGCCGTGGAGGGCGACGCATGCGGGTCGCTGGTTCGGGTGGGTCCGCCTGCCCGCCCCTGGCTGCTCGACGCAGGACACTGGCGAGCGCTGGGCGACGAGATCCTCGCCGGGCTCGCCGCCCTTCACGAACGGGAACCGGAAGCGTCGGGTGCGGACGCCGGCCGGCTGCGGCGGGTGCTGAGGCCCCGCATGGCGCCCGCCGTCTTCGAGGCGGCGGTCGAGGCGCTGGCCGAAGACGGGCGGATCGCACGGCACGCAGCCTTCGTGCGCCTGCCGGCGCACGCCGCGGCGCTCTCGGAGGCGCAGGAGCGGTTGGCACAGCGGATGCTGCCGCTCATCGCCGCGGGGGGATTCGAGCCGCCCTGGGTACGAGACCTGGCGGCGGCTCTCGACGTGCCCGAGACGACCGCCAGGGCGACGCTCGCGCGGCTCGCTCGGCGCGGCGATGTGTACCCGGTGATCCGCGATCTGTACTATCACGCCCGGGCAGTCGAGCGACTCGCCGCGATCGCGCGTGGTCTGGCCGGCGCACACGGCGAAGTGCGGGCGGGCGAGTTCCGCGACGCGGCGGGCATCGGCCGCAACCGCACCGTTCAGATCCTCGAGTACTTCGGCAGGCTCGGCCTGCTGCGGCGCGTGGGGCCGGGGCACCGGCTGCGCGCCGACGGGCCGGCGCTCGGGCTCGACGCGGCGGCGGCATGAACACGGAAGGGAAGCGTCCCCGGTGGGACGGCCGGGCTTCAAACCCGGTGGGCGACGCCACGCGTGGCCGGGTGGGTTCGACTCCCGCTCCCTTCCGCCTGTCGGCGCAGGCATCGCGTCCCTCGCGTTGACTCAATCGCACGGCCTGATGCAGGCTCGAACCGTCGACGATCCGTCGGCAACCCTACGGAAGGAGCCGCATGGCACGCCTTGCCGATTTGGCCGAATGGGAGCGCGAACATCTGCTCCACCTGCGGGACCAGGCCCCGCGATTCCCGACCCAGCCGTGGGTCGAGGGCCCGCCGCTTGCACGGCGGCGCGTCGCGCTGATCAGCACCGCGGGCCTCCACGGTCGCGACGACCCGCCGTTCACGGGAAACGCGGGAGCGACCGAGTACCGCGTGATCCCGTCCGACGTCGCGGCCGCCGACCTGGTGATGAGCCACGTGTCGGTCAACTTCGACCGGACCGGATTCAGGCGCGACGCCGATCTCGTGTTTCCGCTCAGCCGGCTCAAGGAACTCGCTGCGGAGGGGTTCGTCGGATCGGTGGCCGATTTCCACTATTCTTTCATGGGCGCGCCTTTCCCGCCCACGCGCTTCGAGGCCAGCGCACGCCGGCTGGCCGGCCTGCTCGCACGCGATCGAGTCGACGCCGCCGTCCTCGTCCCGGTCTGACCGAACTGCACGTGCGCCGTGAGCGCCGTCGGTCACTACCTGGAAGAGGAAGGGATCGCCACCACGGGGATCAGCCTGGTGCGCGAGCATTCAGAGGCGATGCGGCCGCCTCGCGCGCTGTGGGTGCCCTTCATGCTCGGGAGGCCACTTGGCGCACCGAACGCGCCGGCCTTCCAGCGCGACGTGCTGCGCGCGGCGCTCGAGCTGCTCGAACGTCCGCGCGGTCCAGTGCTCGAGGACTATCCGCATGAAGCCCCGGTTCCGGAGACAGACGTCGTCATTGCCGATGGCGAGGCCTGCCCGGTCAACTTCGGCCGAGCGCCCCAGCGAGCAGGAGCACATCCGCTGGCTGGACGCCTGGCCGAGGAGATCGCACAGCTGCGGCCGTGGCGCGAACTCGGCGCACGCCGTCGTGGCGGCAGTACCTTCGGGGTGAGCGGGCGTACGCCCGAGGACGCCGGGGCCTTCGTCGTCGCGTTTCTGGGCGAGACGCCGCCCGAGAACGACCGTCCCGGACAGTCGCTCGGGCAGGCCCTGAAGCTCGCGGTCGACGACTTGCGGGCGTTCTACGAGGAGGCGGCTGCGGCGCAGCCGGGCGAGTTCGGGTCCGAGGCGCTGATGCGCTGGTTCTACCTCGAGACGGTCGCGGGCGAGGCGCTGCTCGATCTGCAGCGCAAGGCCCGGGCGAGCGACGACGAGTCCGTGCGGACGGTCGCGGAGCGTTCGCTCGTGCCGCGCGCGATCCTCAACCGGCCTCGCGCTTGAAGGATGCGAGGCCGGCCTTCGATGCCGAGGCCGGACTGATCGCCTGGCGGCCGGGGATGACCGCCTCGTACCGTCTGACACGCGACCGGCGCGTCTTCGGCTTCGGCCGTCTGGACAGCGTGGCGGGCGCCGCCAACGCCGACAGTCCGCTGGTGTCGCGCAACACGGGCTACAGCGCCGGCGTGGGCGTGGGCGTGCAATGGACCGGGATGCGCTCGGAGCGGTCAGCGGCGGATTGAGCGAGCGCGACCAACGCAAGCCCACCTGCCGACCCGCTGGGACGGATCCGGTTATTGACGATTATGCCAAATTCAATAAATTATCTATGTATAGATAATTGGAGATAAAGTGATCCACTTTGCCCGTGAAGCCCTGGCCCGGGAGCTTGTCGCGGCGCTGCGTGGCCAGGCGGTCTTCGGCGACGCGCACAACGGCCTGTTCCTGGCCGCACCGCGCCGCACGGGGAAGTCCACCTTTCTGCAGGCCAACCTGAAACCGGCGCTGGAGGCCGCCGGCGCCGTGGTGGCCTACGTGGACCTGTGGGCCGACCCACGACGCGACCCCGGCTCGCTGATTGCCGATGCCATCGCCCGCGCACTGACAGCGCGGCTGGGTGTGGTGAGCCGCGCGACCAAGGCGGCCCGCCTGGAGAGCGTGACGATCGCCGGAGCACTGAAGATCGACGTCAGCAGGATCGGCAGGATCGATGGCGTGACACTGCCCGACGCCCTGCGCGCACTGAACGAGGCCGCCAAGGCGCCTGTGGCCCTGATCGTCGACGAGGCTCAGCACGCGCTGACCAGCGAGGCCGGCGAAGCCACGATGTCGGCGCTGAAGTCCGCTCGCGACCAGCTCAACCGGCCGGGCGAGGTGAACCTGATGCTGGTGATGTCCGGCTCCGACCGCGACAAGCTGCTGCGGCTGGTCAACACCAGCGGCGCGCCGTTCTACGGCTCGCAGGTCTCGCGGATGCCGCCGCTGGGGCAGGACTTCATCGACCACGTGTCGCGGCTCGTCGTGACGCAGCGGCCCGACCTGGCGCCGGTGGATGGCGCCACGCTGTTTCAGGCCTTCGAGCGCTTCGGCCACCGCCCGCAGTTCTTCATGGAGGCGCTGGGGCAGGCGCTGAGCCCGCTGTCGGGCCTGCAGGGGGTTCGGTTCGAGCGGGCGGTGCTGCAGGCGGCCAAGGAACGCCAGCAGGCCGACGAGGCGCAGATGGAATCCGAGTACCTGGCGCTGCGGCCGCTGGAGCAGGCGGTGCTCTGGCGCCTGCTGGACCAGGGGCCGCGCTTTCGCCCCTACGACGGCGAGGCGCTGCGCTTCTATCGTGGGCGGGTGACGGGGCGGGTGACGCCGCAGATGGCGCAACGCGCGCTGGAGTCGCTGCGCGAGCGCAATCCTGCATTGGTGTGGAAATCGGCGCGAGGCGAGTACGCGGTCGACGACGCGGCCATGCACCGTTGGTTCGAGCAGCGGGTGAGCGAGGGGCGCTGGCCACCGGTCGATCCCCAAGGTCGGTTCGCCATGGAGGACGACGCTGCGGAGTCGGATGCGGGCGACACGAGGAGCGGATCCGCGCCCTGACCTGCCCCGGCTGTCGCACGTACGAATGCCGGCATGCGCCCTGCCGCAGGCCCCCTCACGGCACCGCCGCCTCGAGCACCCGCGTCTCGCCCTGCCTGAACAGCACGAAGGCCTCCTCGGGCACGCCGTGGCGCGCACGCGCGCGGGGCAGCCCGTCCAGCGGCGCGTGGACGGGCTCGTCGCACAGGCGGAACGCGCCCCAG
>Ga0169931_10005915_pt1 | contig 18576 bp, 19 predicted proteins | sample Kivu_15m_20L_FD_129675 | JGI IMG/M metagenome (GOLD analysis project Ga0169931, IMG submission 129675) | Freshwater microbial communities from Lake Kivu, Western Province, Rwanda to study Microbial Dark Matter (Phase II) - Kivu_15m_20L... | ecosystem: Environmental > Aquatic > Freshwater > Lake... | reverse complement strand
GGCGCTACACGGCGCGCGCTTTCTCGACTGCCCTGTCAGCGGCGGCGTGGAAGGCGCCAAAAACGGCACGCTCGCCATTATGTGCGGCGGTGACGCAGCAGATTTCGACGTCGCTCGACCGATTCTCGAATCGATGGGCCGGACGGTTCGTCACTTTGGTCCGCACGGTGCAGGTCAGGCAACGAAGGCCACGAACCAAATCATGTGTGCCGGTATCATCCGAGCTGTCGGGGAAGCAATGGCGTTCGCTCATCAGCAAGGCTTGCCGTTAGAGCGAGTCGTCGAGACTCTCGGACAAGGTGCAGGATCTTCATGGTATTTCGTGAACCGTGCGCCCAACATGATCCGCGGCGAATATCCGGCGGGATTTCGCATCAAGCTACACGAGAAAGATTTGCGTATCTGTCGTGACATGGCCGCCGCGAGCGGTGTCGCCTTACCCGTCGTTGAAGATGTGCTGCGCGAGTATGCCGAACTGATTGCACGCGGTTATGGTGATGAAGATATCTCAGCGATTCATCGCCTGAAGACCGAGCTCTTCGCGCGATGATCTGCGCCCTATGACTCGCTTCACCAAGATGCATGGCCTCGGCAACGATTTCATCGTCTTCGAGGCCGCCGCCGACGTCGCTCTGCCTACCGCAGAACGTTGGCGCGCTTGGTCGAATCGCAAAACGGGGATCGGCTTCGATCAGGCGTTAGTGATTCAACCCCCGCGTAGCGCCGACACACTCGCCCACTACCGTATCTTCAATGCCGATGGCAGCGAAGTTGAACAATGTGGCAACGGCGCGCGCTGCGTTGCCGAGTGGTTGCGACGACAACGTCAACTCAGCGGACCGATCCGTCTCGAAAGCCAAGGCGGCATTATCGAGGCGCGCTTCGAACATGAAGGGCTCGTATCGGTCGATATGGGCGAGCCGCGCTTTTCCGACGACGACGAAATCGAACTTTCGCTCGATACGAGGGCGGTTCGTTTCACCCGCGTGTCGATGGGTAATCCACACATCGTCCTCTGGGTCCCCGATGTCCATTCGACACCCGTCGCCGATCTTGGCCCGATACTGGAGTCGCATCCGATGTTTCCGCAAAAAACCAACGTCGGGTTTTTGCAGTTCGTCGATCGTCAGCATGCGCTCTTGCGCGTCTTCGAGCGCGGTGTTGGCGAGACCCTTGCCTGTGGCACCGGCGCCTGTGCTGCGATGGCCGTTGGCCGACGCCAGGGACGCTTCGCATCGACGGTGACGATCGATTTACCGGGCGGTCGCTTATTCCTGCGCTGGGAAGGACTCGGATCACATTTATGGATGACGGGGCCTGCTGTGGTCGCGTTCGAAGGTTCAATTGAGGATTGATCGATGCAGGATGAGCAAGTCATCGAGTTTTTGAAGCAGCATCCGGACTTTCTACAAAAGCATCCGGAGGTCCTCGACCACCTCGTGCTGCATCATGAAGCAGGCGAAGGCGCAGTTTCCTTGATGGAGCGCCAGATCAAAGTTTTGCGCGAGCGCCAAGCGGCCAATCGCGAGAAGCTCGCAGAGTGGGTTCGCGTGGGTCGCGAGAACGATGCCATTGCAGAGCGTATGCACCACTTCACGCTGTCGTTGATGCAAGCGCACAACGAAGCCGATTTGGTGACGCGCGTACATGCTTCATTGCGAACCGATTTCGATATCGTCTCGGTACGACTACTGCTCGATCCAGAAGTACGCCCCGGCATCGAAGCGTTGTTGCCAGCCGCCCGCACGCGCTGCGGTCACTTTTCGCTCGAGCAACGACGCGTCGCCTTCGGCGATGAAGCCGAGTCCATCGCGTCGATGGCACTCATACCGATCGGACCTGCCGCGAGTCTCGGCGCAATGGCGCTCGGCAGTATCGATGCCGAGCGCTTCACGCCGGCGATGAGCACCGATTTTTTGGCGCGCATGGGCGAACTCCTCGGTGCCGCACTAATGCGCTGTCGTACGCAGGCGGCGTGAAACCGTCAGCGCTGGAGTGGCTCGAAAAATTCGTCACGCACTTGTCGCGTGAACGGAGAATGTCGCCACACACCACGCTGAATTATCGGCGCGAAATCGAGAGTCTCGCGCAATGGTGTGATCAGCAAAAAATTGCTGACTGGATATCACTAGACGAACAGCATATCCGATCGTTCGCCGCGCGCTCGCATGCTGCCGGCCTCGCGCCTCGCAGCATTCAACGGCGTCTATCGGCAACGAGGAGTTTTCTTCGCTTCCTACAGCGGGAGCGTGTGATACCCCACAATCCGGCTGGCGGCGTCCGCGCCCCCAAAGCACGCCGACCATTACCGCGAACCGTCGATGCCGATCAGATGAATCATCTGCTGGATATCGAGGGTGATGACGCGCTCGCCAAACGTGATCGCGCTGTCATGGAGCTCTTCTATTCGTCGGGCTTACGCCTCGCGGAATTGTTGGGGCTCGATCTGCATGATCTTGATCTTGCTGATCGCACCGTTCGAGTCACTGGCAAAGGCAATAAGGTGCGGATCTTGCCGATTGGTAGAAAAGCCTGTGAGGCACTGCACGCCTGGCTCAAGGACCGCACTGCGATGACCCAAGCCGAAGAAAAAGCCGTTTTCGTCGGGCGTAATGGTCGTCGCCTCGGTGCTCGGACCATCCAAAAGCGAGTCGCGGCTTGGGCGCGACGGCAAGGGCTACCCGTTCACGTGCATCCGCACTTATTCCGGCATTCCTTCGCCTCACACTTGCTCGAATCCAGTCAGGACTTGCGGGGCGTCCAAGAGTTGCTGGGGCACGCCGATATCGCCACGACCCAGGTCTATACCCACCTTGATTTCCAGCATCTCGCCCGCATCTATGACCAAGCCCATCCTCGGGCGCGAAAGAAGTGAGTTCCATGGCTGAAGGTTTCAATCCGCACGGCACCACGATTCTCGGCGTACGCCGCGACGGGATCGTCGCGATCGGCGGCGACGGGCAAGTCACGCTCGGCAATACCGTAATGAAAGGTAATGCGCGCAAAGTCAGATTGCTGGGCAACGGCAAAGTCATCGGCGGTTTTGCCGGCGGCACAGCCGATGCATTCACCTTGTTCGAACGCTTCGAGGGCAAACTCGATAAATTCGGCAACTTGACGCGAGCTGCGATCGAGCTTGCCAAAGATTGGCGCTCTGATCGTGCGCTGCGTCGACTCGAAGCGTTGTTACTGGTCGGTGATCCGCAGAAATTGCTCGTGATCTCCGGCAATGGCGATGTCATCGAGCCAGAACACGATCTCGTTGCCATTGGCTCCGGTGGCGCATTCGCACAGGCTGCAGCGCAAGCCTTGATCGACAACACGGATCTCAGTGCTCGAGAGATCGTCTCACGCTCGCTCAACATTGCAGCCGATATCTGTATCTATACCAATCGTAACCTCGTGATCGAGGAGCTCAGATCATGAGTGTGCTGCCTGCTGAATTGACACCGAAGGTCATCGTCGCCGAACTCGATCGGCATATCGTCGGTCAAGATGCCGCCAAAAGATCGGTAGCTATCGCGCTGCGCAATCGTTGGCGCCGCATGCAGGTACGCGAAGATCTGCGCCCCGAGATCACGCCGAAAAATATCTTGATGATCGGTCCGACCGGCTGCGGCAAAACCGAGATCGCCCGTCGTCTCGCGCGTCTCGCCAAGGCGCCATTCGTCAAAGTCGAAGCGACCAAGTTCACCGAGGTGGGCTACGTAGGCCGAGACGTCGACTCGATTATCAAGGATCTGGTCGAGCTCGCCGTCAAACTCGAGCGCGAAGAGGCGCTTGCCCGCGCGCGCGATGGCGCTGCGGATGCCGCTGAAGAGCGCATACTCGATGCGCTTCTTCCGAAGCCGCGCTTGATGGGATTCTCCACGGATGAGCCGGTCACACCGCGTGATGCAGAGACTCGCCAAAAATTCCGAAAAATGCTGCGTGAAGGTCAGCTCGATGAGCGTGAAATCGAAATTGAGCTGCGTAATCCGGTGCTTGGGATGGAAATTGTCGCGCCACCCGGCATGGAAGAAATGCAGCAACAGCTTCAGTCTATGTTCCAAAACCTCGGCGCTGGCAAGGGGCGCTCTCGGAAATTGAAAATTCGAGAGGCGCAGAAGCTACTGCTAGAGGAAGAGGCCTCCAAGCTGCTCAACGAAGAAGAACTGCGCGCCAAAGCCGTTCGGAATGCTGAGCAAAATGGCATCGTGTTCATCGACGAGATCGACAAGGTATGCCGCCGACAAGACAGCTACGGTGCCGATGTCTCACGCGAAGGCGTGCAACGAGACTTACTGCCTCTCGTCGAGGGCTGCACGGTCAACACGAAGTATGGTCCGATCAAGACGGATCACGTGCTATTCATCGCCTCGGGTGCGTTCCACGTCGCCAAACCCTCCGATCTCATTCCGGAGTTGCAAGGTCGATTTCCGATACGTGTCGAACTGTCATCGTTGAGTGTCGAAGATTTCGTCCGCATCTTGACCGAACCCAATGCCTCGCTAACGACGCAGTATGCCGCGTTACTCGAGACCGAGGGGGTGTATGTCCGTTTCGCCACAAATGGCGTGCGACGACTGGCGGAGATCGCGTTCCATGTCAACGAGCGCACCGAGAATATTGGCGCTCGTCGTCTGCACACTGTGATGGAGCGACTGCTCGAAACGCTGTCTTACGAAGCGACTGATCGAACAGGCGAAAGAATCGACATCGACGCTGCGTATGTCGACGCCCACCTCGAGGCCTTGTCGCAAGACGAAGATCTAAGCAGGTTCATCCTTTGAGTTCGGCGTGAGCGACGATCTAGCTCTCGCCGCAATCGTTTTGCTGATTGCCGCGATGCCGGCGTCGCTCGCGTTTCTGCTTTTAGCTGACGTGGTCAAACTCGAAGGCCCGGGCCGTAAGCGACGCTGGATCCGAATCACGCTGTGGCTGGCTGCCGTTCCGCTCAGTGTGCCGCTGTTCTACTCGCTTTGGGGTGCCGCGGGTGCCGCCCACCTCGAGCCGCTCTGTCAAGCGTACGCGACACCAGAATTTCGACGAGAGACGCCAACGCCGCGCGAGCTGCTGCAGTTAAGAACGTCACGAGTCACCCATCATTCGAACTTCTGGTTCGAGGTCTCCATGGATCGTTATCAGGTCATCGATCGACGCTACGGCACGGTCATCGCGGTTGCCGACGAACTCTGGATCGACGCAGGTCGCGCACGTCACTACTGCGGTGTCATCAGCGGCCCACTCCCTACCGCCGCGAGCGGCAAGGCGGACGAAAAGCTCGAGCAATTCCTGCGACGGGTTGCGCAAGGAAAATCCCGCGCCTGAACGCGCGGCTTGCGGTCAAAGCACTTGCGCTTAACCGAGAAAGCCGAGATCTCGCGTCGCAAATGCGCCGATGTTCGGCGCGACCTTGGAAAGATCGCTCGCCCCTACACCGAACCACGACGCCAAAGTAGCGGCATATTGGTCCGCTGAGGTTGTCGGGATAAAGCGACCGCCACCAACATCGAGCGAACTGCCGATTTCGAGCAGCGGATATTGACCATAGATGCGACCACCACGAACGGCGCCGCCAGCAACCAACTGAATCCCACCCCAGGCGTGATCGGACCCATCGCCATTAGAAGTTAACGTGCGACCAAAGTCCGACTGGGTAAATAGCGTGACCGAGTTCTCCATGCCCATCTCGGTCAGCGCATCGTAGAAACTTTTGATCCCATTGCTGACGGTAGTGAGCAACCCTGGCTGATCGGCCATTAGATCATCGTGCTGATCAAAACCACCGAGTGAGACGAAGAAAATCTGTCGTGACAACGACAAACTGCTACGCACCGAGATCAACTTGGCCACCGTTCGTAGCTGTGTCTGCAAGCCCGAAAGCGTAGCGCCGGTGTTAGGCAGAGCGGAAAAATCACGCGCGGTCGCGAGCGCGCCATTGACCCGATCCGCGAACTGTACTGCGCGCTGCTGGATGGTCGCGTAGCTACGTTCGTAAACGGTATTACTCTTGCTCGCGAGTGTGGCGGTCAAACTCGCTTCGACGGCGCTACGACGACCGAGGCCCACTCCCGAAGTGGCAAAACCAGTGAAGTTGGTCGCACCCGCCGCGCCCATCACGTACGGACGGGCAACCTCACCCGCTTGGAAATAGGTCTGACCTGCCAGCGACACATTGAGCGACAACTGTTGACTTGCAACCTGCGCGTTCAGGACATCAGCAACTCGACCCGCCCAGCCAGATTTTGAAACCACTCTGCCGCGCAAACTGTGCCACTGATCCTGCTGATCGTTATGCGAGAACAATTGCGGCGGCAGAGCATGCCCGCTCGTCGCTGCAGACTGATACTGCGCTTTGGTCGTCGGACGCAGCAGCGGCCCCATGTTCGCCATGACCGCCAAACGACCCGACTGAAACAGCTCGCGCGCACCGGTCATGGAGGGATGAAATCCGTAAGTCGGATCACCACTCGTTTGTCCGTCGTACACCACCGGCAACAAAGCGGCACGATCAACCGCAAGACTCGACGCCGTACCGCCGCCGCGCGAACGCGAATACGCGTTGTATTCAGCCGTGCTCGTTGGCACGAACATATTCCAGGAATCGTTACCGCCGAAGAGGAACAAACAGACCAGCGCCTTGTAGTCGCCGAAGCCACCGACGCCAGTCATCTGGGCATCGAGGGTGCCCACCGTGCGACCGAAAGCACAGGCAACGCCACCTGCAGCGGCCGCCTTCAAAAATCGTCGTCGTTGCCGATTCATGGGTATCGTCCTGAACGTCAACGCTGTAAAGCGTAGCTCGGTGAAATAAGAATGAGATAGAGCGTATCGCCGACTCGAGTGGCTTGCGCAGTGGTCGGGTTGGTCGCAGGAATGGTGGTGCGTTCTACTTGCGACTTGATTGCGGCGCGCAGTTCTGCCGACATCAAACTCGGATCACCCAAAAGACGAGTCGCAACGCGATCGATCAGACCATCAGGATTGGCAGCTAGCGACAACTCACTTGAAATATCGATATAAACATCATCGACATTCAAGCGCGCTGTGTTGAGGTGAGTACGCGTCGTGACTTGTGTCCAAAAAAAGTTCGTCGTCTGAGTGTTGAGATATTCGGTCGCCAATTGCATCTCGGGTGCAACCAAGCCGGCATCGGCAATTTCACCCGCGGGCGCGTAAAACGGACTGAAGAAATTGAATACCGATGGAGATGAACCTTGTGCCTGCCCGAACGTGCCATTGGCACCGCCGGAAAAGTTACGCGCGGCACCGAGTTTTTCGCTCGTTGAGCGCGCATCGTAAGCGCGCCATAACTGCGTCAATCGCAGCAGCGGCTCTTTAAGCTTGCCGGCAGTTGCGGCCGCATTACCACTTGGCATCGTGCGGGCTTCCGTATCGAGCAGAATGGCTCGAACCACTGCCTCCAGATTACCTCGGCGCCCAGACCCGTCGTTGTTGAACTTCTCGGCAATGCGTTGCACGTAAGCCGACGACGGATTGCTCGTCACCAATTTTTGGATGAGCTGTTTGGAGATGAATGGCGCGACATTTGGGTGATTGAAAACGTTGTCGAGGGCCGAGCGCAGATCGCGCTCGCCACCTTGATTAGCCGGGATGAGACCGCCGCTCAATGCAACGCCGCTGTAATTCAACAGCCGCTTCTCACCGGACTCATGCTGCGCCTCGAATAGCTGCATCGGCTTGATCTGGTTATACCCCGCGACGGGAGCGAGCTGCGGGCGGGTGTTGGCGAAGGTACAAGTCGGTGCCGTCGTCGGGCAGGCCCACTTCCAACCCGTGAACACGCGTGCGAAGCCTTCGATGATGTCTTGGTTGTAGGTCGGGATCGGCTGCCCCGTCGCATCGCGCTTGAGAGTGCCATCGAGATTGAGCTCGACGAGACCGATGCTGAAGAGCTGCATCATCTCACGCGCATAATTCTCGTCTGGCCGAAGATTCGTTCCGGAAACAGCGCGCTGATTGCCGAGCATCGAAAGATAGATGCCCATCGCCGGATGCAGAGTCACCTGCTCCAACAAGTCGCGATAGTTGCCGAAAGCATTGCGCGCCAGCATATCGTGAAAGTCGGCCGTGGCGTTCGGCAGGTTTTGGAGTGCGCCGATCTGCGATACGACAAAAATTTCCGAAAGCGCAAAGGCGACTCGTTGGCGTAGTTGGTCTTCACCGCGCACCGCATTCGCGAACCAAGTCTCGAGACGAACGGCGTTCAAACTGCCGATGTTGAAGTCTGTCGGCACGGGATTCGGATAGGCCGCTTCGACGGCTGGCAGCAGCAATGAGGTGGGTTTACCGATTTGCGCATCGATCCAACGCGCATACGCATTTGAGGAGTCGCCGAGTGCGACCAGGGCTCGAGCCGAGTCCTCGGTTGCGCCAAACGTCGCTTGGTTGAGAAAACGAAACGCTTCGCTCGTGGTGACCGGCGGATTACTCGGCGCAGAACCGCTGCCGCCTAACGAGACACTGGTTCCGGAACCGGAGCCGCCGCCCCCACCGCAAGCGGTGAGTACCGCGAACAGCAAGCCAAGCAGCAATCGCCTCATAGGTCACGAGGCTATGTCAAAGAGGCTAAGGCTGACTAGAGGTCAGCGTGAAAAGTTTGCTGAAGTCGCAACAAAGTTGCGAACCAATCATGAATGGAATTGAGCCGCGAGCAGATCGAGACGTTGCTCGAAAGCGCTGGCCGTCGGCAACAACAAGCAACCGGGCGGCACTTCTTCTGGTGACAACGAGCGCGCCGCGAAACCACCAACCCACACCTCGCACTTGCCAACCAACAACTCAGCGAGTTTGTGGAGCTGCTGCAGCGCGGGCACCTCATTCTCAGGCATCACCAAAGAGACGAGTACGGCGCAGGCGTCAACCTCAAGCGCAAAACGCGCGATTTCATCGGCCGGACAGTCGACACCGAGATAGTGCGTGCGGAAGCGACGCGTGGCTGCGAGCCAACTGCACATCAAAATACCGAGCTCATGCCGCTCGCCCGATAGGGTGGACAACACGAGACACGGCCCGTTGTCCGAACGCAGGTATCCACGCGAAACCGAAATGATCAACCGACGAACGATGTCCGTCGTCATATGCTCTTGGGCTATCGACACCTCGCCGCGGTGCCAACGTTCACCCACCTCTTGCACGAGGGGTACGAGAACCGTGTTGACCACTTCATTCGGCGGCAACAACGCAGCCGCGGAAGTCAGCACCTCTTCGACCCCCGAGGGGTCGGAGTGGGTCACGGCATCGAGCGCGCGCTCGACGAAGGACTGACCGCGCGAGGGGCCGGGGCGAGCCTGACCACCCGAATCAGCAACCAATGTGGCGAGCTCGCCCTCATCCAAGGCCGCAAGCCGGCTGATGGTATGGCCAAGCTCAGTCGCCGTTCGCAGCAAACGCAATCGAACCACGTCGGCGGCTGAATAGGTTCTTCGTCCAGACCCATCTCGAGACGGCCGAACGACTTCGTAGCGCCGCTCCCAGGCCCTGAGGGTTTCCACCGAAAGGCCCGTCGCCTGCGCGACCGCCTTGATGGTGAATTGGCCAGTAGATCCCATGGCTGCCGGTTTGTTCATTGTTTGTCTAATCTGTGTGCAGCCATTACCTGTACAACATCTTGACAAACTTCAACGGCGATGTCACTATCTGGGTGTCGAAGAGATTCGCGTACGCAGGATCGCGGTACGCCCCAACACTTAAACGGAGTACTGCCATGATTCGCTCATTCACTCGCAAGGCTGCTTTTGCCGCCTGTTTGACTTTGTTATCGGCCGCCTCGGCTTATGCCGGCAGCCCGACGGTTCTCGATGTCGCCAAGCAGAAGGGTAACTTCAATACCCTCGCCAAGGCCATCGAGGTTGCCGGCCTCCAGGACGCCCTCGCCGCCCAGGACCCGGTCACCATTTTCGCGCCGACTGATGAGGCTTTCGCCAAGTTGCCGCCGGAACAGCTCGAGGCGCTGCTGCGCCCCGAGAACAAGGATCAGCTCGTGAAGATCCTTACCCGCCACGTGGTGCCGGGTAAGGCTCTCGAGTCGGACGATCTCAAGCGCTCCCGCAGCGCCAAAACGGAAGCCGGCGACGACGTGAAGGTCGAGCTCGTGCGTGGCCGTCTCCGCGTCGACGGTGCTCGCGTAACCGGTGACTATAACGCCGCCAATGGCGTCGTGGTCGCGGTCGACAGCGTATTGCTGCCGAACTGATCTAGTCACGCTCGGGTCATGGATGACCCGACAGCAAGGACGCTGGAAGTCCATGGATGACACGGCCGGGTGGCGAAAGCTACCCGGCCGTGGACATTTTGGAGTTTGATAATCCAATCCGCCTGGCGAGCAATCGCATCATCACGGCCGAGGATGATTCGGCAGCATCGCTAACATGCGGTGATGTTTCTCACCACGACCGTCGGCAGTCTGCCGAAACCCGCTTGGCTCGCTGAGCCTGAAAAACTCTGGGCAGCATGGCGTCTCGACGCCGCGCAATTGCAAGACGGTAAGCAACGAGCCGCTCTCGAATGGCTGCGCGAACAAGAACGCGCCGGTATAGATATCGTGGGTGACGGAGAGCAATTTCGAATCCATTTCGTGCACGGCTTCCTCGAAACACTCGAGGGCATCGATTGGAATCTGAAGACCCCCATGGGGATCCGTAACAATCGTTATATCGCGGAAGTACCGACGGTCACCGCGCCCCTGAAACGTCGCGCTGCCGTCCACGTCGCCGATGCTACCTTCATGCGCTCACAGACCACGCGCGCCTTGAAGGTCACGCTGCCTGGTCCCATGACGATCTGCGACACCTTGGCGGATAGTCATTACGGACGACGCGCCGACATGGCGTTACGTTTCGCCGAAATGCTCAACGAAGAAGCACGCGAACTCGAAGCGGCTGGAGCCGATGTCATTCAGTTCGACGAGCCAGCGTTCAATGTTTTTCTCGACGAGGTCGGTGACTGGGGGATTGCCGCGCTGGAGCGCGCCATGCAGGGTCTTAAGGCAACGACCATCGTGCATATTTGTTACGGCTACGGCATCGAGGCCAACGTGAAATGGAAATCCTCACTCGGTGATACGTGGCGCCAATACGAAAGCATCTTTCCTTGGATCAATGCAAGCAGCGTCCAGCAAGTGTCACTCGAATTCGCAGGTTCACGCATACCGCCCGATTTGATGCGGCTGCTGCCAGATAAAACACTCTTGGTTGGAGCCGTCGAAGTCTTGCCGGACAAACTCGAAAGTGCGGAGGAAGTGGCCGCCAACATCCGTGCTGCCGCCAAACATGTCGACTCGGATCGCCTGATCGCGTGTACCAACTGCGGCATGGCCCCGTTGTCGGCAGAGCTCGCACGCGGCAAGCTGCACGCCTTGGGCCGAGGCGCCGTGCTCGCCCGTCGACGCTAAAAAGAACGAGATGGATCTGCAATTACGTGATAGCAAAGTCGTTTTGTGTGGCGCCACGGGCCTGTTGGGAAAAACCATTGCCCTCGAACTGGCTCGCGAGGGCGCCAACATCGCGCTACTCGGTCGAAACGCGCACTCACTGTCGGCATTGAAAGCGGAGGTCGAGGCCATAGGCTCACCAAGTGCGATCACCATCGAATGCCAACTCGACTCGGCAACGTCGACCGATCAGGCCATACACGCGGCGATCACAGCGCTATATGGCATTGATGTATTTATTTTTGCTGCAGGAGCCGCGCAAGGCGGCATCTTCTGGGAGATGGACGATGTCACCTGGAAGAGTAATCTCGAAGTCAAACTCTTCGGGGCGATTCGTGCACTGCGTGCGGTGGCACCTGCGATGATCGAGCGCCATACCGGTCGTATCGTGATGGTCGTTGGCAACTCGGCGAAGTTCCCGGAGCCGCGCATGTTGCCAGGCGCTGCCGCCAATGCGGCGCTGCTGGCCATCGTGCGCGGTCTCGCCGAGGAACTCGGTCCGCATGGCGTCTCGATCAATGCCGTCAATCCGGGTCCGGTACGTTCGCCACGTTGGGATCGTTTGATGCAGGCCGCTGCCGCTCGCGAAGGAATCGACGTTGGACAAGCCGAGGCACGCTTCCTCGAAAAGACGGCGCTGCGTCGCTTAGGCTCTGCCGAAGAGGTCGCCACCCATGTCGTCTATCTTGCCTCGCCGCGTGCCGCACATTTGACCGGTACGTCCATCACCATCGACGGTGGGAGCACCAAAAGCCCATGACCGACCAACTCGGACCACGCGGGCGCATTGCGATCGTCGTTCCCTCCACCAATACCAGTTGCCAACCAGAATCCGAGCGACTGCGTCCGCGTGGCGTCACCAATCACATTGCCCGTATCAGCATCCGCGAAAGACCGCTCACGAGCGAGCAAGCTTTCATGGAACACGTACAAGCCATGCGCGACGGCATGCGCAGCGCAATCGACCAAGTCATCACTTGCCAGCCGACGCACGTGATCATGGGCGTCGCATTGGAAGCATTCTGGGGCGGCGTCAAAGCGGCGGATGAACTGCAAGCAGAGTTGACTGCCCGAGCAGGCGTCGGCGTATCGATGGGCTCCACGGCGACCGTCGCCGCACTAGCAAAGCTCGGCGCGAAGCGTATCGCCGTGCTAACGCCTCACCAACCGCGCGGCGACGAACAGGTTCGATGTTACTTTGAAGAAGCGGGCTTTGTCATTCCTCGCTTGATCGGTCTCAAATGTCCCTCGCCGGTCCAAATCGCACATACCAGCGCAGCACAGGTCATCGATGCACTAAAACAACTCGACGGTGACGATATCGATGCCATCGTCCAAGTTGGCACCAATCTCGCTGCGATCGAACTTTGCGCCCAAGCCGAGCGATGGCTAGACAAGCCGGTGCTCGCCATCAACGCAATTACCTATTGGGATGCATTGCGCCGTTCGGGTATCGCAGATTCGGTCCACGGCTGTGGCTTGGTGTTGGAACGATACTGATGACGATCGACGCTGATGTCGTGATCGTCGGCGGTGGCCCCGCCGGCATGGCGACCGCTTTGTTCTTGATCGATCTCGGTATCAACGTCGTGCTACTCGAACGTAGCGATAAACCCCACGCCGATCCGCGTGCCGCCACTTATCATCCGCCGACACTCGAGATGCTGGAAAAATCGGGCGTCACAGCCGAACTGCATCAACGCGGCCTCATTGCCAGACATTGGCAATTGCGAGATCGACAAACCGGCTTGATCGCTGAATTCGATTTGGCCGTACTCGGTGACGACACTCGCTATCCCTATCGGCTGCAATGCGAACAGCACAAGCTAGTCGAGATGATGCAGCGGCGTGTAACGCAGTCCGCACACTGCCGCGTGCTGCACGGCACTGATGTCGAGGCGATCACTCAAGATGACGCTGGCGTGATCGTGCGGGGTCGAACGTTGAGCGGTGAATGCGTGATCCGCTGTTGCTGGCTCGTCGGCGCGGACGGCGGGCGCAGTGTCGTTCGAAAATCACAAGGTATCGCTTTCGAAGGTTTCACTTGGGCCGAGCGATTTCTGGTCATCACTACCGATTTCGATTTTGCTACGCAGGGCTATGCATTCAGTTCCTACACGATGGATCCCATCGAGTGGGTCGCGACATTCAAAATACCCGCTGATCGCCCGTCAGGTTTGTGGCGCTGCGTTTTTCCGACGCGCCCCGAAGAAAACGAGACCGATTTACTCGATCATACGCGCGCTGCAGATCGTCTGGCTGCGCTTTCGTCTGCAACCCGCGGTAGCAAGATTGTGCACACCAATCTTTATGCAGTGCATCAACGAGTTGCAAAAACCTATCGCCGTAATCGAGTCGTACTCGTCGGCGACGCTGCGCACGTCAATAATCCGCTCGGGGGCATGGGTTTGAACTTCGGCTTGCATGATGCCTATGAACTGGCGCCACGCTTAGCGGCGCTCATCCGCGGTGAAGCCGACGCCTCTACCCTCGATGTCTACGATCGACGTCGACGCAGTGTTGCGGAGAGCGTCTTGCAAGCTCAGACAATCGCGAACAAGAAGTTGCTCGAAGAGAAAGATCCGATGGTGCGAGCGCAGCGCCAACAAGAGTTACGTGAGACAGCGGCCGACCCCGTTCGCGCTAAAGGCTATCTGCTACGTACGTCGATGATCGAAGGTCTGCGGTCAGCGGCTCACATCCGTTAAACTTTGACGGATGTCTCGACTCGGACGCTACACTTGGACCGCCGTGATCATCTTGCTGGTGATCGCAGGCTTTGTCATCGACTTCATGCGCTTCGGCGGCCAATTCCGTGAACTAACGCCGCTGCCGGCTACGTCTTGTCGCGAGATCCCACTACCTGGCAGCGCGGAAGACCTGCAACTCGATCGCAGTCGCGCCATCGGGTATCTGTCCGTTTTGGATCGCCGTGGCTTGATCGCGGGGTTACCGGTGACAGGTCAGCTTCTGCAGCTTGATTTGAATGACGCAGCGATGCCGGTAGCCAACGCGGCGGTCTCACTGCCAGCCAACTTCCGGCCCCACGGTATGTCCCTGTATCGCATGGGCGATGGGGCGCAGCGCCTCTTCGTTATTTCCCACCCTCCCGACGCACCACACACCGTCGAAATTTTCGAGCAACGCTCGAACGGACTCTTCCAGCCAGTAGAAACTATCTCGAATGAGTTGCTGGTCTCGCCAAATGCCATCGTCGCGGTAGGTCCGCGCCAGTTCTATGCGGCGAACGACAAGGGTGCCGGTGGGCTACTAACACGAGTACGTGAACTACTGTTTCGCGATGGGCTCTCGAGCGTGGTCTATTTCGATGGCGAGCGCATGCGTATCGTGGCGAGCGGTCTGAAGAGTGCTGTCGGTATGACAATGAGTCCCGATGGGCTGACGCTCTACGTCGCCGAGACGCTCGGACGTCGAATTGCGGTGTTCGACCGAAACACCTCGAGCGGAGAGTTACGACTGCGGGAATATATTGCGATCGGTGGCGCTCCGGACAACCTGCAAGTCGATCCGGAGGGTGCACTTTGGATCGCCGCCCATCCGAAGCTGCTCGATCTTATTCGTCATTTCGCCGATCCGGAACACCCATCGCCAACCCGCATCATTCGCTATCGGACTCGCCCTGACGCTCCGCTGGTGGACGAACGAGTCGAGATTCGCGACATGTTCCTCGACCTCGGACAAGCTGTCTCGGCTGGCAGCGTAGGTACGCCTTTCGGGGGGCAATTACTGATCGGTTCGATCACGGAGCCCAAGGTTTTGACCTGTCGCCTGCCCGACAATGTCAGGCCGCAGAACACCGGGGTCACACCATGAAACTAAACCGTCGCCAGTTCGTCGTCTCATCGGCTGTTGCCGCGGCCGTCAGCGGCCTACATCCCATTGCACATAGTGCAACCGGCACTGGTGAACTTGACGTCATCGTCATCGGCGCCGGTTTGGCAGGGCTCGAAGCCGCACTGACGCTGGAAGAGAGCGGCATGCGCACCCTCACCCTTGAGGGCCGCGATCGAGTCGGCGGTCGAGTATTCACGATGTTCGACATACCAGGACATCCGGAAGCAGGCGGCAACACTATCGCCAACGCCTATGGTCGCTGTATCGCGGCGGCAGCTCGCCACAAGATCGAGATCGTCAACCTCGCCCCTCGGTTGTTCGCCAATCGAGCCGGTCAAGAGCTTTTCTTAGGTGGCGAGCGCATTCAGATCAAAGATTGGGCGACTCATGCGCGCAACCCCTTCAGTGGCGAGATGAAAAAACTCGCTCCTTGGACTTGGGCTGATTCCATGTTCAAGCAGCATATGCCGTTCAAAGACCTCGAGAACTGGCATGACGCGAAACATGCGCAATACGACATCTCAGTGCACGAGTTCTTGCGCTCGCACGGAGCCGACGATGCGATGATCCGCCTGGGCTTCGATACCAATATCGCCTACGGCACGACCGCACACGACGTGTCGCTGTTGCAACAAGCGTTCTCGGATAACTGGCAGAACGTCAATCGCGGTGCGGTGACTGCTTTCTCGCGCACTGGCGCAGCCAATGTCGTCCCCTCAGGCCCTGCGTCACCGAGCGCCCCACCCGCTGGCGCTCCGCCCGGCCTACTCATCGGCGCCTTCAAAGGTGGCAACCAAAACTTGCCGATCGCGATGGCCAAAGCGCTCAAGGGTGATCTGCTATTGAACAAGCGTGTCATCGCCATCAATGTTGATGATCGTAGCGCCGAAGTGATTTGCAGTGACGGCACTCGCTATCGCGCCAAGGCCGTCGTGTGTTCGATGCCTTTCTCGACGCTGCGTCACGTCGCGATCTCGCCGCTACCCGAGCCAGTCAAAAACAAGGCGATTCAAACCCTTGGGCATATTCCGATTACGCAGTTTCACCTTATCGCCAAGAAGCCCTTCTGGGAAATGGATGGCTTGTCACCCTCAATGTGGACCGATGGCCCACTCGGACTAGTACTCGCGCAAAAATTCGGCAAGACGGACGATGAGGTCACGAGCCTCACCGTCTGGTGTCGTGGGCTCAACGGACTTTACGTGGACCGCTTCGGCACCGAGGCCGGCAAACAACTCATCATCTCCGAGTTCGAACGATTGCGACCCGCCTCCAAGGGCTTGCTCAGCGTTGCAGCCGTGCACTCCTGGACGACGGATCCGTTCTCTGCCGGCGATTGGGCCATCTTCCAACCCGGCCAGGTACGCGAACTTCGCGCCGCCATCGCCACACCACATCAACGACTCTTTTTCTGTGGCGAACATACGGCGATCGGCAGTCGTGGCATGGAAGGGGCGCTCGAGTCGGCGGAACGCGTTTCGCTCGAAGTTCTGGCGGCGACGGCTTAAACGAGTGTCTAAGCGCGCTTAGGTTGCAGACACTGGCGGCTGCTTCCTGCGCCACAGGATCAGCCACCAGAACCCGACGAAGCTGAGCGTCATGAAGCAGAATTCGTGCATGCCCCAGCGCTCCACGCCGATGCGCGCAATCTGTTCGAAGAAAATGAACGCAACAGTGAATACGATGCTGCCGAGGAAAGCCAACACTTTCCAGCCGAACGAGCGTTGACGCCCGCGCATGCCGATCACCCACCAAGCCGTGACGAAAAACACGGTGTAGAGATTGATCAGAATGAGCCAAGTTGGTGGCGGCGCTTTAAGCCAGTAGTGGTTCACCCAAAAAGCGCCTGCACCGAAGAACGTCAGCAACACGTAGCGCCATTCTTCTAACGGCGCTTTGAGCACTCGCTCCCACATCAAGATCAGAAAGATATAGACCGTCCAGGTACCAAACAACAACTCGTAAAACTGGACTTTGCCTTGCCAAGCGTCATCGAGCGGTGGCATCCACATGTCGACCCCCTCTTCATAGTGTCGTCCGCCGAACTGCAAGTTAGCGCGGTAACCGATTGCCGACCGCAAAATTCATCTGTTTGGCCGACAGTTGGAACCATTGGTCGGCGAGGGGTATCCTCGCGCCTCACACCGGGATACACCCGGGATCCGGAGAGGGGACGCTCATGCCGAATGCAGGCATCACGGGCTGGGGCAAATGCCTGCCACCAGCTGTACTCAGTAACGACGACATCGCCACCTTCCTCGATACATCCGACGAATGGATCACGACTCGAACAGGTATCAGCGAGCGTCGCATTTCGCATGTGCCACTTGCTGACATGGCCCATGTGGCAGCCGAGAGAGCGCTCGCCTGCGCCGGATTGACGGGCAAAGATATCGAGCTCATCGTCTTCGGAACGACGACACACGATGATCAGTGCCCGAACATGGCTTCGGGTTTGCAGCAACGGATCGGCGCCGACGGCTGCGCTGCAATGGACGTAAACACCGCCTGCACTAGCTTTCTCTACGGGCTGTCCACCGCAACCGCCATGATTCGTAGCGGCGTCGTTCGTTCAGCCTTGGTTGTCGGCGGCGAACGCATCGCTCCTTATATGAACTGGGATGATCGCAACGTCTCGGTGCTCTTCGGCGATGGCGCTGCTGCTGTCATCTTGCAGGCGACAGACGAAGAGTCTGGCGTCATGCTGGAAAAGCTCGGTTGCTACGGGGACGCGCGCGACATTCTGCGTATTCATGGCATCGGCGGTGCATACGTGCACCAAGACCGACTCACTGGAGTGACGGAGTGGCAGTTTGAGGGTCAAGAGATCTTCAAAAAGGCTGTCACCGGCATGGGTGGTGCCTGTGAGGACGTGCTGCAGCGCGCTGGCAAGACACCCGATGAAGTCGATCTCGTCATTCCCCATCAAGCTAATCTGCGCATCATCGAATATGTCGCCAAGCGCGCGAACGTGCCTATGGATCGCGTCTTCGTCAACGTGCAGCGCTATGGAAACATGTCGGCCGCAACCGTACCTGTCGCCTTGTGCGAGGCTCTGGAACAAGACCGTATCAAGCCAGGCTCGCTGCTATTGATGCCGGCGTTTGGCGGCGGCCTCACCTTCTGCGCACATCTGGTGCGTTGGGGCACGCGCACTCAACCGATCGGCTCTTCGTCTATCGAGCTGCCGCCGTCGCCGCATTCGGCGCTTGAACTCGTACAAGCTTATCGCCGCGCCAAAGGTCATGCGCTGACATGAGCCCAAGCGCGGCGAGTCCGCCAAGTCG